>ODAJ012153859.1_pt1 | contig 17721 bp, 12 predicted proteins | sample 1539241 | NCBI WGS metagenome assembly ODAJ01 (sample SAMN02144231, study PRJEB22623) | gut metagenome | biome: sheep rumen | host: Ovis aries | place: New Zealand
GGGCAATGAGATCGAAGTTCAGGTTTCCGGCGGCGCAGAAGAAGCCAACGCAGCAGCTCTTGAGGCATTCCTTAAGGCTAACCTTTAATTTTATGAGCGGGCTATGTTCGTGATGTTATGGAAATAACGGGCATGGTTCAAATCAAAAAAAGAGGCTCCGGTGAGAAATCACCGGAGCTTTTTCCTGCTCGAACCAGTGTGACAACCCCTTGGTATTTTTGCGGAGAAATCAGTGTCTTAGTGGAAAATTTTCTTATTCTCGTAGACCGGTTCACATGTCATCTGTACTCCGATTCTCTTCATGAGTCTGATATCGACCTGTGAGAGCATGACAGATGAATGAGCCTGGCAGCCGCGGAGCTTTGGAAGAGCTTCAAGCGCGGACGCCGCATTCGGATCTGTAGCTGCCGAAGTAGAGAGGGCGATAAGGACCTCATCTGTGTGGAGTCTCGGGTTCTTTCCGCCGAGGTAGGTCGTCTTGAGCTTCTGAATAGGAGCGATGGCCTCCGGTGTGATGATCTTGACGGAATGCGGAATGCCCGCAAGCACCTTAAGTGCGTTGAGCAGGGCAGCGGATGTCGGGCCCAGCAGGTCCGAAGTCTTACCTGTGACGATCGCACCGTCAGGGAGCTCAATGGCTGTGGCGGCTGCTCCGGTCTCTTCCGCGCGTTTGTGGGCGTGACCGACGACGATCCGGTCCTCTTTCTTTACGTGGGCCTGATTCATAATATTTTCAATCTTGTCAGCTTCTTCTTCGCGCCTAGTGCCGTCGGCAAGACCCGCAAGTGCCTCGTAATACCGCCGGATAATCTCCTGACGTGATGCTTCCCGGCAGACTTCATCATCAATAATGCAGTTGCCTGCCATGTTTACCCCCATGTCTGTAGGTGACTTGTAAGAGCATTCACCGTATATGGACTCGAAGATAGCCTGGAGCACAGGGAAGGCCTGCACGTCCCGGTTATAATTGACTGTGGTCTTGCCATATGCCTCCAGATGGAAGGGGTCGATCATGTTGACGTCGTTGAGATCGGCTGTTGCTGCCTCGTAAGCCAGATTGACCGGGTGCTTGAGAGGCAGATTCCAGATCGGGAATGTCTCGAACTTTGCGTAACCGGCATCGATTCCCCGCTTATGGTCATGATATAGCTGGGAAAGGCAGGTAGCCAGTTTTCCGGAACCCGGGCCCGGAGCCGTCACGATGACCAGAGGTCTCGTCGTCTCAATATAATCATTCTTTCCATAGCCCTGGTCGCTTACAATGAGAGGAATATTGTTCGGATAGCCTTTGATCATATAGTGAAGGTAGACACGGACCCCGTATTTCTCAAGATGATTCTTGAAGAGGTTCGCGGCATCCTGCCCTTTAAAATGCGTGATGACGACAGAACCGACATAGAGACCGCAACTCTGGAATTCGTTCATGAGGCGAAGTACATCAGTGTCATATGTGATGCCGAGATCGCCCCGGACCTTATTGTTTTCTATATCGGTTGCAGATATGACGATGACGATTTCCGTCTGCTCTTTCAGCTGAAGCAGCATACGCAGCTTGGAATCGGGCTGGAAGCCCGGCAGAACTCTGGAAGCATGATAATCGTCGAAGAGCTTGCCGCCGAACTCGAGATAAAGCTTGCCGCCGAACTCACTGATCCGCTCTTTTATCATGTTTGACTGCATTTCGAGATACTTTTCGTTACTGAAACCGATTTTCATATATGCCTCCTTAGACTATCTAATTGCCAGATCTGTCTCCTGAAAAAACATTATTTATAATAGCAGATTATGGGGCTCATTACCATAAAAAAATGAGCTATAAGGCATTTGCCCTCATTTGAAAAAGCAAATGAATTTACAGAAATTTCACAACTCCGGTATACGCCAGACCTTGCATTATCAGTTATAAATTCATATAATATAGCTTGGTTTTTCACGCACCTAAAGTGCACAGAACCGAAAGGAGTAGTATGAACGATAACAATAACAAGAACAATAGCGGTGGAAACCGGAACGGGCAGTCCCTTATCATATTTCTGGTCTGCCTCATGGTCGGCCTCATCGGTATGAGTCTTTTTTCGGGAGCGCTTGATTCCAGCACTTCAAGAGAGATAACGTACGACAAGTTCATCGATATGCTCGAGAACGATGAGATCGCGAGTGTGGAGATCTCGTCTTCAAGAATCGAGATCACTCCGAAATCAAACGGAAATGATGTCGGAACGATTAAGTATTACACCAAGACGATCGAAGATGGGAACGCGCTTACCAAGCGGCTTGAAAAATACGGGGTGGAATACAAGGCTGTCGAGGCCTCGATGATGTCAGAAATCATTTATTCGATCCTATCCTTCCTGATCCCGTTCGTCCTCTTTATGATCATCATCAGTATCTTTATGAACCGTATGGGCCGGGGTGGCGGAATGATGGGAGTCGGCAAGAGCAGAGCCAAGACCTACATCCAGCAGGACACGGGAGTTACATTCAGGGATGTCGCCGGTGAGGATGAGGCTAAGGAGAGCCTTCAGGAGTGCGTTGACTTCCTGCACAACCCGGCAAAGTATTCCGAGATCGGAGCCAAGCTGCCGAAAGGAGCTCTGCTGGTCGGACCTCCCGGTACAGGTAAGACACTTCTTGCGAAGGCTGTGGCGGGCGAAGCCCATGTTCCCTTCTTCTCGCTGTCAGGTTCTGAGTTCGTAGAGATGTTCGTCGGTGTAGGTGCAAGCCGTGTCCGTGATCTTTTTGAGGAAGCCAAGAAGAACGCTCCGTGTATCATTTTCATTGATGAGATCGATGCCATAGGTAAGGCTCGTGACGGCGGCCGTTACGGCGGCAATGACGAGCGTGAGCAGACGCTCAACCAGCTGCTCGCAGAGATGGATGGTTTCGAGGCATCCAAAGGTCTCCTTATCATCGCTGCTACCAACCGCCCGGAAGTCCTTGACCCCGCGCTGCTGCGCCCGGGCCGTTTCGACAGACGGGTCATCGTCGACAGACCGGATCTTAAAGGACGCATTGCAATTCTGAAAGTCCATTCCAAGGATGTCCTCATGGATGACACAGTCGATCTCGATGCGATTGCTCTTGCCACAGGCGGCGCGGTCGGATCGGATCTTGCAAATATGATCAACGAAGCTGCGATCCTGGCCGTCAAGAACGGACGCCATCAGGTCAGCCAGAAGGATCTTCTGGAGGCTGTTGAGGTCGTTCTGGTCGGCAAGGAGAAAAAGGACCGTATCCTCAGCGTGGAAGAAAGACGCATCGTTTCCTACCATGAGATCGGCCATGCGCTTCTGTCCGCTCTGCAGAAAAATGCGGAGCCTGTGCAGAAGATCACTATTATCCCGAGGACGATGGGAGCCCTCGGCTATGTCATGAATGTGCCGGAAGAGGAGAAGTACCTGAATACCAAGAAAGAACTTGAAGCACAGATCGTCATGTCCCTCGGCGGAAGAGCTGCTGAGGAGATCGTTTTTGACACTGTGACAACGGGTGCCGCTAATGATATCGAGAAGGCTACAAAGATCGCCCGCGCAATGATTACCCAGTTTGGTATGTCCGAGAAATTCGGACTCATCGGTCTGGTCACTCAGGAGAACCAGTATCTGGACGGCAGAACATATCTGAACTGCGGTGACGCGACAGCGACCGAGATCGATCATGAGGTCATGCTCATATTGAAGAAATCATATGCGGAAGCACTTCGCCTTCTCCGCGAGCACAGAAATACCATGGACCGTTTGGCCGAGTATCTGATTCAGAGGGAAACAATCACCGGCAAGGAATTCATGAAGATATTCCGCGAAGTAGAAGGTATCCCGGAAACAGATGAATCTGTCCCGAGGATCGAGGGAAGACTCACTGAGAATAGTGATAATTCCGCAGTTGGGGCACCGGTTCCGGCACCGCGCCGTGAACGTCCTATGAACCCGGACGGGACGGTGAGACGTCGCCCGAGACGTCCGATGATGAATCCGGACGGGACACCCAGACGCAGACCGGTCAGAAGACCTGCTCCGGATGCGGACGAAAAACGGGACAGTGCTGAGACAAACACTGCTACAAAGCCTGAAGTCAGCGTGGAATCTGCGCCGGCTGGTGAGGAGACCCTCTCTGAAAAACAGATTATTGCAGTTCCGAATCCCGACGCTCCAATGATCGATCTGGTCACAATGGAGCCTGAAGAAAAAAAGGCTGAGGATCGCGCAGATGATGAGATCCCGGTTGAGAACAAGGCCGAACAGATTTAATAAGCATTCGTATGAGACTGCCGCACATGCGGCAGTCTTTTTAATATTGCAATGTCGATTTATTTGATTTAAAATATTACTATCTATGACTATGTTCAAAGGAGGAGCGCCGCACCGTAAAGAGCGGACATCTTATTTATGAATTACACTACAGAGGCAATTGATCGCAAAGTAGATCAGTTCGAGTCGACCTCCCAGGAGATTGAAAAGCGCATAGGAGTCATCGTGATTCGGCTGCTTCTGATCGCGTTTATTTCAGTGATCCTGGTCGGCGGGTTCGGCGTTCTCGGTATTCTGAGCGGTATTGTGGCCAACACTCCGGATGTCGCGTCGGTCAATATCGCGCCCAGCGGCTATGCCACGTTCATCTATGACTCTGAGGGAAATCAGCTCCAGAAACTGACGACATCCAATTCGAACCGGATTTCAGTCTCGCTTGACAAAGTTCCGGTCGCATTGCAGAAAGCTGTCATTGCGGTCGAGGATGAGCGATTCTACCTGCATAACGGCATTGATGCCAAGGGTATTGTTCGTGCGTTTGTCGTCGGCGTGCGCAACCGATTCAGATTCACAGAAGGCGCCAGTACGATTACGCAGCAGCTGCTGAAGAATAATGTCTTCACGAATTGGACGGAGGAGAGCAGGGTAGACAGTGTCAAGCGTAAAATTCAGGAACAGTTCCTGGCTGTCGAACTCGAGGAAAAACTTGAGGAAGAACTGGGCAGCAAGCAGGCAGCGAAAGACAGAATACTGGAGAACTACCTGAATACAATCAACCTCGGAGCGGGAACCTACGGGGTCCAGGCCGCTTCCAGAAAATATTTCGGAAAGGATGTCGAGTCGCTCACCCTGTCTGAGGCCACGGTCATTGCCGGTATAACACAGAATCCGAGCCGCTATAATCCAATCAGACAGCCTCAGAAAAATGCTGAGCGACGCATAAAGATCCTGAATGACATGGTCGAGCAGGGCTATATTTCCCAGGAATCAATGGACGAGGCCCTTGCGGACCCGGTCTATGACAGGATTGCAAATGCCCAGAGCACCAATGAGCAGGTGACAACGGTTTACTCTTACTTTGTCGATGAGCTGACAGAACAGGTCGTATCCGACCTTATGCGTCAGAAGGGCTATACAGAGAATCAGGCATATCAGGCCCTGTATTCCGGCGGTCTGCGCATTTACACGACGCAGGATATGGAAATTCAGGCCATCATGGATGAGGTGTATGCCAACCCGGCAAACTTCCCCGAAGGGACGAAGTATTCGCTCGACTGGGCCCTCTCGGTCTCGAATTCAGAGGGAGAAGTTACCAACTACAGCCGTGAGATGCTCCGCAATTTCTACCGCGAGAATCTGGACCCCTCGTTCAGCATACTCGCGTTTGAATCCGAGGATCAGGCAAGAAATTTTGTCAATGACTATAAGTCTCACGTGGTGAATGAGGAGGCCGGGGACGTAATCATAGCTGAGAGATTTTCCTGCGCTCCGGAACCACAGTCATCGATGGTCCTCATGGATCAGAGAACCGGTTACGTAAAGGGACTCATCGGCGGGCGAGGAGAAAAGACCGCGTCCCTGACCCTGAACCGCGCGACGAATTCTACCCGCCAGCCGGGTTCGACATTTAAGATTCTGTCCACATATTCCTATGCTCTGGACAGCGGAATGAAGACTCTCGCGTCGACCTATCTCGATGACGAGATTACCTATGAGGACGGCACCCCGGTCTCTAACTCGAACAACGTCTATACACACGAAATGATGAATATCAGGGACGCAATCATCAATTCTGTAAATACAATTGCGGTTCAGACGATCACTGATATAACGCCGAAGGCAGCGTATAACCAGCTGCTCAAGTACGGTTTTACGACCCTGTCAGAAAGAAACGATGTGTATCAGCCGCTGGCTCTCGGTGGTATCTACAACGGCGTTACTAACCTTGAACTGACAGCGGCATTTGCGGCAATTGCAAATGAAGGTACCTACACTAAACCGATTTTCTACACAAGAATAGAAGACCAGGATGGCAATATCGTCATCAACAATACACCCGAGACGACCAGGGCTGTTTCCCGTGAGACAGCAGCTCTTCTCACGAATGCGATGGAAGACGTTGTCACAAAGGGAACCGGCCAGAATGTACGTCTTGACTGCGGTATGCCTGTCGCCGGCAAGACCGGTACGACAACAGAGTACCGCGACGTCTGGTTTGTCGGCTACACGCCATATTATACCTGCGGTGTATGGGCCGGTTATGATGATTCGGAAAATCTGCCGGATGAAGGTATCTACCATGTGTACCATCAGATCCTTTGGAAGGCAGTCATGGATCGTATTTCTAAGAATCAGAGCAAGATCCAGTTCCTGCTTCCGAATACGATTAATCATGTGGAGGTCTGCTCTCAGACCGGTCTTATCCCCAGAAGCAGCTGTCCGAGCCATTGGGAATACTTTGCACCGGGTACAGCTCCTACAGAGACCTGCGGCGGCTGGCGTGTCCACAGCGGGTATTACGAGGAGGAAGAAGAGGACTGGAACAGGTGGGATTATGACTGGGATGATGAAGAGGAGGAAGAGACAGAGACACCTCAGCAGGAACAGAATAATCAGGATAACCATACCAACCAGGACAATAACGAGAATCAGGAAGGCAGTGATCATAATGATGATCATAACACTGATCATAACACTGATCAGAATGATAACGACGGTGGTGAGGAGCATTCCGAAGATAATGGAAACGAAGGCGAAGATAATGAGGACTATGATGAGGACGAAGGCGACTACTGATTTTGATACTTCGGTCATCAGAGTCTGATATTCAGTATCTGACATGAGAAAAGCTGCATATGACGACACAGAATGTGCCGGTCATATGCAGCCTTTTTAGTTACGTTTCAACATCTGTTTCGGTAATGAAGATGAAAATCAAGGCCAAATTGCTCTGTCACTTTTCGTATGCGGTAATAGATATCCGGTCTGATATGATTTCAGGTATTATACGACGAGCTTGGCTGCTCCGTACATGCCGGCATCGTTGCCGAGCTTTGCGAGAACGATCGGTGTATTGGCGCAGGATGAGAATGCGCGCGTGCGGTAGTACTTGCCGACTATGTCTGTGAGCGCCTCGCCTGCCTTGGAGACACCGCCGCCGATAACGATGACTTCAGGATCTGTTACGCATGCAAATGTAGCGATTGCGGTTCCGAGGTAAGCCGCAAAGCGATTCACAATCGCTGATGCGACGGCATCGCCATCCTTGTATGCATCGAAGACGGCCTTGGATGTGATTTCCTGCTCACGCAGAGCTGTGACAGCTGCTGGGTTCTTAAGAAGCTCTTCTTTAGCAAGACGAACAACGCCTGTTGCGGACGCGACCTGCTCGAGGCAGCCGTAATTGCCGCAGTTGCACGGTTCTTTAATATTGTCGTCTACATGAGCATGACCGATCTCGCCGCCTGCGCCGTGGGAACCTTCGACAATCTTGCCGCCTATAATGATGCCTCCGCCGACACCGGTACCGAGAGTGACCATGATAAGGTTCTCCATACCTTCTCCGCCACCCTTCCAAAGCTCGCCGAGAGCAGCGACGTTGGCGTCATTTCCTGCGCGGACTTTCATGTCGAGAATTTTGCCGAGTTCATATTCGACATTTTTTTCTCCCCAGTGAAGGTTGACGGCTACCGGAACGACCCCCTGCATGACCGGTCCCGGGATGCCGACACCGACACCGACAACATCTTCTTTGGCTATACCTTTGACAGTCAGTTTTGCGAGAATAGTGGCAGCGATGTCAGGAAGAACATTCTCACCGCCGTTTTCTGTACGCGTGACAATTTCCCACTTATCAAGAAGCGTACCGTTCGTCTCAAAGAGACCGCACTTGACAGTAGTTCCGCCTACGTCGATACCAAAACAATACTTACTCATCAATTTTCACCTCTCTTATTCATTATATTTTCCTGCACACGCCTGTAAAGCTCCTGCGCAGCATTGTATCCCATTTTCTTCTGCCTGTGATTGACCGCTGCTGTCTCCACAATGACAGCGAGATTACGGCCGGGACGGATCGGCAGTGAGTGGCAGGTGACTTTGTTTCCGAGAAACTCCGTCGTCTGTTCCTCGAGTCCAAGCCTGTCGTATTCTTTTTCGCGGCTCCAGTCTTCAAGCTTAATGACAAGGTCGATAGCCTGTGAATCTTTGACGTGTTCAACGCCGTACAGTGTCTTAACGTCAATGATGCCGATGCCGCGGAGCTCGATGAGATGTTTAGTGACATCCGGCGCGCATCCGAGCAGCGTCGCGTCGGATACTTTGCGGATAATGACCACGTCATCACTGACGAGACGATGCCCCCGGCGTACGAGTTCAAGTGCGGCTTCGGACTTACCTATTCCGCTCTCGCCCATGATCAGGACACCCTCACCGTAGACGTCTACCAAGACGCCGTGGATTGAAATGCTCGGTGCCAGTTCCACTCCGAGCCATCTGATGATTTCCGCCATAAAAGCGCTGGTCGTACGTGTTGTGACCAGAGCGGGAACGTTGTACTTTCTACATATGAACAGCATATCTTCTGTCGGCTCTGTCAGTGTCGTGAAAATAACACAGGGTATGCCACTGGAGATAAATCTCTCGAAGCAGACCGAGCGCTCATCATCTTCTTTCTGCATGAGATAGGAATATTCGACGTATCCGATGATCTGGACGCGTTCATGTGAAAAGTGTTCATAGTATCCGGCGAGCTGCAGAGCGGGCCGGTTGATTTCCTGTGAGGTGATTTCCACCTCGTCCATGTTGATTTCAGGGGTCAGATTCTTTAGTTTCATTTCCTCTGCCAGCTTGCTGAGCTGAACGACAGTCTTCATCATGAAACCTCTTTTCTTTTAATATTCGAGTCTCACTCTCGGGATATAAGTGCAGGATCCGGATCGGCGTCAGCAGTCGCCTTCAAACCGGCTCCTTATTGTTTAAGTTTATCACACGGGGATGGATTAAACAATAACGTTGTTCCCTTTAGCCGGATGCCAAGACCGCAGAGATCCGGTTTGAAAAAATGTCAGCTCGCGCTGAGCGGAATCCCGCGACAAGTCTTGATAGTGGGACTTGAATTGATGTCAACCGAAACGAATTATAATCTGTAAAATAAGTGTGAAGAGTGTTACATGTTTATTAAATATGTGAACATCTATATAAATATCAGAAAATTTATGCTAATATATAACTATATATAGCACATGTTAGTATGCATTATGTCTAAATGTTGTTTTGGAACGTGCATACATTTTTAATCTTTAAAGGAGATACGGCCATGTGTAAGAGTTTAAAGCAATTTACATTAATACTCACGGCCCTCAGCGTTATACTGAATTTGACTGTGTCTCCAGTGTTGGGTGCACAGTATTCTGATGCGGGGAATGCGTCTTATCTGAATACGGATCATGCAATGTGGGAAGAGGGTGCGGCTGAGAGGCTGTCGGAAGTTCCGGATGGACCTTCGGAAGCTGAAGCGGAGCAGGCAGCCCCTGAAATAAGCAGTGAGGAGAAGCAGGTCCGGGAAGCAGGCTGTGAAGAGCGTGAGACACTGGGAGCTGAATATGAGCAGCCGGAGCTTTTAGACCGGGATGCGGAACAGCCGGAGCTTTTAGACCGGGATGCGGAACAGCCGGAGCTTTTAGAATATGATGGTGAGCAGCCGGAGCTTTTAGACTGGGATGCAGAACAGTCGGCACCTGAAGTCTTTGAGGAAGATCAGCCGGTGCAGGATCCCTGCGAGGAGATTCAGCCCGCTGCAGACGACCGCGACGATGAAGGACGGGAACTCTCCCCGTCATACGAGCAGGATGAAGAGAGATTTTCCAGATACTATGAAAGTCTTAAGGAGTTCGACGCTCCCTCTCCTGACGAAGGCGCAGGCGAAGACGAGGAGGAGCTTGTCGGAGCCAATATGCCCTCCGCCTATATCACTTCCCGGCTTACGCCGGTCAGAGATCAGGGCATCTCCGGTCTCTGCTGGGCTTTTTCGGCCGCGGCTATCCTGGAGACGTCGCTGCTTCAAAGATATACCGGAGAGAATAAGGATACACTTGACCTGTCGGAAGAGCAGCTTGCGTATTTTTATTTCAACAGGCAGAACGATCCGCTTCGAAACACCGGAGACATGAAGATGATTTATCAGGACTCCGATGAAGCGACGGCTTACAGATATGCGTCCGGCAGTCCAATCTATCTTCTTCAGGAACTCAGTACCGGTCAGGGGATAGCGAAGGAAGCTGACATCCCGTTTTATCTCACCAGGTATGTTGACTCAAAAGGGAACGTGCATTACAGAGAGTCGTCCGCAGTGCCGTCAAAGAACAAAGCATATCTCTCTTACGCCGGAATTGAGAGTTATGAGACATTTGATTACAGTGTGGACAAAGTGAAAAAGGAAATCATGGAAAACGGGGCTGTCTCCGTCTCCATGTATTATGCAAATTCGTCGAGGAACCTGACAACGAACGGCTATTATGATCCGACTAACAGGAGGACTAATCATGTGGTCACGCTGGTGGGCTGGGATGATTCATTTGCAGCATCAAAATTTGGCAGCGCCGGCAGACCGAAAAAGAACGGAGCGTGGATCGCCAAAAACTCCTGGGGAGAGGATTGGGGCGACGGCGGATATTTCTACATATCTTATCAGAACGCGACTATGCTCGGCTGCGTTTCCGCATCGGCGATGAGAACTTCACAGAGAACGTATCCGAATCTGTATTTCTATGACGGACTCGCAATGGTGGGTAATTCGTGTTGTTTAGACCCGGTATCCGCAGTGAGCGGTAAGAATATGACAGCCGGTGCCAACGTCTACGAAGTAAAGGCAGGAGCCAGACGGGGTGAAGCCATCGGAGAGATCTCACTGTGTACGTGGACCGGTAATGCCAGATATAAAGTTACGATATTCACAGATCTTCTGGATACGGATGATCCTACGAGCGGACGAAGGGCTGTCAGCCAGACTGTACAGATGAATGGGGCAGGCCTTAACACTTTCAGGCTCCGGAAGGAAGTTGTAGTGAGCGCCGGCAGCTGGTATTCAATAGTTGTAGAAAATATCGGGAACAAGACTGAGTCGTTTTCCGCTCAGAGGCGGCAGCTGGTCGGCGACGTTCTTTTTGAAACCGATAATCTTTATTGCAGAAGCCTTGTGAGAAAGTCGAACGGTAAGTGGATGGATCTGGCAGAGGAGGGCGAGGGGGAAGTATTGCGCATCCGCGCAGCGACGAGGACACTTGCCACCGCGAAGCCGGCCAGAAAAGTCTTTTCAGATGTTCTGGACCCCAATCATCCTTATTACGAGGCAATCTACTGGGCTGCGGATAAAGGTATCGCCGGGGGATACAGTGATGGGACATTTGGGACAAACAGGACCTGTACCAGAGGGGAAGCGATACGTTTCCTGTGGTGCTTTGCGGGGAAACCGGAGCCGAAGCGGACGCCGATGCTTACGTTCAAGGATGTGCCTAAGCAAGGCGCGTTCTACAAGCCAATATTGTGGGCATACCAGAAAGGTATTGCCGGAGGTTACAGTGACGGGACTTTTCGCATGAATGCGACCTGTACGAGAGGTCATATCATGATGTTCATATGGAAATATCTGGGAAAACCGGCGCCTAAGACTTCCGCTGCCTCGCCGTTCAGAGATGTTCCCAAAAAGCATACTTACTATAAGGCGATTCTTTATGGATATCAGAGGGGAATTACCAAAGGATTTTCTGACGGCACGTTCGGGGTCAATAGGAACTGTACACGTGGTCAGATCATTAAATTCCTGTATAATTTGAAAAAAAAGTAAGATGAAACACCTGCTGAGCTTTTGGGGCTGTCGCATAGGACGGCCCCTTATCTTATGTGATGCTGCATTTATGCGTGAATTGCGGACAGTACAGTCCGCGTGATATAATCAGAATATTGAAACATATACCCGCCTTTGTCCCGTGAACCGTCCGTCGTGAGGATGTACGGGTACGATTGAGTCCGATACCTGAATCCGTCACCTTCGCCTCGCGGGCGCGATACAGAGCGGGAAACATAATGAGAGAAGACAAAGGATGCCGAACGGCTGAAGAATGAGCGAAAATAGAGATTTTAACATAGAGGAAGAACTGAAAAAGCTGCCCGGGAGCCCCGGGGTCTATATCATGCACGATATACATGACGATATTATCTATGTTGGAAAGGCAGTAAGCCTTAAGAACCGCGTGCGCCAGTATTTCCAGACAGGCTATAAAAAGAGTCCGAAGGTTGCGCGCATGGTACAGAATATCGAGCGATTTGAGTATATAGTCACGTCGAGTGAGCTTGAGGCTCTTGTTCTCGAATCCAACCTTATCAAGGAACACAGACCGAAGTATAATACGATGCTTAAGGATGATAAGAGTTATCCTTACATTAAGGTGACGACGGGTGAGGATTTTCCGCGTATCATGATCGCCAGAAGCATGAAAAAGGATACTTCAAGATACTTCGGACCTTATACCAACTCGACAGCGGTCAGAGATATTATTGAACTTCTCAGAAAGCTCTATCACATCCGGACATGTTCCAAAAAACTGCCTCAGGATACCGGGAAGGACAGACCGTGTCTTTATTACCATATCGGCCAGTGTCCGGCACCATGCCAGGGGTATATCAGTAAAGAGGCTTACGGAGAGAATATAAAGCGCATGCTGGATTTTCTCAAAGGGCATTATCAGGAGGAAATTGATCGTCTCACCGAAAAAATGATGGCTGCCTCAATGGATATGAGGTATGAGGAAGCGGCAGAAATACGTGACCTTATTGAGAGCATAAAACAGATCGGTGAGCGCCAGAAGATTACCGGCTCCGACGGAGACGACAGGGATATCATCGCGATCGCGATGGATACTCCCGAGCAGGCAGGGCTGGTACTCACGGATGAGGCCAACATCAGTCCGGACCTCACGGGGACCAGGAACGCTGTTGTGCAGGTTTTTTTTGTGCGCGAGGGCAAACTGATAGGCCGGGAGCATTTCTTCCTGACAGCCGACGACACAGACGATCCTGCCTGTGTGATTGCAAGTTTCATATCACAGTATTATTCGGGCACCCTGTTCGTTCCGAAAGAGCTTATGCTCGAATATGACATACCGGACCGCGAACTGCTTACCGAATGGCTCTCCAATAAGCGGGGCTCCAAAGTCAGGATCCGGATCCCGCAGAAGGGCATGAAGGAAAAGCTTGTCGCGCTTGCCCATGAGAATGCGGAGATGGTGCTGTCCCGGGACAGGGAGAGACTTAAACGCGAGGAGCTGAGGACGATCGGTGCGGTAAAAGAAATTGCTTCCCTTCTCGGACTTGAGAGAGCAGACCGCATTGAATCCTATGATATTTCCAACATCAGTGGATTTGATTCGGTCGGCTCCATGGTCGTGTACGTAAAAGGGAAGCCAAGGAAGAATGACTACAGGAAGTTCAAGATTAAATGGGTCGTCGGACCCGATGATTATGCCAGCATGGATGAGGTGCTCACAAGGCGTTTTATGAGAGCAAGAGAGGGCTCGGAAGGGTTCACTGATCTGCCCGACGTTATACTGATGGACGGCGGAAAAGGACAGGTCCATACCGCACTTGCGGTCCTTAATAAGGTGGGTTTTGACATACCGGTCGCCGGCATGGTGAAAGACGATTACCACAGGACGCGGGGATTATATTTTAATGACCGGGAGATACCGATTGCAAGAGACTCTGAAGGCTTTAAGCTGCTCACAAGGATACAGGATGAAGTTCACAGGTTCGCAATTGAATATCACAGGCAGCTGCGCAGCAAGGGTCAGGTCCGTTCGGTTCTTGATGAGATCGAAGGTATCGGGCCGGCAAGACGTAAGGCTCTTCTTCGCACTTTTAAGACAGCGGAGAGAATACGGGACGCCTCCTATGAGGAACTTCTGCATGCACCGTCCATGAATGCGAAATCGGCCAAAAGTGTATATGATTTCTTCCACAGCGCGGATAACGGACCGGTCGTGACGGAAGAAGACAGGCTGTGACAAAGAACTCTGTGAGCAGGATCTGAAATGTGAAAGTGGGGATTTATGGATAGCTATAAAACAGTTCGTACAAGCGGACAGGGAGAATATGTAGAGAAAAAATCCAGATTCATCGGCGCGGTATACCATGCGGAAACACTGGAGGAGGCGGAATCCTATCTTACGGCCGCCAGAAAAAAATACTATGATGCGAGACACAATTGCTTTGCCTGTGTTGTGGGAACACCGGGAACGCCGGAGGAGATCGTGAGGTCGAATGATGACGGGGAACCCGGCGGGACTGCCGGAAAACCTATGCTGGAGGTCCTTTCAGGTGCCGGGCTTCACTACACCGCCTGTGTGGTGACTAGATACTTCGGCGGTACGCTGCTTGGCACCGGCGGGCTCGTGCGCGCTTATACTGCAGCAGTGAAGGCAGCGTTGGAGAATGCGGAGATAATAGAAGTCATACGCGGGTCAGAGCTCGTGATTCGGGTGACGTATCCGCAGGCAGGTAAGCTTCAATATGTTTTCGCGCGGGAGAATCTTCCGGCCTGTGAGATTGAATATGGTCAGGACGTTATCATGCATCAGATGGTTCCGAGACAGGACGTACAGAGAGTGCGAAAGCTGGTGATTGAGAATACAGACGGTAAGGCCGAATTTCTCGAGGAAATTGAGCAAGAATATTCACTCAAGTCCCGGTCATGAGGCCCGGTGCGGCGCTGGTCTCAGCGGAAGTCTGAATTCCGGGTGAAAAAGAGAGCTGTCACATATGACAGCTCTGCAATCTGCTTCTCAGATACTTCAGTTTATGCTTTGTTCGGTTCGGGATAATCAACGCCCTGTGTGTCGACCGTCATTTTTGAAATGACCTGAGGCTTAAGCGGCTTGTCAGCAAAGTTGGTGCGGACAGAGGCAATCTTGTTGACGACATCCATACCCTCGGTGATTTTGCCGAATGCGGCGTACTGACCGTCGAGGTAGGGTGCAGCCTTGTGCATGATGAAGAACTGGCTGCCTGCCGAGTCCGGATGCTGTGCGCGCGCCATGGAGAGAACGCCTGCAGTGTGCTTTAATGTATTCTGAAAACCGTTCATCGCGAATTCTCCGGGTATCGTGTAACCCGGGCCGCCCATGCCGGTACCGTCCGGGCATCCGCCCTGGATCATGAAACCATAGATGACGCGGTGAAAGATGAGCCCGTTGTAGAAGCCGGCATTTATGAGACTGATGAAGTTATTAACTGTATTAGGGGCGGTTTCCGGATAAAGCTCCGCCTTCATTACACTGCCGTCTGCCATAGTGATGGTTACGATCGGATATGCCATTATAATTTTCTCCTTTTATTAATGTTTCGATAGTTGATAGCGAGACCATCAGGTGCTCCCCGCTGTCGGGAGCACATGTCTGACGCATGCTATTATACGAGAAGAACCATCCCAATTCAAGACGTGGTTGAATATACAGATGTTTGTCTGTGTATCGGTCATTAAATGAAGCAGTTCGAAAGGATGCTTGCGCCGGTTCCTGATCATCCGCTGCAGCCTGCCGAACTATTTCAGATTTACAGTGTGCAGCCATGTGTTTGCAAAAAAGAAAACTCGTGGTATACTTAGATTCCGCCCGCACATCGCGCGCCATCAGAGAAGCGGACGTGTCCGCAAAGTTCGGACACACAGGAGGAACAGCATGCAGGTTTTTGAGACTTTCAGTGAAGAGGAGACTTATTCTCTCGGCAAAAGGACAGGCGAGACAGCAATGCCGGACACGGTCTATGCGCTCAGCGGAGATCTGGGCGTTGGGAAGACTGTGTTCACAAAAGGAGTGGCCGCTGGTCTCGGAATCACTGAACCTGTGACCAGTCCGACCTTCACAATCGTTCAGAGTTATCAGGGGGGGCGTCTTCCGTTTTTTCACTTTGATGTTTACCGCATTTCCGACATTGATGAGATGGAGGAGATCGGTTATGATGACTGTTTCTTCGGCGGCGGTGTAACAATCGTCGAGTGGGCGGAATTTATTGAGGAAATCATGCCGGAAAACACGATTCATATCAAAATCGAGAAAGATCTGAGCCGAGGACCGGACATGAGGCGGATCACTTTTGAGTAAAGTCTGTCTTTAGCGCAAGATGCAGCGCATGATCCGACATAAGGAGAGCCCCGCACACATCCCTGCGCGCATAAATTTCCGAAGGGGTCATGAATAGTAACCGCAGAAGAAGGAGACATAATGAAACTGATTGCACTGGACAGCTCGGGGCTTGTCGCCTCGGCGGCTGTTCTTTCTGATAATGAACTGCTGGCAGAGTACACGGTCAACTATAAAAAGACTCACAGCCAGACCCTGTTGCCCATGCTCGATGAGATATCGAACATGATAAACCTGGATCTTGACGAAGTAGATGCGGTGGCGGTGGCTGCGGGACCGGGTTCTTTTACCGGACTGCGGATCGGTTCGGCCACAGCCAAAGGCCTCGGCCTTGCGCTCGGCATTCCGATTATTGAGGTGCCTACGCTGGCAGGTCTTGCATATAATCTGTTCGATGCCAAAGGACTGATCGTGCCGTGTATGGACGCTCGGAGAAAACAGGTCTATAACGGAATTTACAGATTCGAAGACCATAAGCTTGTGACTATTAAGGATCAGCGCCCGATTGCGGCAGCGGAACTTGTTGACGAGATCTCAATGATGAATCCCGAACTGACAAAAGACGGCGTGATCTTTTTGGGTGACGGAGTGCCGGTCATAGCGGAAGAGAGTGAGAGACTGTCGGTCCCCTATGCATATGCACCTGCTCACGTCGGAAGACAGAGGGCCGCTTCAGTCGGAGCCCTCGGTCTTGTTCTTTACGCTGACGGCCGGTATGTGAAGGCGGAGGAGCACGCTCCGATCTACCTGCGCAAGTCCCAGGCTGAGCAGGAACGCGAGCGCCGGATGGCAGGGAAGGACTCTGTATGATCATCAGGGAGATGAGGTTTGACGATATCTCTCCGGTCGCCGAGCTTGAGCGCGCATATTCTCTGACCCCCTGGGACGAGAACGGACTGCTTACTTATCTCCTCAGGGAGGATGCGCTCTTTCTGGTCGCATCGGATGAGTTTCCGGAGGAGTACGACCCGGATGCGGTGGATGAGGAAGATTTTTTCTGGCCGGAGATCTACGGCTATGTCGGGCTTCTCATGGTTCCCTATGAAGCGGATGTACTTAATATCACGGTGAGCGAAAAAGTGAGGAACCGCGGGATCGGTACCCGTCTCATGAGAGAAATCCTTGAGAGAGCAAAAAAATATGGGGTGACGGACATACATCTGGAGGTCAGGGAATCGAATGCGTCAGCAATTCATTTGTATGAAAAGCTTGGATTTGTCAGAGACGGAATAAGGAAAAATTACTATACGGCACCTGTTGAAAATGCTGTCACCATGACAGTC
>ODAJ011989524.1_pt1 | contig 17714 bp, 16 predicted proteins | sample 1539241 | NCBI WGS metagenome assembly ODAJ01 (sample SAMN02144231, study PRJEB22623) | gut metagenome | biome: sheep rumen | host: Ovis aries | place: New Zealand
TTGGATGGCGGCTGAGCCGTCCAACCTGTGTCGTTGAGCCTCTACGCGCTTGTCGCGCGTATCGGCGATAGCTTCACATTAGCATGGTCGCCTACAAATGCGCCGCCTCCCGGCTAAAATTATTTTTGCTTTTTGAATTAGTCAGTGCTTCCTTAAATAAATTTTAATAAGTTTTCGTGTAATTGTTGTTGACGTTATGGGTCAAAAGATGTTATAATCAATGTATAAATATGGCATAAAAAACAAATAATTAAACGGGCATAAGCTCCGTGTGCATTTTATGGAGGTGCGTACTATGAAAAAACTTATCGCTTTGGCAGCTGCCGTTGTTATGGCATTTTCCGTTCCCGTTTCGGGTTTTGCGGGCGTAACATCATCTGTTGTCACACATAAAAAGATTTATACCACAAAAGAATATCAGAGCCCGAAATTTTCGTACTCCACGGCTATTGTAAAGATCAATAAAAAGGCAGCCAATAAAAGAGAATATATTGACGTGGATATCAACTATCCCAAGATCATCGGCACGGCAACCAATGTGACGGATTTCAATGCCGCAAATGCCGCTGCTTTTCGTGCAGAGGGCGATGCTTTTATCGCAAAATACTCAAAGGAAGCGAAAAAAGCGTATGAGACAAATCCCGTAAGCGTTAATGCAGACCTGCCTTATTCGCTTAAAGTTGAGTATTCGATGAAGTTCAACAAGGACTCCGTTATCTCCGTTCTCTACACAAGAACAACTACGGTCGCAGGCGTAAAGAGCGTTGAAAAATGGTCAACCAACTATGACTTTATCAGGGGTCAGGAGCTTTCTGTCGATGATGTTTCGCTTATAAACGAACCGGGCGAGACTATGCAGCTTGCACTTGATACTTACGCAAGGAAGATCAGAAACGGCAAGAAGATCTACTTCTCCGATGCAAAAGTTACAGAGGAGGATATCAACTTCTACTTTGATGACGAGTCTGTTGTATTCTTCGTTAACCCGGGTCTTATTGCAGATCAGAGCAGGGGCGTTGTGACATATCAGCTGCTTGACGATGTTGCGGAAACATATCTTCGCAAAAGAGGTCAATAAGGGTCGATAATATGTATATATTTTCGCTTGACAATGAAGATATAAAAAAGTTTATGAACCTTTTGCTGCGCGAGACCGCCTTTGATGTTTTCCGTGTACACAGCGGCGAGATAACCACCTGCTGCACTTTCAAAATAGACGGCGCGGTAAACAAAGATTTTTTTGAAGAAGCACCCACAGGCGGCAGATGCCCGTGGTCAACGCTGCGCCCCGTTGTTTTCGGTATGATAAAGGGCAAGCGTTTGCCGAAGCTTTTTAAGCTGGTGCTTGCCGTACCCGAGGATAAGCTGCCCCTGCTGCACGAAAACTGCAAGGAGGCCTTCCTCAATATCAATTACGAAAACGGGAAAATATCGTTCGTGACGGGCACTATGCAAAAAGAATTCAGTATGGATAAGGCGCAGGACGAGGCTTTTGAAAACTACATAAAAAAGCTTTTTAAAAAACTTGAACTTACGGCAATAAGCCTATAGGAGGCAGTTATGTATAAAAGAATAGTACTGAAACTGAGCGGCGAGGCTATTTCAAGCTCCGCAGGCACATTTGACAACGAGATAATAGCAGGCATAGTTTCGCAGATAAAGAAAATAATAGAAGCGGGCACACAGGTGACGCTTGTTATCGGCGGCGGCAATTTCTGGCGCGGCAGAAGCGCAAACCCGTCAATGGACAGGACAAAGGCGGATCAGATAGGTATGCTTGCAACTGTTATGAACGCTATTTATGTGGCTGATTTTATCAGGCAGCAGGGCGGCGAGGCAAGAGTGCTTACACCTATAAAAATAGGTACGGTAACGGAGGAGTTTTCAAAGGAACTTGCCGAGAAATACCTTTCGGAGAAAAAAGTGCTCATCTTTGCGGCGGGCATAGGTCATCCGTTCTTCTCGACAGATACGGTAACGGCATTGAGAGCCTGCGAGCTTGGCGCAGATGCCATACTGTTTGCAAAGAATATCGACGGCGTTTACGATAAGGACCCTGCCGTTTATCCCGATGCAAAGAAGTTTGACGAGATACCCTGCAAGGATATTGTCGAAAAGAATTTGAAGGTAATAGATATTGCTGCGGCAAATCTTTGCTATGAGAATAAAATACCCGTTGTGCTTTTCGGTCTTGCCGAGGAAAACGGCATTGTGAAAGCGGCAAACGGCGAAAAGATCGGTACTGTAGTTACCGTATAATATAAATAAAGAGGGGGCAATTTTAATGTCTGACAAAACAAAGCAATTTGAGGAAAAAATGGAGAAATCCGTAAAAAATCTTGAAAGCGAGCTGCTTACAATACGCGCGGGCAGAGCGAACGCTCATGTGCTCGACAAGGTAAAGGCAGAGTGTTACGGCACGGAAATGCCCGTAAACCAGCTTGCAAACATTTCCATACCCGAGGCAAGAGTAATAGTTATCTCTCCTTATGATGCAACAACTTTAAAGGCGATCGAAAAGGGCATCAACCAGTCCGAGATCGGCATACACCCGACAAACGACGGCAAGGTCATAAGGCTTGTATTCCCCGAACTTACCGAGGAAAGACGTAAGTCGCTCACAAAGGACATCAAGAAAAAAGGCGAGGACTCAAAGGTAGCTGTGCGCAACATCAGGCGCGATGCCATGGACAAAGTAAAGAAAATGGAAAAAAGCAGCGAGATAACAGAGGACGAGCTTAAAGAGCTTGAAACAGAGATACAGAAGCTGACAGACAAGTTTATTGCGGAGATAGATAAGCTTGTGGAAGCAAAGAACAAAGATATAATGTCAATATAAAAACAGGAAATTGGGGTTGGTTCATTATGAGATCATAATGCGGCAGCCCCTTTTTCGGCAAAAGGACGAAAAGAGAGGCAGATCATGGGAAACAACGTACCAAAACATATAGCGATAATTATGGACGGCAACGGCAGGTGGGCGAAAAAAAGGCTGCTGCCGCGCGTTATGGGACACAAGCAGGGCGCAGATGCGCTTGACAGGCTTTTGCACGCAGCAGGCGGCATGGGTGTTGAGCATATCACGGTTTATGCTTTTTCCACCGAGAACTGGAAGCGCAGCGAGGAAGAGGTAAACGGCGTTATGGGCATCCTGCGCGACGGTATCAACAAATATTTCAGAGAGTATTCAAAAAGCGATTTCAGGGTAGACTCATTGGGCGACCTTTCGCGCCTTTCGCCCGAATTGCAGGCGGATATAGCGCGCCTTAAAGAAAACTCGAAAAACGGCAAGGGTCTGCATATCACCATTGCCATGAACTACGGCGGCAGGGACGAGCTGCGCCGTGCAGTCCAAAATATTGCACGCGAAGTAAAAGAGGGTAAACTCGACCCCGATGCCATAACCGAGGACACGATAACACAGCATCTTGACAGCTATCCCACACCCGATCCCGAGCTTATCATCAGAACGAGCGGTGAGTTCCGTATCAGCAATTTCCTTATCTGGCAGGGCGCATATGCCGAATACTATATCACGGACAAACTCTGGCCCGATTTTACGCCCGAGGACCTGCGCGAGGCTATTCTGGCATATCAGAAACGCGACAGACGCTTCGGCGGCAGAAATGAGGGTTGAGTATGGCAGTCAGGATAATATCTGCCGTGGTCGGCTTTTTTATACTGCTTGCCTTTGTGCTGATAGGCGGTCTGCCGCTTGATATTGCGGCGGCCGTGCTTTCGCTTATAGGTATGTACGAATTGTACAAGGCGGTGTCAAAAGAGCTTAAACCTGTGCATTTTATTGGCTTTGCGGCGGAGATATACTATGTTTTCGGCTTTCATTATGCAGAGTTTGAAACGGATATAAACCTGCTTGTGCTTACGGCGGCTGTGGTAACAACGCTTGTACTGCTTGTTGCAATGCACGATAAAATCAGTATCAACGATGTTTCGATAACGTGGTTCGGCTTTTTGTATGTGGGCGTGCTTATGTACTGCCTTGTATTGCTTTATAAAGCCGATAAGGCGCTTGTGTGGCTGCCGCTTCTGTGTGCATGGGGCAGTGATACTTTTGCATATTTTGTCGGTGTTAAATTCGGCAAGCATAAAATGGCGCCCGTATTAAGCCCCAAAAAATCAATAGAGGGCGCTGTGGGCGGCGTTATAGGTGCAGGCGTGCTTGTGGCGGCATACTGTGCGGTGCTTGCGGCAACGGGTTCCGAAAAGGGTATTTTCGTGCTGGTGCCGATAGGTATGATCGCTGCGGCTTTCTCACAGATAGGCGACCTTGCAGCCTCGGCAATAAAACGTCAGACAGGTATAAAGGATTACGGCAAAATAATGCCCGGTCACGGCGGCGTGCTTGACAGATTTGACAGCGTGCTGTTTACCGCACCGACGATATATGTGCTGTTTTCGGTATACACACATATGCTTTAAGGAGATATAAAATGGCTAAAAATATAACTATACTCGGTTCTACGGGGTCTATCGGCACGCAGACACTTGATGTTGTGCGTGAGATAGGCGGCATCAGCGTAAAGGCTATGACGACAAACACCCGTATAGAACTTTTTGAAAAACAAATTCGCGAGTTTATGCCCGAGCTTGTCTGTGTTATGAACGCGGACAAGGCAAAGGAGCTTGAAGAGAATATAAAGGATCTTGGCATACCCGTGCTTACGGGCATGGACGGTCTTGTGGCGGCGGCGACATACGAAAAAAGCGACACGGTGGTAAATTCCGTTGTCGGGAATATCGGTCTTGTGCCGACAGTTGCTGCCATAAAGGCAAAAAAGGACATCGCACTTGCCAACAAGGAGACCCTTGTTACCTGCGGCGAGCTTGTGATGAAGCTTATCAAGGAAAACAATGTGCATATGTACCCTGTAGACAGCGAACATTCCGCTATTTTTCAGTCCTTGCAGGGCAATTCAATGAACAGGATAGAGAAGATAATACTCACCGCATCGGGCGGACCGTTCCGCAACAGGCAGGATCTGTCGGATATAACCATTGCGGACGCACTTGCTCACCCGAATTGGGCGATGGGCAAAAAAATAACCATAGACTCTGCTACACTTATGAACAAGGGATTGGAAGTCATTGAAGCAAAATGGCTTTTTGATGTAGAGACCGATAAGATACAAGTTGTCGTACATCCGCAGAGTATCATACATTCTGCCGTGGAATATGAGGACGGTGCCGTTATAGCCCAGCTTGGCGTGCCCGATATGAAAGTGCCGATACAGTATGCGCTTACATATCCGAACCGCGTTAAAAACGGCTTTAAGCGCCTCGATCTGTTTGAAACGGCACAGCTTACCTTTGAAAGACCGCAGACAGAGCGTTTTCCCTGCCTTGCGCTTGCTTTTGAAGCGATAAAAACGGGCGGCACTATGCCCTGTGTTTTAAACGGCGCAAACGAGGTGGCTGTAAATAAATTCCTTGAGGGGAAAATAAAGTTTACGCAGATACCCGAAATAATAGAAAAGGTAATGTCTGCATATACTGTTAAGTATGACTACACTCTTGACGACGTTCTCGAAGCGGACCGCTGGTCAAGAGAGGAAGCAAGCAAGTATTGATATAACGGGAGGCATAATTTTGTCGGTAATCATCACTTTAATTATTTTCAGTATAATAGTTGTTATCCACGAGTGGGGACATATGCGTGTGGCTAAGGCGTGCGGCATCAATGTTGAGGAATTTGCCGTGGGTATGGGTCCCAAACTTGTAGGCTTTGAAAAAGGCGGCACGCTCTATTCCATCAGGCTTCTGCCTTTGGGCGGTTTCTGCCGTATGACGGACGAAACGGACAAGGAAAAGGGCATAAAGGGTTTTAACGATTCAAATGTGTGGCAGAGGATAGCCGTGTGCATTGCTGGACCGTTGATGAACTTTGTGCTTGCGCTTGCGGTCATGACGATCTACTGTATGATGACAAGCGTTACTTTCCCCGTTGTCGAAAGTTTAAGCCCCGATACACCCGCCGAAGCCGCAGGCTTGCAGCCGGGGGACCGTGTTGTGTCGATAAACGGCAAAAATGTGCATATTTACAGTGATTTGGGCTATTATATCAGCGAAAGCGGCAAAAACTCAATGGATGTTGTCGTAAAACGCGGCAAAGAAAAGCTTGCCTATACCATTACGCCCAAATTCAGCGAGGAAGACCAACGCTATATCATAGGCATAGTGCTTACAAGCAAGGCGCCTATGATAGATATAGGGCTTTACAAGGATATCCCCGAGGATATGCCGCGTGCGAACTTTTTGGAAAGTCTGCATGAGGGCTATTGGAGCGGTATTTTTATCGTAAAGGTCACTTTTGAGGGTTTTGTCAAGATGTTTACGGGCGAAGTCTCCACGGACGAACTTTCGGGGCCTATCGGTGTTACAACGGTAGTCGGCGAGACTTACGAGACCACAAAACGCGAACTCGGCATGACCGCAACAATAATGACACTTGCGGAGATAACCGCGCTTTTGAGTGCTAATCTGGGCATTATAAATCTGCTGCCCATACCTGCGCTTGACGGCGGCAGACTGCTTATTTTTGTTGTCGAGATCATCCGCCGCAAGAGGATACCGCCCGAAAAAGAGGGTATGATAAACCTTGCGGGCTTTGCGCTTATGATGCTTTTGGGCATATTTATTGCATATAACGATATTCTGAAGATAATAAAAGGTTAAGGGGTGTTTTTATGGGTTTTATAACAAGAAGAAAAACGAGGGAAGTTGCGATAGGCAAGGTAAAAATAGGCGGTGACAACCCCGTTGCGATACAGTCTATGTGCAATACCGATACACGCGATGCAAAGGCGACCGTTGCGCAGATAAACAGGCTGGAAGAAGCGGGCTGCGAGATAATACGTGTGGCTGTGCCGGATATGAAAGCGGCGGAGGCTATACGCGACATCAAAAGTGCGATAGGCATACCGCTTGTTGCGGATATTCATTTCGATTACCGCCTTGCTCTCAAAGCCATTGAAAACGGTGTCGATAAAATGCGCATCAACCCCGGCAATATCGGCAGCGAGGACAGGGTAAAGGCTGTTGTTTGTGCGGCTGCCGAAAAGGGTATTCCCATTCGTATAGGCGTTAATTCGGGCTCTCTTGAAAAGGAGTTTCTGGAAAAGTACAACGGCAGGGTAACGCCCGAGGGTCTTGCCGACAGCGCATTAAAGCACGTTGAGATACTTGAAAAACTCGATTTTCACGATATAGTCATTTCGATAAAGGCATCAAGCGTGCCTTTTACGCAGCAGGCGTACAAGGTGCTGAGCGAGAGAGTGGACTATCCTCTCCACCTCGGCATTACCGAAAGCGGTACGGTTTGGACGGGTTCCATAAAGTCGGCTGTCGGCATAGGCAGCATACTTGCGCAGGGCATAGGCGATACTATCCGTGTTTCGCTTACGGGCGACCCCGTTGAGGAAGTTAAAACGGCAAAAGAGATACTTAAAAGCCTTGAACTGCGTAAATTCGGTGTGGAATTCGTTTCCTGCCCGACCTGCGGCAGAACGGAGATAGACCTTATAGGCCTTGCGAACAAGGTAGAGGAAAAATGCCGCCTTATCAATAAGGATATAAAAGTTGCCGTAATGGGCTGTGCGGTAAACGGCCCCGGCGAAGCAAGAGAAGCCGATATAGGCGTTGCAGGCGGCAAGGGCTACGGTCTTATCTTCAAAAAAGGCGAGATATTGAGCAAACACCCCGAAAACGAGCTGCTTGATGCACTTATGGCAGAAATAGAAAAAATGTAAACGGGTAAGAAAGCATGACAAAGTATTTTACATATGTTCCGCTGCCTGTGGCAATAGTTTTTAATTTTATTATAGGCTTATTGTTTTCGGGTCGTCCGTATCTTTTTGTTATCGTCCTTTTTCAGGGTATGCCGTTTATGTCCCTTTTGGCGGGAACAGGTGTGATACTGCTGCTCAATTGGATATTGTACGCCTTTTTCAAAAGCAATGGCGAAGAATTTGATGTGACGGATGAACAGGCAATAAAATGGGGCGCACTGATAATGGCAATGACGCTTTTTCTGATGCACTTGATGCTGTTTGTGCCCGAACTGTATGATATTCATATACCGTTTTGAAATTTGTTGTTTGTGTTATATATTTGTTGCTGTGTTATGTTGTCGAGCGCAAGCCCTGCGGATAATCTTCCCTTTGAAAGGATGCGGCCGCTCGGCATAAAGCCTCGGCTTATCCCGCATACATTCACGGGAAGAAACATCCGCACGTCTGCGCGGTTACGTATCGGAATAAAATTACTGAAAACACTTTTTTAAGTTACTTTTTGCATAACTGCTGCGATAACGCTGCCGAGGGCAAAAACGCGGATGTTTCTCGGCGTGAGCGTTTGTTCCGTCTCAAAGCCGAGATTATCCGCGGGGCTTGCCCGTTAGCAATAATACAATGTAACAATTGATTATGGTTTTTTAGCGATAATATAACGACATAGTGATAATAACCATATGAATAATTCTCTCTGCGGTATATTATACGTTTTTTGATACTTGCTGATTTATAGTTATAATGAAAGAAAGCAGTGAAATAATTGGAAACAAAACCGTTTTCGCAGGTATTCGGCAAAATGCACCTGTCTGCGAATGTTAAAACAAATTTGAAAAATGCCGCTGTTGAAAGTATAATGTTTATCAAAAACACGAATACTTTTGCTGTCGAGCTTTCTTCGCCGAACATTATCGACGAGGAGTGTATAGAGCATTTCAAGGCGGATATAAAGGACAATTTTGAGTTTGTCAACTCGGTGGAGCTGCGTGTGAAATACGCTATGGACAATATGCCTGCCGAAAAGAGGATAGAACTTTATTGGAACAACCTGCTCAAAAGCATACAAAGCCGTTCGGTATACGCTTATATGGCGCTTTTGAACAGTGAAAGATACATAGAAAACGGCACCTGTGTCATAAAACTCAAAAGCAACAGCGCGTGTTTTCTCAACCGTATGCGCATAGACAGCTATATCGCCGAGATGTTTGAAAAAAGGCTCGGGCTTGGGCTGAAAGTGGAACTTCAAAACGGCGCTCCGCCCGAACTTGACGAAAACAGGCTTATAATGACCTATACCAAAGAGGAAATGGAGGCATATGCCGAAGAAGCGCGTGAAAAATTCAGGCAGGAAGCGGAGGCGGCAGGCAGACCCGTGCCCGAAACAAGACCCGAAAAAGGGCTTTTCCGCAAAAAGAGCGCTATGTCGAATGCCTCTACGGACGAGATAACAGAGGAAGCAACGCCCATAAAACTTTTGGGCGAGGAGGAAAAGGAATATGTCGTAAACGGCAAGGTGCTTTTCCCCGAAACAAAGGAAACAAGGAGCGGAAAACTGCTTGTCAAGTTTATAATAGCCGATAAGGAAAGTGCGATAACCGCAAAATTCTTCTCGAAACCCGAGAGTTTTGAGTCGGACTTTGACGGCTTTTTAAAGGACGGCGAGCTTAAAAGCGGCATTTATGTCAAGGTAAAGGGCAAGTATAAGATAGATGATTTTGAAAAGGGCGAACCCGTGATAATGGTAAACCGTTTCAACAAGGGCGAGCCGCCTTATGTGCGCCCCGACAATGCGCCCGAAAAGCGTGTTGAGCTGCATCTGCACACACAGATGAGTATGATGGATGCTGTTACTTCGGCTACAGATTACATCAACCGCGCGGCTTATTGGGGTCACAGGGCTATTGCCATAACCGACCACGGCGTTGTGCAGGCTTATCCCGAAGCCAAAATTGCCGCTAAAAAAGCAGGCGTAAAGGTGCTTTACGGTGTTGAGGGCTACCTTGTGGACGATATGTCGGCTGTTGCGAAGAATATTATTGATTATCCGTGCAGCGGCAGGTTTGTGGTATTCGACCTGGAAACAACGGGTCTTTCGGCAAACAAGGACAAGATAATAGAGATAGGTGCGGTAAAGGTGGAAAACGGCAGGATAATTGACCGTTTCAGCAGTTTTGTAAATCCGCATCAGCCGCTGGAACCGAAGATAGTTAAGCTTACGGGCATTGATGACGAGATACTTGCCGATGCACCCGACGATACCAAAGTGCTGCCCGATTTTCTTGAATTTATTAAGGACAGCGCGCTTGTGGCGCATAATGCCCCCTTTGATACGGGTTTTGTGCGCAATTGGTGCAGAAAACACGGCGAGAACTTCGATTACGGCTTTGTGGACACGGTGGAGCTTTCAAAGGTGCTTCTGCCCGATATGGAGCATTATAAGCTTGATCTTGTCTGTGATGAGCTTGGGGTGGAACTTCAGAACCATCACCGCGCAGTCGATGATGCCGAGGCGACCGCAGGTCTGTTTTTAAAGGAGCTTGAAATACTTGCAAAAGATGGCGTGACCACTCTCAAACAGGTGAACGAGTACGCCCAAAAGCATATAAATCCGCGTATGATACCCAAGTATTACCACATCATTATTCTTGTGCAAAATATGAAGGGTCTGCGCAATCTGTACGAGCTTATCTCGGATACGCATATCAAATACTTCAACCGCAGACCAAAACTGCCGAAAAGCAGGCTGATAGAAATGCGCGAGGGGCTTATTTTAGGCTCTGCGTGCGAGGCGGGCGATCTGTTCAACTATGTTTTTGACGGCTATGACGAGGAAATAATCAAACAGACGGTCGATTTTTACGACTATCTCGAAATACAGCCCATAGGCAACAACCGCTTTATGATAGGCAACCAAAGCAGAAGCGGCAAGTCGGTCGAAAACGAGGAGGAGCTGCGCGAACTTAACCGCAAAATAGTGGCTTTGGGAGAGAAGTACAACAAACCCGTTGCCGCGACCTGCGATGCGCATTTCCTTGACCCCGGGGACGAGATATTCAGACGTATAGTGCAGACGGGCGAGGGCTTTGACGATGTTGACAACCAGCCGCCGCTTTTCTACCGCAATACGGAGGAGATGCTTGAAGAGTTTGCATATCTCGGCGAGGAAAAGGCGTATGAGGTAGTGGTGACAAATACCAACCTTATTGCCGATTGGATAGGGGATGTAAACCCCGTTTACGAGGGTACCTGTCCGCCCAAAATGCCCAATGCGGACGAGGATCTGCGCCGCATAACACACGAAAGGGCGAAGGAGATATACGGCGACCCCCTGCCCGAAATAGTGGAAACAAGGCTCAATAAGGAGCTTGATTCTATAATCACACACGGTTTTGCCGTGCTTTACATAATAGCGCAGAAGCTTGTGTGGAACAGTATGGAAAACGGTTATATCGTTGGTTCGCGTGGTTCGGTCGGCAGTTCGTTTGCGGCGACCATGGCGGGCATAACCGAGGTAAATCCGCTTGATCCGCATTATATCTGTCCCAATTGCAAGTACTCCGATTTTACCTCGGAAGAAGTTATTGCAAACGCAGGTAACTCGGGTTTTGACCTGCCCGATAAAGACTGTCCCGTCTGCGGCCATAAGTTAAGCAAAAACGGTCAGGCGATACCCTTTGAGACCTTCCTCGGTTTCAACGGCGATAAGGAGCCCGATATTGACCTTAATTTCAGCGGCGAATACCAGCAGAGGGCGCATCGCTACTGCGAGACCCTCTTCGGTGACGGTCATGTGTTCAAAGCGGGCACGATAAGCTGTTTGCAGGACAAGACCGTCTTCGGCTATGTCGCAAAATACTGCGAGTCGCATAATATACATATGACGAACGCACAAAAAGCACGTCTTGTTGACGGCTGTCTCGGCGTAAAGCGCACCACGGGTCAGCACCCCGGCGGTCTGATAATTGTGCCGAGTGACAATACCATTTACAACTTTACCGCCGTTCAGCGTCCTGCGAACGAATTTGAATCGGTGGTAAAAACAACACATTTCGATTATCATTCGATACACGATAACCTGCTCAAACTTGATATGCTCGGTCATGATGTGCCGACCATAATACGTATGTACCACGATATTACGGGCTTTAACCCTCTTGATGTGCCTATGGACGATAAGGCGACCATTTCGCTTTTCACCTCGCCCGAGGCTCTCGGTGTTACCGAGGAGGATATAGGCTGCAATACGGGTTCGCTTGGCCTGCCCGAGTTCGGTACGAGTTTCGTGCGCCAGATGCTTATGGAAACGAAGCCCAACAGCTTCTCCGACCTTGTCCGCATCTCGGGACTTTCACACGGTACGGACGTCTGGACGAACAACGCACAGGACCTTGTGCGTGACGGTGTTGCGACCATTAAGGAGATAATACCTACCCGTGACGATATTATGGTCTATCTTATCATAAAGGGCGTGGAAAAGGGCAAAGCCTTTGAAATAATGGAAAAGGTAAGAAAGGGCAAGGGGCTTACACCCGAGCATGAGGAGCTTATGCGTGCCCATGATGTGCCCGAATGGTATATCGAAAGCTGTAAGAAGATAAAGTATATGTTCCCGAAAGGCCATGCGGTGGCTTATGTTACAAATACCTTCCGTATCGGCTATTTCAAGATAAACTATCCCTACGCATTCTATGCTGCGCAGTTCTCCGTTAAGTATGAGGATTTTGACTACAATATCATGGCTTTCGGCAGGGACCGTGTGCTTGCAAAGATGAAAGAGATAGACGAAAAGGGCGATGAAAAGACCGCAAAGGACAAGTCTATGCGCACCACGCTGGAGCTTGTCAATGAAATGTATGCGCGCGGTCTGAAATTTGTGCCGATGGATCTGTACAAGTCCGACCCGTTCAAGTTCAAGGTAACGGAGGACGGTCTTATGCCGCCGCTGTGTACCATACAGGGGCTTGGCGGTACGGCTGCCGAGGGCATAGCCGCCGCAAGGGAAGAAAGACCTTTTGACAATATCGAGGATTTCAGAAAACGCACGGGTCTGGGCAAAACGCTTATCCAGCTGCTGCGTGAGGCGCATTTGTTTGACGGTATGGAAGAAAGCGACCAGCTGTCACTGTTTACGATGATGAAATAAAATGAAATAAGCTGAAATAAAAAAGGGACTGCCGCATTGAGAATATGATAATACTCAATGTTTCAGTCCCTTTTTGTCTTCTGCTAAATAAAACTTTTTATTAAAGTAACTTTGGCATCGCAGACTAAAATCCGCAGTGCGGGCTTTGCCCGTGCGAGGAGCAGACAAAGTCTGCATACTTTACAGGCTTGCAAGTGACGCCGCAGGCGGCGCGCAGACAAGACTGCAATTTTGGCAAAAAACCTGTTTTTTGCCAGAGGGGGGAGCTTATGCGACCCCCGTTATTTGTGATATGGTTGATTATGGCTTATCCTTTGCGCCCTGTACAGCTGTTCAAGCAGTATCACGCGCATCAGCTGGTGCGGAAAAGTCATTTTTGAAAAGCTTAAGCTGTAGTCCGAGCGTTTGGCTATCTCTTTTCCAAGACCGAGGGAGCCGCCTATAACAAAGGTCAGGTGGCTGTTTCCGCGTGTCAGGGTATCGTCGATAAAGCGGCTCAACTCCACGCTGTCAAGCTGTTTTCCGCCTATATCGAGCGTTATGACATAACTGTTCGGGTTTATCGCCTTTAAAAGCCGCTGTGCCTCGATGCTTTTTATCTGCTCTTCAAGGGCGGCGGAGGCATTGTCGGGCGTTTTCTCGTCCTCTACCTGCTTTATCTCGATATTTGCGTATGCCGACAGCCTTTTCATATACTCGTCTATCGCCATTGTATAGAATTTTTCCTTGATCTTGCCTACACAGGCTATTGTGATCTTCATTGTTCTTCCACCGCTTTTCGCCTGCTTATAAATCTCTTTACGGCATACACTATGCACAGCATAAGAAATGCGCCGCAAAGGTCTATGCACACATCCTCGAATTTTCCGTCACGCTTTATAAGTTTTTGGTGTATCTCGTCAAAAATGCCGTATACAAAGCAGAAAATAAGTGTGAACATAACGCAGAAATACTCGTTTTTGTCATACTCGTTTTTCAGCAGAAAAATAAACAGCGCAAGGAAGGCATAGAGAAACAAATGCGCGCTTTTCCTTATGTATTTTTGTATGTTGCTGTTCAGCTTTTTAAAATAGCTTTCCTTTTCATTATCGTCCTTGAACTCTTTTTTTACGTTTTCCTTTGCGGCATTCTGTACGGGCTTGACTATTATATCGCTTGTGGCGATAGTCTGCTTGTAGGTCTGTGCGGAAAAAGCGTATATGGTTATAAGCATCAGAACAGACATAAGAAAGTAAAGTCTTTTGGATTTATTGTTTTGCATTATATTATCCTTAAATCAGCATTTCCTTAAATCTTTTTAAGTCTTGCAAGCCTTGCCATCAGCTTTTTGGTGCCTGCGGGGAAATCGGCGGTCACTTCGTAATCTGCGCCTGCGGGACTTATATTCGTAACTGTGCCTATGCCGAATTTCATATGCCTTACCTTGTCGCCGACCTCAAAGTCAAGCTTGAGATCTTTTGGCGCGGGCATGGCATATGCCGATGGTTTTGTCATATAGCGCGTTTGCGGTACATAACGCTGCGCCGCAGGCTTTGGTATGGGTACTGCGCCCGTATTCTGTTTTGGCGCCGCACTGTCCTGCACTTCTATGAGCGGTTTGGGCAGCTCTTTCAGAAAATCCGACGGCGCGTTGTACTGCGTTTCGCCGTATGTCATCCTGCTTTTTGAGCAGGTTATGTAAAGCTTGCGCTTTGCGCGTGTTATGCCTACATAGCAAAGACGGCGCTCCTCCTCCATAGCGGAAAGAGTCTCGGACTGCATAGCACGGAAACCGGGGAAAATGCCGTTTTCGCAGGCAGCCATAAACACCGTGTCAAACTCCAGACCCTTTGAACTGTGCAGTGTCATAAGCACGACCGCGTCCTCGTTTTCTTCAAGACCGTCAACATCGGCTACAAGGGCAACATCTTCAAGGAAGCCCTCAAGACCCGTCTGTCCGCTTGGGGATTCTACAAACTCCGCAGCCTTGCTCACAAGCTCTTCAAGGTTGTCAAGCCTGCCGAGTGACTCCTCGGTGTTCTCGCCCAGAAGCTCGTCACGGTAGCCGCTTTCTTCAAGTATGCCCTTTATAAGCTCGCCCACCTGCATATCGGGCGCATTTTGTATAAATTTATTTATAAATTCGTAAAACAGGTAAACAGGCTTTGCCTTTGTCTTTATATCGGGTATCATCTCGGGCATACTCAAAACGCTCAGAAGCGGCTGACCGCTTTCCTCGCAGTAATTAAGCACCTTTTCCACCGTGGCATCGCCTATGCCGCGCTTCGGTACATTGATTATGCGCGAGAATGATATGGTATCATTCGGGTTTGATATAAATTTAAGGTAGGCAAGGATATCGCGTATCTCCTTGCGGTCATAAAAGCGCGTGCCGCCCAAAAGACGGTAGGGGATAGCCGCTTTCACAAAGGCTTCCTCAAATACGCGCGATATGGCGTTGTTTCTGTAAAGTATGGCAAAATCACCGTAGGACTTGCCGTCCTCGTGTGCATCCTTTATCTGCTTTGCGGTATACAGTGCCTCGGTCTTGTCGTCGGGCGCACGGTAAAGCGTTATCTTCTCGCCGCCGTCCTGCTCCGTCCACAGGCTTTTCGCTTTTCTTGCGGCATTGTTTTTGATGACTGCGTTTGCCGAGTTAAGTATATTCTGTGACGAACGGTAGTTCTGTTCAAGCTTTATGACCTGCGTGTTCGGAAAATCGTCCTCAAAATTGAGTATGTTTCGTATATCCGCGCCGCGCCAGCCGTATATGCTCTGGTCGTCATCACCTACCGCGCAAAGGTTTCTGTACTTTGCCGCAAGCAGCTTTATCAGCTGATACTGCGAAGCATTGGTATCCTGGTACTCATCGACCATTATATAGCGGAAACGGTCCTGATATTTTTCAAGCACCTCGGGGAAGCTCTGAAACAGTATTACCGTCTTGAAAATAAGGTCGTCAAAATCAAGCGCGTTGTTGTCTTTCAGGTGGTTCTGATACAGCTCGTAAAGTTCTGCCACCTTTTTCATACGGAAGTCCTTTTCGTTTTGTATCATATAATCCTTCGGGCTTACAAGTGCATCTTTCTGCTTGCTTATCTCGCCCAGCACGTATTTTATCGGGTAGACCTTATCGTTTATGTTATGCGCCTTGTACAGGTTTTTCATAAGGCGCAGGCTGTCGTCCGCATCAAAAATGGTAAACTTGTTCGTGTAGCCGAGTTTTTCTATATCGCGGCGGAGTATGCGTACGCAGGTAGAGTGGAAAGTGCTTACCCATACATCTTTTCCGCCCTCGCACAGCGCAGAAACACGCTCTTTCATCTCCCTTGCTGCCTTGTTGGTGAAAGTTATCGCAAGAATATTGAACGGGCGCACGCCTTTTGATATAAGGTAGGCAATACGGTGTGTCAGCACGCGCGTTTTGCCCGAACCTGCGCCTGCAAGCAGCAGCAGCGGACCTTCGGTGGTCAGTACGGCCTGCTTTTGCATGGGGTTAAGCTTATCTATCATCTCATTTATCATTTTTCTTCTCCTAAACGCTCTAATACTGTTTTATAGCCGCCCTCGCCATAGTTAAGGCAGCGGTTCACACGGCTTATTGTCGCTGTCGATGCGCCTGTTTTTGCGGCTATCTCGCTGTATGTTATGCCCTTTTGCAGCATACGCGCCACCTCGAAACGCTGTGCAAGCGACTGTATCTCGTGTATGGTGCAGATGTCCTCAAAAAAAGCATAACATTCTTCAACGGTCTGCAACTGCAAAATGCCGTCAAACAGCCTGTCGGCGGCTTCATTTTTTATCTTCTCGTTCATATTACGGCTCCTGTGGCTTCAAGAATTTGTATAAAAATTCGGGGTCGGTGTTTACAATAAGCTCATCGGGGAAATCCGCCTCTTTCAAAAGCGGCTCAATGCGTGAAAAATCGCCGATAAGCGAATAGAAATGCGCATCACTGCCCAGAATAACGGGCATACCCTGCTTTTTGCACTCCAAAAGCAGGTCAAGGGTCATCGGCTCACCGCCGTGCCTGCCGTTTTTGGGGTTGTAGGATGCGTTGTTTATCTCCAAAAGCACGTTGTTGTCCCTTGCACACAATACTGTTTTGTGTATGTCAAAGGGATAACGCGGGTCGCAGGGATGACCTATGATATTGACATATGGATTTTTGATGGCATTTATAAGCGCCTGCGTGTTCTCCTCTTCGCCCGAGGGTGCAATGCAAGGCGGATGCAGGCTTGCAATGGCGTAATCGAGCCTTTTGAGACAGTATTCCTTTAAATCGACCGTGCCGTCAATGTCTGTTATGTTCAGCTCCGCACCGAATAAAAACTTAAGCTCGCCGAATTGACGGGGTATTATGGGGCAGTTTATAAAAAAGTATTCGTGGGTGGAGTGGGGCATTTCGGGCGCGTGCTCACTCAGACCGAGTATCGCAAGACCGATGCTTTGCGCATATTCCACGTTTTCCTTTATAGTGCTGTAAGCGTGACCGCCCGCAACGGAGTGTGTGTGCAGGTCGATCGGGTATTTTAACTTTGTTGAAAGCATTGAAAGACCTCTTTCTTTATGAATGAAAGTAATAACGGGGGCGAGCCTGAAAAGCAAGCTTTTTAGGCTCGCCTCATTTTCGATTATAACATACTTCCGTTAAAAAGAACAGAGTTATTTTCTTTTTTACGGAATAATTATTTGCCATAATTATAGTAAACGACATTTAAAAATGTCCTTTACTATAACCCTGCGGGGCATGCACACGACTGCGTACAAGGAATAAAGCCGCTTTG
>ODAJ011954142.1_pt1 | contig 17712 bp, 21 predicted proteins | sample 1539241 | NCBI WGS metagenome assembly ODAJ01 (sample SAMN02144231, study PRJEB22623) | gut metagenome | biome: sheep rumen | host: Ovis aries | place: New Zealand
GTTGGTCCCGTCAATGGGCAAGGCCGACACGGTGGCTGGCGAGATTGTCAGGGCCACCTGCCGGATCGGATACCGGAATTGGAACGACGGTGATCACATCGGCGTTGGGTACGGCAAAGAAACCTGCAACCCTGCAGCACGGTATCTGCTGAACACCGAGGATCCAGACATCGTAAAGATCATTGATGACATGTGGGGCATGGAATCTGACCGGCTTTACGATGCGGCCATGGAGATCCTGTTGGAAAGCGTACTGAACTACCTGGACAAGCACCCGGAACTGATGACGATGGAAAACACCGAAGACTTGTTCGACTACCGGAACCAGGACGAGGACGTGGATGACTGGGATGATGAAGAGGAGGACTACTGAAATGACAAAGACGATCACGCTGACCGACGAGCAGGCGAACCTGCTGACCTGCTACATTCTGATGACCACCAACTACCGGAAGGGCGAGAAGGAAGCCTGGGAGAGCCTGGCAAAGGAAACCGAAGAGGACGGAAGCCCGAAGTTCCCGAAAGCACCCAGCAACGCGAAGTTCTGGGAAGAAACCGAAGAGCAGCTCACCGAGATCCGGAAGATCATCGACGCTGCACTACTTGCAGGGAGGGACGAAGCATGAGGATGATTCAGGCAATCCGGGAGGCAGTCGCAAGGCTGCTTCCATACGGATGGAGCGAGGATATGGCAACCGGTATGATGGCAGCGTTCGCCGCCCAGGCGAAAGGATTTTGAAAGGAGAACGACATGAACGTATCAGAGAGAATCAAGATGGTCAAGGCAATGGAGTTTATCGCCAGACAGGTCAACGACGAGGGGGTCTTCGAGTCCTGGCTGATCGGCGGTGTGGCCGATGGGGACATCAAGTACGGCGATCTTGAGGTCCGGGACGAAGACCGGGAAGAGCTTGAAGTGTACATCGAGGACGAGAGCTTCGCCGATCTGATGCACACCTTCCTGTATGTGATGAAAAACGCAAGTCGGTCCGGAGGGCTGTGCTGCGATAATATTGTGGACAAGGATGAAAACTCTTGATCTGAGGCTGTTGCAACGGCTCAGGACGAACGAAAATCATTTCCCCGGCCTTACACCCTTCCTGCACTTTGCAACGCTCAGACGCGCGCTGACGCTTGTAAACACGGCATAAGGCTGATATAAGTATAATCGCAATCCGAATGAAGCACCACGGTCGCCGCCGCGGTGCTTTTCTTTTGTGGCGCTCCTTTGAGTACGTTGCCGAATCTATACGGCAGCCAAAGAAGGAGCGATTCTATTGAACATCGTAGAGAAGCGGCTTGATGAGATCAGGCCATACGAAAACAACCCGCGCCGCAACGACGAGGCCGTCCAGTACGTTGCCGAATCTATACGGCAATTCGGCTGGAAGCAGCCGATCGTCATTGACAGGGACGGCGTGATCATCGTCGGACATACCAGGTACAAGGCAGCACAAAGCCTCGGCCTGGAAACAGTGCCCTGCATGATCGCCGATGATCTGACGCCGGAGCAGGTAAAGGCATACAGGATTGCAGACAACAAAGTTTCCGATTTCTCGGTATGGGACAACAAAAAGTTGCTTGAAGAGCTTCAGGATCTGGATGAGCTGGCCGGCGATCTCTTTACTGGATTTGACACCAGCGACTTCTTTGATGATACGCTCGACGAGTCAGACAACAGCGTGATCAGCAACAACGAATCCGGAGTCATCTACGAAGCCGTGTTCAAAAGCGAAAGCGCCGAAAAGATAGACAGGATCCGTGAAGCCTGGGAGAAGATGGACAATGAGTAAAGTTCTCGTTGTTGAAATCTCCGGGAAGCGCCCAGGAACGTCACAGAAGAGACCAACAGAGAAATTCAAGATCAGCTATGACCACCTGATTATCTCCAACAACTCAGACGGATACGAAACAGACTGGCCTATCGTCATGGTGCCGGATGAATACGTCGAATGGTACAAGACCAACGTCAAGACATCAGACAATGCGTGGTACGCTCCGATGAACCGAAGCTATGCGATCAAATATGCAAGAGAGCACGGATATGATTATCTGGTCCAGCTCGACGATAATATCGTTTATCTCGAACTGGCGTATATGTCAGAAGGAAAAGACGGGAAGACGAAACGATACAGAGTGGAGAGCAACACAGACATGATGGATGATTTCATCGACATGCTCTGCACGGTCCTGGACAATACCAACGCGGCGATTGCCGGCTGCGATCTACGCTCCACAATGCCGAACGACATATATCTCAGCGAGAGATATTGCTATTCCTTCTTTGCGCTGAATTTGAAAATCTGCCCGGATATCTACCACGGAGACTTTGAGGATGATATCGAATTCAGACTGAAATGTGCAGAGATGGGGCATCCGTCTTTGATGGTTTGCCCGTGCCGATACGGAAAAACAGGACAGAACTACAACAAAGACGAGACAGGAAACAGAGCAGCGTACACAGCTGCCGGCCTGATGCGCGGAGAACACATGAGGATCATTCATGGGGATGTTTATTCATGCGGATACGGAAAACGCACCATGACCGTTGCAAACGTCAGGAACGGTAAAGTATTTCGGCATAAGCTCTCGGTATTCAAGCTCGGAGTCATGATCAAAGACAAAAAAGCCATAGATGACAAAATGGAAGAGCTGCTGAATAAATGGGGCAAGCCGAAGCCTGATAAGGTGATCGTGAAAGTCAGAAAGAAAAGAGGATGATTCCGCTTGAGGCAAAAGGACGGTGATTGAATTGTGCCGAGCGATAAGCTGATAGATTGGAATGCCGTCCGAGCTGAATATATCAGCGGAAGCAGCTACAGAGCATTAGCGGAAAAGCACGGCACGAATAAAGATGTCATCGCCAGGAAAGCGAAAGCTGAAGGATGGATCAAAGACAGAGAGACAGCACGCGACAAAGCGGCGACAAAATGTATACAAAAAGTGGCGAATGCCGCCGCCTCAAATGCAGACAGAGCCGAACGAATCCGAGAAAAGCTTCTGGTCATTCTCGAACGCGAGATTGATAATCTACCACAGAAAACAGGGTCGGCATCGTTTACATCGGCAGAACGGATTGAAAAAGATAAAAAAACCGGGAAGCCGATAAAGACAAGGTCGAGCAAAGAATACAAACTTCGCGATCTTACTGCGATGTATAAGGATCTTACGGCTGATCTCATTACAGCTACAAGCGAAACACCAGAAGATGACGGCTTCCTTGCAGCTCTGAGCGGAAGTGCTGCGGAGGACTGGGCCGATGAAGAAGGGTAAGCCGGTATTCAAGTTCAAGCCATTCAGCAAAAAGCAGAGAATGGTTTTGAACTGGTGGACGCCTGAGAGCCCGGTCAAAGATGCAGACGGCATTATTGCAGACGGAGCGATCCGCGCCGGCAAGACACTTGCAATGTCTCTGTCGTTCGTGCTGTGGGCCATGACAAACTTCGACTCGGAGAGTTTTGCCATGTGCGGCAAGACCGTCGGCAGCTTCCGACGCAATGTGCTTTTCTGGCTCAAGATCATGTTATACGGGCGGGGTTATCATTGCGAAGAAAGACGCAGCGATAACCTCGTCATCATTTCCCGCGGCGATACGGAAAACTACTTTTACATCTTCGGCGGCAAGGATGAGCGGTCACAAGACCTGATTCAGGGCATAACGCTTGCTGGTGTATTTCTTGATGAAGTCGCACTAATGCCGGAAAGCTTTGTCAACCAGGCAACAGGGCGATGCAGCGTTGACGGTTCCACGATGTGGTTCAACTGCAACCCTGAATATCCGTCTCACTGGTTCAAGGTCAATTGGATCGACAAGGCGGAAGAAAAGAATCTTCTGTATCTTCATTTCACGATGGACGACAATCTGAGTCTGTCCGATCGTGTTAAAGAAAGATACAAGCGCATGTACACCGGCGTTTGGTATGAGCGCTTTATCCTCGGCCTCTGGGTGCTTGCCCAGGGGCTTATCTACTCCATGTATCAGGAGGCAATCGGCGATCCGCCAGAAGGAGACGCAGAAAAATACTGTCTGTCAATCGACTATGGAACTCAGAACGCCTTCGCCGCGATCCTCTGGGGCAAATACGGTGATGTCTGGTGGGCTGTGCGTGAGTATTACTATTCCGGGCGAGACACAGGCGTCCAGAAGACAGACGAAGAGTATGCCGAGGATCTGGATCGTACATTCGAGGACATTCTTCCTGGACAAAGCATTGAAACAATCATCGACCCGTCTGCTGCGTCGTTTATAACGCTGCTCAGAAAGAGGAACGGAAGATATAAAGTCATAAAAGCAGAAAACGCTGTGCTTGACGGCATCCGGGAGACGGCAACGGCCATGAAGACCGGGAAGATCAAAGTAAGTCGTCTGCTGAAAGCATGGCGAAAAGAGGCAGAGGGCTATGTTTGGGACGAAAACGAGAAAGAGGATAAGCCTGTCAAGGTAAATGACCACGCAATGGACTCGACACGTTATTTCGTCAAGACAAAGAAAATTTGCAGAGTCCGGAGAGAATACAGCAGCATTTTGAGATAGGAGTGAAAAGCGTTGCTGACATACGAAGATTTCCAGAAGATCGAAAACGACGAGCAAGAGAAGATCAAGCTGATCCTGCGGGCTATCGGGGAGCACAAGAGATCCAAGGCTTACATAAAAGCCGTCGAAGCCCAGGATTATTACAACGGCGAGAACACCACGATCATGAAGTATGAGAAGATCCTTTATGACCTCCAGGGCATGGCCCACATTGATATGTGGACGGCAAACCACAAGATCGCCAGCAGCTTCTTCACATTCGTGGTCGATCAGGAGCTTTCCTATCTTCTCGGAAACGGTGTCCGCTTCGGCAAGGCAGAGACTAAAAAGAAGCTTGGAAAAGACTTCGATCAGGAAGTCATGGATGCCTTGGAATATGCCAGGATTGCCGGAACGTCCTTCGGCTTTTGGAATTACGACCACCTGGACGTCTTCAAGCTCACAGAGTTTGTCCCCATCTACGGAGAGGAAAACGGCGCTCTGATGATTGGCATCCGCTTCTGGCAGCTGGATCGGAACAAGCCGGTGCGTGTTACCCTCTATGAGCTGGACGGATACACCGAGTACATCCAGCGGTCAGCCAAGAAGATGGAAGTCCTCAAAGAGAAGCAGCCGTACAAAGTAAAAGTCATTTCCGCGGATGACGGAACTCGGATCACCGAGGGCGAGAATTATGACGGATTCCCGATTGTTCCGCTGTACGGCAACAAGCAGCACAGCAGCGCATTGAGAGGCCACCGGAACACGGTCGACGCACTGGACCTTGCCACTTCTAACATGGTCAACAATGTAGACGAGGGCAACCTGATCTACTGGGTTTTGACCAACTGCGGCGGCATGGATGACATGGACGATGCCAAGTTTGTGGAGCGGCTGAAGACTCTGCACGTCACCCATGCGGACGGCGATTCCGGTGCCAAGGCCGAAGCCCACACGCTGGAAGCTCCCTTCGAGGGAACAAAGGTCACGGTGGACATGCTGAAGGATCAGCTTTACGACGATTTCCAGGCGTTCGATGCCAAAAGCCTGACCGCAGGCGACATGAGCGCAACGGCAATCCGCGCCGGTTACACGCGCTTGGATATGAAGTGCGATAAGATCGAGACGCAGCTCACAAGGTTCATCAACGGCATCCTTGCACTGGCCGGGATCGAAGATGATCCCACCTATCAGAGAAATCCGATTGTCAACAAGCAGGAAGAAGTCCAGAGCATCATCATGCAGGCCGATTACTTTGACGAGGAATACATCATGAAAAAGCTGCTGGCCATCAACGGCGATATTGATATGTATGATGAGATTGCAAAGCGCATGGATGCCGAGAATGCCGACCGGCTGAGAGAAGCCGAGGCACGGCTGAAGGAGCTGGAAGCCCAGGGCAACCAGAACGGCCAGAACAATCCGCAGGGCAGCCAGGAGGACGAGGGGACTGGTGAATAATGGCTGACCGTGGCCACGAATTGACCGATGAAATTCTGAACAGCCTTGAAAACCGGATAGCCGATGAATATGCCGTTGCAACGCGGGATATGAAGCGCAAGCTACGGGAGTATATGGAGAAGTTCAAAGCCGAGGACGAGAAGCAGAAGGCCCTTCTTGACGCAGGAAAGATCACCAAGAAGGAATACAAAGACTGGCGTTACAGGCACATGATGGTCGGCAAGCGCTGGGAGGCCATGAAGGATGTCCTCGCGGAGGATCTGAAGCACGCCTCTGATATCGCCTTGAAGATCTCCGGCGAGAAGATGGCCGATGTGTATGCCCTGAATGCCAACTTCGCCACCTATCAGATCGAGCATGATGCAAAGATTGACACCGGCTTCACGCTCTACAACCACGACACGGCGGAATACCTGCTTTCAGACGAACGGCAGCTGATGCCGGGACCGTCTACCAGGAAAGCCAAAGAGATCGCGGCGAACAAGGCCATGCAGTGGAACAAGCAAAAGATTCAGTCCGCGGTGCTTCAGGGTGTGCTGCAGGGCGAAGGTCCGCATAAAGTGGCCGAGAGGCTGCGCCAGGTTGGGCAGATGGATTACAACGCCTCTGTCCGGTATGCCAGGACCATGACAACCTCCGCGCAAAATGCAGGCCGTTACAACTCCTTCAGACGGGCAAGAGACCTCGGCGTCGATCTGACTGTTGAATGGGTGGCAACGCTGGACGGGAGAACACGTCATGCACACAGGCTGATGCACGGGCGGCGTCAGGAAGTGGATGAACCGTTCGTTGTTGTAGAAGACAGCGGCTACACGTTTGAAATTCTCTATCCGGCACAGAGCGGCTCTGGAACCTCTGATATCCCGCAGCGCATGATCTGGAATTGCCGCTGCACTCTGCGGGCTATGGTCAAAGGCTACGAGCGGGAAACGATCAGGAGCTCCCCGAAGATGGGCGATATGAGCTTTGAAGAGTGGCAGAACGCAAAGGCACCAAAAGGCCCTCAGCAATAATGCCGAGATAGTGAGGTGACGATATGCCACTTGAATTTGAGATCAGAGTTGACAACTCCGCGGAAGTCCTCCGGGAGCTGGACAGCAAGATTGAAGCGATCCTCGAAGCCTGGGGGATCCAGGGCGTCGGCGCAGTGGTGGACATCATCACATCCGAAAGCCGCGTAGATACCGGAGCCATGCGAAACAGCATCAGCCACCAGGTAGACGCCGGTGACAAATCCGTTTACATCGGCACCAACATCGAGTACGCGATCTATCACGAACTCGGCACCGGCATTTACCTCGAAGGCGGCGGTGGCAGGCAGACGCCCTGGGCCTATCAGGACGCAAGCGGAGCGTGGCACCGAACACGAGGCATGAAGCCGATCCACATGATCAAGAACGGCGTGAGCCAGAGCGTGAACGACTTCAAGTCGATTGCAAACGACATATTGAAAAGATAAAGCAACCTGACGGGAAATCGGAAGGCTGCTTTTTTCTTGGAGCAATACAAAAGCCCGGAGGCACATCTCCACACGCAGCACGCAGGTAATAGGTAGTCCAAAGGACGTTCCCTGCCCCTGCTGCGCAACCTCGCAACCTCCGGCATTACTCAGGTAAAATCCGCGAAGCACAGCGGTTTTTATACATATCAATCGTCCCCGAAGAACAGGGGCCAAAGAAAAGGAGATTGAAGACATGGCACTCAGACGCGAATTCCTCGCTGCTCTTGGCATCGAAGACAGCAAAATTCAGGCAATCATCGATGCACACATGGAAACGGTGGATGCGCTGAAGAAGGAGCGCGACACCTACAAAGCCGACGCTGAAAAGCTCCCCAAGGTACAGGAGGATCTGAAGAAAGCGCAGGCAGCCGCGAAGGACAGCGGTGAGTACGACAAGCTCAAGAAAGAGTTTGATGACTACAAAGCCGACGTCGCAAGCAAAGAAGCGCTTGCTGCGAAGAAAGCCGCTTTCCAGAAAGTGGCCAAAGACGCAGGCCTGACCGAAGCCGGCATTGCGAAGGCTGCCAAGTATCAGGACTACTCCAAGATCGAACTTGATGACAAGGGCGAGATCAAGGATGCCAAAGACCTGATGAAGACCATCAAGGAAGAGTGGCCCGAGCATGTAGCCAAGAAGGAGACGAAAGGCGCCGATACACCGAACCCGCCCGAAGGCGGCAACGGCGGCAGCGGATTCTCCGATATCCGCGCCATGACCGCAAAGTGGCACGCTGCCAAGTACGGTGAGGCACCGAAAGCAAAAACTGCCGCTGACGGCGGCAACGAATAAAGAAAGGATGATTTTACAATGAGCTTTATTGCAAGCAAGAACGGCTACGGCTATGCGCCCGGCTGGTTCCTCGCGGAAGAGGAATGCAGCCGTGAGACCCGCACCATCCCCCAGAATCATGCCCAGGTAGCGACGCTTGCCAATGGCGGCAAGTATGTCCCCATGGGCGCGGTGTTCCCCTCCAACGACGCGAATGCCATCGGCATTGTGTATGAGGACGTGGACGTCACCACCGGCGCAATGCCCGGCAGCGTCGTGACGAAAGGCACCATCTACGCCGATCGTCTCCCGACCGCTCTGGCAGCTGCCGCAAAGACGGCGCTTGCCGGTAAGGGCTTCCGTATCATTGATGCGGTCCCGACCGTCACCCGTCCCTATAACTAATCAGGAGGTAAACGATCATGATTGAGAATTTCGAAAACGGCATTTTCGGTATGCTGCCTGCGGAAGCCTGGCTTGAAGTCGGCTTCGACGTCACCCGTCCCGACGATCCTGTTGATCAGGTGATCGGCGACACCAAGACCGACAACCTGGTAGCCTACTGGGAGAGCATGGCTGCTGAGTATAACATCCCCGTCATGGCTCAGTTCCATGCGTTCGACACCGAGTCTCAGAAGACTCTCCGTTATCCCATCGATGTGCACAACATCGAAAAGGGCCTGATCAAGGTCAAGATCGACCAGTCCGAGCGCCTGCGTGCTCTCATGGATCGCGGCGTCAACCGCACCAGCGCTCTGATCGAGCGTGTCCTGAATGACGGCTACAACCTGGCCGAGCAGGTCTTCACCCGTTCTAAAGTGGCGAAGAACGAGATGCTGGCCACCGGCAAAGTCACCATCAAGGAAAACAACCTCGACCTGACCGTTGATTACGGTGTTCCCGCCGCGAACCTGCAGAAGGTTCTCGACTTCGGCGAAGGTGCCTCCACTCCTCTGGATGAGCAGCTGCTTGCCATGACCACTGAGGCTTCCGGCAAGGGCGTCCCTCTGACCGGCATGTATCTCGGCAAAGCGGTGCTGAACAAGTTCCGCAAGAATGCCAACCTGCAGAAGGCCGTCAACGGCGCAAACATGGTCGGTCAGCTGATCAAGAACTCCGATCTCCGCGCCTACCTCTCCGAGGAATTCGGCATCAACCGCATCCTGATCAACGACGCGATTTACTCCCTGCCGCTCACCATGGGCAGCAACGGTCGCCCGGTCGTGACATCCAAGCGGTACTACCCGGACAACAAGGTGTCCTTCTTCTCCGGCAACGGCCAGATCGGTGAAGGCATCTGGGGCGATCCTCCCGAGGTCTCCGCGGCTCGTTTCATGGACGTTTCCGGCAGCGAGGTTTCCCCGTATGTCTACATCAGCCAGTATGCGGAGAAAGACCCCGCCGTCACCTGGACCAAGGCGTCTGCCCTGTTCATGCCGGCTCTGTACAACCCCAACGGTCTGTATGTAGCCAGCGTGCAGGAGACTCCCGCAGCCAACGGCTGATATGGCACGGGGGAAGAAATCCGTCCTCGCCACTGATGTTCCGGATGTAGTCGCACCCGCAGAAACAGCAACCGTAAATTCCGCGCCGGGCCTGAATCTTCGCAAAAACCCGGCGCGGAATGCGCCTGTTCTGCGCGTCCTGAAGGATGGGGAGACAATCACCCTGGACAACAGCATCGACGTTCCGGGCGGCTGGAAGGCCGTGGCGGGCGGCGGCTTTGTAATGGCCGAATACCTGAAATAAAAGGGAGGAATCCGCATGTTGACCGAACTCTGTCAGGAACTGAATAACTGGTTCGAGCGCGAAAAGCGTTCCGGATCCTTCCGGATTGCAAACGGGATGCTGGAAGCGGATTTCCTCCGTCCTGGACAGTATTTCCGTGTGATGGGCAGCATCTTCAATGACGGTGTACATCAGTACGGAAACGACTTTCTCAATGACGAGGATTTCACCGGCAGCGTTTGGTCGCTTGCGATCCCTGTGGCTGTCATAAAGCTGTCTGAGGACATTGATGCCTGGCGGGCAAAATATGAAGCACCGGACAGCTCGGCCATGTCTCCGTATATGTCTGAGTCCTTCGGCGGGTATTCCTACTCCAAGGGCAGCGCGATCAGCGGGACAGGAACAGGAGGCGCCACCAGCTGGCGAACCTCTTTCGCTTCCCGGATGAACGCATGGAGGAAGTTGCGATGAGCCTTCTGACAGATGCAATGGAGCCGTTTGTCCTGATGGACAAAACCAGCGTACCGGACGGCTACGGCGGGATCACCAGAAGATGGATAGACGGTGCCGGATTTAAGGCCGCTGCCGTTCTGGACACGTCAATCCAGGCAAGAGTCGGAGCTGTCCAGGGTGTCACAAGCCTTTACACCATCACCACGCCGCGTGCTGTTCACCTGGAATATCATGACGTTTTCCGCAGGCTCAGTGACGGAAAGATCTTCCGGGCTACGTCGGACGGGGATGACAAGCACACTCCGGCTTCCACGGATCTGGACATGCGTCAGGTGTCCGCAGAAGAGTTCAAGCTGACGGAATAGGGGGCTGCGCATGGGAGAGAAAGACAAGACTCAGGCCCTGCATGATTTCTGGTCCTCTTTCGGCTGGCTTGCCATCGACGAGCAGAGCGCTTATGACGAGGGTGTCATGGAAGAGTGGGGAAACCCGAATAAATACATCACCTATGAAGCGGCAACCGGCAGCCTCGGCGACAGCATTCCGCTGACCGCATCTCTCTGGCACCGGTCCACTTCCTGGGCCACGGTCGAAGCCATGGTCAAGACCATCTCCAAAGCAATCGGCATCGGAGGCAAGGTCATCAACATTGACGGCGGCAAACTGTGGATTTTACGCCGTGAGCCCTTCTCCCGCCGCATGTCAGACGAGGACAAGAACGACATGCGGAGAATCATCATCAATATCACAGCGGAGTATCTGACCGCTGACTAACAAGGAGGAATGCAGCCATGTGGCGTGCTACAAGAATCACGGCAGACGCGGCCAGCAAAATGCAGATGAACTCCGGCCTGCTGCTGAATCGTTTTGACATTACAAACCCGGTGGCTCCTCTTGACGCGGATATCATCTGCGACACCACCGGCGACTACAACATCACCTGCGTCCCTGAGACGCAGGATTTTTTTGAGGACGTGAACAACGCCTACACCAACATGAAGGAAGGCAAGCAGATCACGGGCTGGACCTGCGGTTTGACGATCACGTCCCTCTCCATGACCGAAGCAGCGCTCAAGTTTGCCCTCGGCGCTGCGGACAACCAGGCAGACGGCGGCATCAGAGGACGGATGCTCTATCGCGACGCGGACTTCATGAGTGTTTACTGGATCGGCGACATGTTCGACGAGGACAAGCTTCTGGTTGTGGTTATGGACAACACCGTTTCCACTGGCGGTGTATCGCTGACCACCAGAAACAAGGGCAAGGGCGGGCTTCAGCTCGAACTCACTCCGCACGGCTCTCTGGCAGATCCCGAAAATGTTCCCATGGCGTTCTACGTGCTGGAAAAGGTAGACAGTGAAGCAGCGGCCTACACCTACACCGCGGTATCTCCGGCCAGCGGAGACAATCCCGCTGAAGAAGGCTGGTATGTCCTGGTTGGTGACGGCTATCGTCTGACCACCGACACCGCAGTCGACAGCAACGTGACCTACTACGAGAGGTCATAAGATATGAAACTTTCTGAACTGAGCACAGATGCAGCCGCGTCTGTGCTCCTTTCTATTACTCCGGCACTTTCCAATATCCTGAAGGATCCAGATCTCAGAGGAAAGATCGGAAAGAAAGCCGACCTGAAGGACATGTCCGTCATGGGCATATACCTTGCAGGCGTTGACAAGATCAACGAGATCATCCCGTTCCTGCTGGATACGCATAAGGCCGACGTGTATGCGATCCTCGCCGCCCTGAACAATACCAGCACCGCGAAGATCGCCGATCAGAACATCCTCGTAACCATGACGCAGATCATGGAAACCGTCAAAGATAAGGACCTGATCGATTTTTTCAAATCGTGGGCGGGGCCGGAGCAGACAGAACAATCTGCGCAATCTGCTCCGCCCCGCAGCTGACGGCGCTCGGATATATCCGGGCGCTGCCGGCACTGATTCGCCGGTATGAGGAAGAGCAGATCTTCCGCGTCTATCTGACCGACTTTCTCGCGGGAAGATATGACCTCAATGTGCGGTATCTCGATCTCATCCCGGATCCGAACCGCAAACCGCCTCCCGATCCGAAAGAAGGCCGGAAGCGAATCAGGGACAAACTCTCGCAATGAAAGGAAGTGCTGAACATTGGATGTATTTGACCTGCTGGCCAAGCTCACACTTGACACATCGGAATACGAAGGAGGGCTGAACAATGCCAGGGACAGCGCCGAAAAGGGCGGGTCCAAGATTGGTGCCGCACTCGGCAAAGCCGGAAAGGTAGCCGGTGCTGCCGTTGCCGCGGCATCGACTGCCATCGTTGGCTTCGGCGCTTCCTCTGTTGCTGCCGGTGCTGATTTTGACAAATCCATGTCTCAGGTCGCGGCAACCATGGGCTACACGGTGGACGATCTCAACGACTCCACGTCGGAAGCCTCACAGAACTTCACAAAGCTCAGAGATTTTGCCCAGGAGATGGGCAGCACCACGGCGTTCTCGGCGACGCAGGCCGCAGATGCCCTGAACTACATGGCGCTGGCCGGGTACGACACGGAAACGTCGATCCAGATGCTTCCGTCCGTTCTTGACCTGGCTGCTTCCGGTAGCATGGACCTTGCCAGGGCATCGGACATGGTGACGGATACGCAGTCCGCCCTCGGCCTGTCGCTTGAAGAAACCTCCACGCTCGTCGACCAGATGGCGAAGACGGCATCCAAATCCAACACCAGCGTTGCACAGTTGGGTGACGCCATGCTGACCATCGGCGCTACGGCGCGAAATGTCGCAGGCGGTACAACGGAGCTGTCAACCGTCCTCGGCGTCCTTGCGGACAACGGTATCAAGGGCGCAGAAGGCGGTACACACCTGAGAAATATGATCCTGTCGCTTCAGACGCCAACCGATAACGGTGTGGCAGCCATGGAACAGCTCGGGCTGAGTGTCTACGATGCAGACGGCAACATGCGGTCGCTGATTGATATTATTGCCGACCTGCAGAACGGCCTTGGCGGCATGGATCAGGCGGCGCGTGACGCAGTGCTCAACGATCTGTTCAACAAGACCGACCTTGCCTCGGTGAACGCGCTGCTAGGTACACGCTCTGAACGTTTCGATGAACTGACGGAAGCCATTCATGGCGCAGACGGCGCGGCGAAGGCCATGGCCGATACACAGCTTGACAACCTGGCCGGTGATATTACCCTCTTCAAATCCGCTTTGGAGGGCGCTCAGATCGCCATCAGCGATCAACTGACGCCGACGCTGCGCAATTTCATCCAGTTCGGTTCAGACGGACTCTCCCAGCTGACGCAGGCGTTTCTCACTGACGGCCTGGGCGGCGCTCTGGATGCCCTCAGCGGGATCATTGACCAGGGCGTAGGTTTACTCTTTGATGTACTGCCGACCGTTGTAGACGCAGGCATCGCACTGCTGGAAGGTCTTATCTCCGGCATCATCAACAATCTGCCGAAGCTGATTGACGCCGCAGTACAGATCATCACAACACTGGTCAAAGACCTGGCTGACAATGCGGACAAGGTCATTGATGCGGCAACAGACATTATCTTTGCCCTGGCTGACGGCCTGATCGAGGCACTGCCGGAGCTCATCCCCGCTATAGTAGAGATCATTCTGAAGATCGTCGAAAAGCTGACTGACCCTGATACGCTTTCCAAACTGATTGAAGCTTCGTTCAAGATCCTCGGCGCTCTGGCCGAAGGACTGATCAAAGCAATACCGGAATTGGTTAAGTCTGCACCGGTAATTATTAAAAACCTTGTGGAAGCGATCATCAGCTACGTTCCCAACATGATCAAGGGCGGTGAAGAGCTTGTCAAAGGCATTGCTCAAGGCGTTCTCGGCATGGTGGATGACGCCGTTGATGCGGTCAAGTCATTGCTCGGAAAAATCAAGGACGCCATCTTCGGCGTCGTGGACAGAGCGAGGCAGTGGGGCGCTGACATGATCGAGAACTTCACAGGCGGCATCAAATCCAAAGTCTCCGGCGTAGTCAGCGCGGTCAGCGGGATCGCATCCAGGGTGAAAAGCTTCCTCGGCTTCTCCGAACCGGAAGAAGGGCCGCTGTCCAATTTCTCGACCTACGCCCCCGACATGATGAAGCTGTTCGCCCAGGGCATCAAAGACAATGAGCACCTGGTCACGGATCAGATCCGCAGCAGCTTCGACTTCGGTGATCTGACCACGGCGGCTGCACCTGCGGTGGCCGGTGGAGCAGGCAGCACAACCAACACCTACAACATCACGGTCAACGGCATTGAGGAACTGGAAGAATTGCTGAGATGGTACGAGTCCCGGCAGGTGAGAGCGAGGATGGTATAAGATGGCACAGACTTCATTAAGGCTTCTTCTGTCCAAGAGCGGGTACGTCAAACAATTATCGCCAAATACTGTTTTTCCAACTTCGTCGTCTTCCGAGTATATGGTCACGCAGGACTATTCAACAAACCGTGGTGATCAGATTCTGTATCTCGGGCATGATGAGTTCGATGTGTCGCTGAAGTATGCGAGGCTGTATTACGCCAAACTGGTTGTCAGGGGAAGGAGGGTAAAAGCTGCGAGTGAGTATGCGACATTTTACGCGCTCGGAGCAGACGATTTCGATCCGGCGACGCTGACATACAACAATAAACCGGCGTATTACTTTACAGGGTATGTGTTTCGCTGTAACCCACCAGAAACAAGAGGAAACTTTACTACGGAGATTAATAGCACAAGCGTTCCTGTGCTATCTTCCACAGCGGCAGAGTATGCCCGCAAAAGAGCAATCGCATTATATGACAATGATATTGCGGACGCGTGCTACGCAAATATTACCTTGGCAAACGGCGGAGCACCTTATCTCCAGATTTACTATGACGATAGCGAAACAGTAAGAAGCACGCCTGCATTTCTCAACAAATTCCCGGCAAATGTCAAAGCGACTGCGGTCAATACTGTAACGTGGGAGCTTGTCAGGGCCGCAAACCAGGATTATTACTGTTTCGCGGGAACATGGGAACAGACGTCCGCAACGTTCTACTATAGAGAACAGGGACAGGAAGCTTGGGTTCAAACAGCGATCAGCGGCAACACAAAAGAGATCACATTCTCCGCAAACACGTTCACAGTCGGGAAAACATACGAGTATTATCTCGAAGCGACGGACGTTCTCGGGACAACATCTCAGACATCCGTATATACATTTACGACGCCGCCGACGCAGATTACGTCAAACAACAGCCCGACATCTGGATATATAAATCCGAGAAACGCAGTCCCGTTTGCGTGGTACTACGACAGTACGATAGGAATAGTTGAAGCCGGAAACACAACACTACACTGGATGGTATCCGGTGGGATCAGTTGGAACGATGTAGCAGCGGCAGTAGGGGCAAACAGCCTCACAATACCAGCAAACACCTTTCCGACGGCAAGTACCATACAGTGGTACCTCAGCGGGACGGATGCTACAGGATATGCGTCACAGACCACCGTTTATAATTTCAGTACCGCTGCGGGGGCTGTGGCGGTAACGCCGATTTCTCCAATCAATACGGTTGAGAGTAATAATCAGCCCATTACGTTCAAATGGCGATTCTCAAGCCAAGACGGATTTGCACCAAGCCGGTACAAGTTTCTCTGGAAGTTGGCTACGGACGCAGACTACACAACCGAGCTGGACGAGACGGCAATCGTAACGGAATACACCTTCCCGGCGTACACCTTCCCGGCAGGAGAAGTGCAATGGGTTATCATTCCGTACAATATCGACGGCGTGGAAGGCACGGGGCAGGCGGCAAAATTCATCAGCTACGGTGCGCCTGACGCTCCTGTCGTATATGCGGAGAATGCGCCGTTTACAACGGTCAGTTGGCAGGCAAGCGATCAGCAGTCATATCGAATTATGGTTGACGATGTTGTGTACGGTCCCTATTTTGGTACAGAAAAAACTTTTGCAGTCCCGGATAAACTTGAAGACGGTGAGCACACTGTAGGTGTTTCGGTTGTTGGTACTTATGGCCTGTGGAGCGATTGGGGAACATCGATCGTTAATGTGCAAAACGTCCCTGGAGAAGAAATTGTTCTTGGCGGCACTGGCGGCGTTGATGTGTTTCTGAGCTGGGCAACAGCGGAAGAGACTTCTGACTTTCTGATCTTCCGGGATAACGTCCAGATTGGGCGAACCGCTGAAATATCATTTACTGATCGGTATGCAGCCGGTGAACACACCTACAAAGTAATAAACCGGCTTTCTGATGGAAACTACAGCGAAAGCAATGAAGTGACGCTGGATACAAACATCGATGGGACATATATCTCGCCTCTCAGCGGCGGCGAATGGCTCAAGATCAAATACATGCTCAAGAGCGCCAGTGATCAGGAATACGAGGAAAGCATTGAGACGGTCTACAACCATTTCGCCGGTGACAGCTACCCATCTGCCTCGATCAGCAACTATTGTGAGAGAAGCCTGAAATACTCGGCGGTTTTCCTGTTTACAGAAGAAGCCGATCACGCGAAATTTAAATCCATGCTCAAACGGCCTGTTATCATGAAATTTGAGAACGGGAACGTCATTGTGGGCGTGATTGACTCATGGACCGTACTGCCCAGGAAGCATTATTACACGGCCTATACCTTCAGCCTCCGACAGATCGAATGGGAGGACTACGTGGATGATACGACATGAGGAAATACGGTTCAGAATGATGCGCAACGGCATAGAGTACGGGGAGCTCTATGCCAAGAGCGCACCGACGATCCGTATGCAGAGCAGCGGGGAAATCAAGACTTCCATGCAAGGAACGTTTTTACCGGCTGCGCGCGATTCTCAAGGAAACGAAGTTTCAATCGACTGGCTCGCGGACGAGATCAAGCCGGTGCTTATCCAAGATGGGGACGAGAAGCCGCTTGGCGTGTTTATGCCTGCGCAGGTCGTGCCAAAAGATAACAAAGGCGAGGAAACACTCGATGTTCAGGCGTTTGACCGGTGCTGGCGTGTTCGGGATAACAAAGTCGAGGGAGCGCTTTATTTGAGTTCCGGGACAGCGTATCTTGATGCTGTGGAGCAGCTGCTAACATCGTCAGGAATCGCAACGATTATCAAAACACCGTCGGAAGCGGTCCTCGCGGAAGACCGGCAGGATTGGGAAACCGGAACAAGCTACTTGAAAGTTGTCAATGATCTTTTGACCGAAATCAATTACAAGCAGTTGTGGTTTAATGCGCAAGGATTCGCAATCTTAGAACCAGCAAGCACTCCAACGGCGGAGAACATCCAGCACGTTTTCACAAATCAAAAGCC
>ODAJ012172916.1_pt1 | contig 17690 bp, 10 predicted proteins | sample 1539241 | NCBI WGS metagenome assembly ODAJ01 (sample SAMN02144231, study PRJEB22623) | gut metagenome | biome: sheep rumen | host: Ovis aries | place: New Zealand
TCCGGCTCATTCCAGACCTCGAAGAACCAGGTGCGGATTTCCTCCGCGCCGTAGCGGTGAATCAGGAAGTGCAGGAAGGCGGTGATATACCGCTTCCAGGCCTCCAGATCCTCCGGCGGGACGATGAGGGGCTTATAGAAGAAGGAGCCCTCCGGCTTTTCTCCCTCCTTTTTCCGGGCCAGCTTGCCGGGCATGAAGGACAGCTCCACAAAGGGCTTCATGCCGGCGTCCAGCACGTTGTCATAGGCGACGCCGCAGGCGTTGAAATTATATTCCTCAAAGGCCTCTGAGCCGGGAATGGGATACATCATGGACAGATCATTGAACGTCCGCATGTCATCGCAGAAGATGCCATGAAAGCGAACCCGTTCAATGCCCAGCGTATCATGAATGAACTTCAGCTGGCGGGTGTAGTCGGTCCGCAGGGCCAGCAGGGCGTGGCCGGAGCCGACGCAGAACTGCCAGTGCCGGTCGTGGGGAAGGGTGGACGTGTTCTGAGCAATCCGGAATTCCATGGAGCGCACCTCTTTCAATGATTTGATGGGTCTGGAAAGGGATCAGAGTCTGAACAGGGAAACCGGGCCGGTGAGCCCGCTGCCGCAGGCGGGAACCCGCGCCAGAAGCTTGCGGTAGCCCTCCAGGAGGGGATAGCAGGCCCGCTCCAGGGTGGTCGCCACCTCGATGCGGAGGTGATTGACGCCCGCGCGGCCGGCCAGCTCAAAGAGCATGGGCGGCGCGATCTGCAGGCCGCAGCTTTCGCCGTTCAGGAAGACCTCCACGCCCTCGCTGGCATCCTCCACGCGCAGGAGCAGCCGGGAAGCCGCGGGAAGATCAAAATCGCAGTCATAGCGGACAAACCCGGAGAACGTGGGCTCCGCTTCGGCCAGCTGCAGACCGTCCGGCACGGAGGTTTCCACCGCCGGGGAGAAGGCGGGATAGGCCGCTCCCTCGCAGGTGGACCGGCGCCAGCCCCGCAGCGGAATTTCGGCCCCGGAGGCTTCCGGGAGGGGCTGGAGGCAGGCGCAGTCTCCGCCGACCAGGAAGACGGGTTTCAGCGGCTCGACGGTCAGCCGGTAGCCGGCTCCCTCCTTTTCGGCGGGCAGACAGCGGTTGGCCCAGGCGTCATACAGGAAGGCGCTCTCCATCGGGCTGGCGGGCTCCAGAAGCCCCTGCCAGGGCGCGGTGCCCTCGTTGACGATCAGGATCAGGGGCGTGTCGCCCTGAATCTCCAGCAGGCGGATGCGGTCGTTTGCCGGGGTGACGACCGGCCGGGGGAAGGCCAGCTGCCGCGCGGATTCCGCGAGATGGTCCAGCGGAACCACCGGGCAGCGGTCCAGCGCCGCGGGCAGCGCGGCGCCCGTTTCGCTGACGAAGCCGGGCTTCCGGTCCGCAAAGAAGATCGGCACGCCCGCCGCGGCCAGACGCTCCAGGCCCCGGACCGCGTCGGCGCAGAGGCTGGCGCAGCCGGGCACGACCAGCAGGTGATAGCGCTGGTCGCGGATGCGGAAGCACTTTTCCCCGTCCGGCTGGCAGCAGGCGGGATCGCCCAGCAGATCCGACGGAACCACGTGGAAATCCATCTGCGCGTCGTAGAGGGCGCGGCCGGGCGTCTCAAAGGGCATGGCCTCCGGATCGCACCATTCCGCCTCTCCGTGATACAGCACGGCGACGGGCACCTGATGGCGTCCGGAGGAGGTGAGGGTGGCGGTGCGGTTCATATAGGCCATGAGATGGCCGAAATGGCGGTACTGGGGATTGTGCCCGTGGGCGTAGAAATGGGGCGGACAGTCCGGATCCGGGAAGGGCGCGCCGCTGAAGGCGTGGGGCACGAAGTAGTTGATGCCGCGAACCAGGAAGTGATCCGCGAGATACTTCTCCAGCCGGACGCCCTCCTCCCAGCCGTAGTTCCCGAAGATTTCGCACATGGCGCGGCCCTGCTTCCGGGGCTCCAGCGCGGCCGCGCTCTGGGCCAGCTTGGCCAGGCCGTAGTGATAGAAGGGACCGCTGCGGGCCTGATGCATGAAATTCAGCTTCGGCTCATCCTCGCCCTGAGGCAGCACCTGGCCGCCGATATCGTCGATGCCGGCCATGTCCTGCCCCTCCAGCCCGCGGAAATAGTGGCCGAGGCTGGAGCCGGTTTTGCAGTGATGCCCGTTATCCTCGATCACATGGCCGATGTACTGGACGCCGTGCTCCCGGCACCAGGCGCCGATCTGCTCGCTGAAGTTGCGGCGCACCAGGCGGGTCAGGCAGTCCATATAGGCCATATGGATCCGGGCGGTTTCCGGATCGCGCCCGGGGCTCCAGAGGCGCCACAGCAGGGAGGCCCAGCCGTCCCCCAGCGCCTGGGCGAGGCTTTCCTCCAGCTCCCGGCCCCAGGGCAGGTCCTGATGGCTGCCCAGGAAGTTTTCCGTGTCGTACATGAAGCCGTTGCCAAGCTCCGGCTCATCGGAGAAGAAGCCGGCAATCGTCTTTCCGAAGTCCGCGCCGTAGTGCTGCCAGTGCGCTTCGTAGACCGCGTCGATCAGCACGCGCACGCTGTCGCGGTCGGTCATGTTGATATAGTCCCGATGATAGCCGGCGTTCCGGCTGATGGTGATGATCCGGAGCTCCGCCTCGCCCGGGGCCTTGCGGAAGGTCAGGGTTTCCCCGGCCAGGCAGCCGGTGAGATCCGTAACCCGTCCCTCCTGGAGAAGCTCCGCCCGGAGAATCCGGTCGTCCTGGAAGACCCGGGCCGGAGGCCGGTTGAAGAACATCTGCTCCATGGGCGTGGAGGCGATGCGGACGGGCGCGCTGAGCAGGCCCTCCGCCCGCAGGTCCAGCGTCACGCTGTCCGCCTCGGCGGAGAGGACCCGGCTGTTCAGGAAAATGCCCTGGCGGCAGAGCGCGTCCGGCTTTCCGGTCAGCGCCCCGTTGGCAAAGCCGGTGGGGAAATGGCTGTCGTCCAGGATCCAGACCTTCATGCCCCGCTTCCGGGCTTCATCCAGGATGATATCCATGTCCTGCCACCATTTCGGGCCGCAGAAATCCGGGTGGGGCCGGCTTTCCACGCAGACGGCGCCGCAGTTGGCGCCGTGAATGGCGGACATGAGCTCCCGGAGGGTGGCTTCATCCTCTCCGTGCTGCCAGAAAAACGGCAGCAGATGGTTGTCCTCCCTCCCGGACAGAAGCTGCTGGATGGTTTGATTCATGACCGGGATCCTCCTTATCGTTCCTGCGTGAAGGTGATGCATCTGCCGGGCGCATGGACGGCATAGGGCTGATCGCAATACAGGTGCGTGCGGAGCATCAGGGTCAGAATATTCCGGGCGTTGCGCTCCAGGTGGGCCCGGGAAATGACACCCTGCGAGAGCCCTTCCAGAATGCGGTCAAAGTCCGCCTTTTCGCCCGGCTCCACCAGGTCGTTCTGCGCCTTGACGCACAGGGCGGCGTCCGCCTTATCGTATTTCAGCTGCGCGGAGGCGGCCAGCTGGGCGCTCAGATCGCTGGTGGTCAGCCAGTCCGTCATCACCATGCCCCGGAAGCCCCATTCATCGCGAAGCAGCCGGGTGACGGAATCCTCGCAGTTCGCGGCATGAATGCCGTTCACCAGGTTATAGGAGGTCATCAGGGACATGGGCTGGGCTTCCTCCACCACGATGCGGAAGTTCCGGGTGTAGATTTCCCGGATGGCGCGCTCGGAAATGTGGGAATTGGTGAACATCCGGTTGTCTTCCTGATTGTTGGCCAGGTAATGCTTGACGGTGGTGCCGAAGCCGGGATGGGACTGAACGCCGTGGGTGTCCGCCGCGGCGCACTTGCCGGCCAGCAGGGGATCCTCGGAATAGTATTCGAAGTTGCGCCCGCACAGGGGATTGCGGTGGATGTTCATGCCGGGGGCCAGCCAGAGGGTGGCGCCGAAGGCTTCCATTTCGGACCCCACCAGGTCGCCCATGTCCTCAATCAGCTCAAGATCCCAGGAGGAGGCCAGGTTCATGGCGATCGGGATGGCCGTCAGATACTGATAGTGCCGGATGCCCTCCGCGTTCTGATCGCCGCCGAAGGCCATGCCGCCCAGACCGACGGCGGTTCCGTCCGGCCGCTCGATATATTCCGGGGTCAGGCGCAGCCCGGCAGGGCCGTCGCAGAGCTCCATCTGCTTCAGGCCGTATCTGGCCTCCAGCTTGCCGGTGGTTTCTCCCGCGGCGCCGGGCAGCGTTTTGGCGGCGGAGCCCAGCACGCTGTTGAAGCCCACGTTGTCCACGGAGTTGCCGACCATCAGATAGGCCAGCTCCTCGTCCGTCAGCTGGGCGATAAAGTCATCCAGGGAGGCCTGTCCGCCGGCGACGGCGTCAAAGGGAATCAGCTGGCCCTGCTTTTTCGGCAGGGGAGCGGGCAGAGAGGCATACCGGGCCTCCACCTGGGCGATGCATTCCGGATTCAGCGTCAGACGGGGCGCGGCGGCCAGCTCCGCTGCCTCGCAGGGCGGAGTCCAGGGGGTTCCCGCGGGCTCGATTTCCGTCAGCCCGCCGTCCGGATCCCGGAACAGGTGCTCCACCTTCTCCGTGTGGACGACCTCCGGCAGATGGAGGACGGCGGCGATATGGGTGTTCCGGGAGCTGCTGCCGACCCGGAGAATATAATCCCCGTCGGGCAGGACCCAGGAGACGCATTTCGGGCAGAAGCTGGCCAGGGAGGCGGCCTGAATGCGCAGGGTCAGGGTTTCGGCCTCGCCGGGCTGCAGCAGGCGGGTTTTTGCGAAGGCCCGCAGCTCCTGCCAGGGCTTGACGGGGCCTTTGGCCGGGGCGGAAACGTAAATCTGCGCCACCTCGCGGCCGGGGAATTCCTTTCCGATGTTCTGAACGCGGACGCGGATCCGGATCTCCGCACCCTCGACGTCAACGCTTTCGGTGGTGAGCGAGAAATCGGTGTAGTTCCGCCCGAAGCCGAACTCATAAGCCGGTTTGACGTTGAAGGTGTCAAAATACCGGTATCCGACGAAGATGCCCTCCGTATAGTATTCATCGCTGACGTCGCCGTCGTTATGGCTGAAGGTGGGCGCGGAGGGATAGTCGGCGTAGGTCTCGGCCCAGGTGTCGGTCAGGCGGCCGGAGGGAATGGCCCGCCCCAGCAGCAGATCCGCCACGGCCAGCCCGGTAATGTTGCCCAGCTGACCGATGAAGACCACGGCGCTGATGCCCGGAATCTCCCGCAGGGGCCGGGTGTCGATGACGCCGCCCACGTTCAGCAGAACGATCAGGTGGGCATAATGCTCCGCCAGGAAGCGGAGGTTCCGGATCTCGGCCTCCGACAGCTCATAATCCCCGGGCTCCGCGGTCCGGTCCTTGCCCTCGCCGCTGTTTCGGGCCAGGACGAACACGGCCGTATCGGTTCCGGAGGCACGGACGTCCTCCTCCGTCACGTCAGCGAGGGCCCTGGGCGTCAGGGGATTGAGCGTCAGCATCATCTGGGCGGCCTCCTTCGGCTGCCCGGCGGCGACGGCGGCATCGATGGCGGCCTGCTCATAGGCCCTTCTCTCCTCGGCGGCGGCCTGATCCTGCCGATCCAGCCAGGCGCCGGTGGTCACGGTGAAGCCTTCCCGGCGGAGCCCTTCCTCCACATGGACGGTTTCGCGGACATATACATCGCCGGAGCCGGTGCCGCCCTTCACGGTGGCCCGGGCGCCGCTGCCGTACAGGGCGATGGGACCTGCCTGCTTCAGGGGCAGGGTGCCGTCATTTTCCAGCAGAACCATGCAGTCACCCGCGATGGCCCGGACCCGGGCCTGGTTCCGGATTTCGCGTTCGGTGATTTCGGAAGAGGTGGGAGCTAAGTATCTGGACATCGTGATCCTCCTTTGGCGTATTGGGCGTCTGTGGGGTGCGACGAATTTGCGGTATCTGGGCAATTCCAGGGCGCTCAATCCATCTTAACAGACGGACGGGGAAAGATCAAGCGGGAAATCAGTCTTGACTGACTGGCGGGACGAAGCAAAGAAGATTGACGTTTTGGGGTGAATCAGATATGATTTTGACAGGATGGGCGGAAGGAAGGCCGGACACGGAGGGAAAGGATCCGACCGCCGGCGCATCCGCAGAGAGAAGCATGTGGAGGATGAAGGCGTATGATATCAGAACTGTATCCGGTGAACAACGAAATCCGCCGGGCCCAGCTGCTGGACGGCCTGTGGCGGTTCCGGTTCGATCCCCGGGGGGAGGGAGAAGGAGAAGCGTGGGCGGAGAAGGGATTGCCCGATCCGATTTCCATGCCCGTGCCCGGCAGCTTTGCCGATCTGTTCACGGAGGCGTGGCAGCGGGACTACTGCGGGGATTTCTGGTACGAGACGGATGTCTATCTGCAGGAACTCAGGCCGGGCCAGCGGGTTTTCATCCGCTTTGGCAGCGTCACGCACCGGTGTCAGGTGTATCTGAACGGCCGGAAGGCGGGGGAGCATGAGGGCGGCTTCCTGCCGGTGGCGGTGGAGGTGACGGAGCTGGCGCGGGTCGGCAGGAACCGGCTGACGGTGCGGGCCAACAACGAGCTCAATGAGACCAGCATTCCCTGCGGCGCCGTGCGGACGGCGGCGGACGGCAGCCGGCGGGCCCAGGGCTACTTCGACTTTTTCAACTATGCCGGCATTCACCGCAGCGTGTGGCTGGTGCAGCTCCCGGAGCAGGCGATTCAGGATTATTCCGTGACGTGCCGCCTGGAGGCGGATGAGGCGGAGATCCGGTATGAGACGGACGCGGAGGGAGACGGCAGCATCCGGGTGGAGCTGCGGGACCGGGAGGGCGCCCTGGTTGCCTCCGGCGAGGGAAGGCAGGGCAGCCTGCGGGTACGGAATCCCCATCTCTGGCAGGTGCGCAACGCCTACCTGTATACGCTGACGGTCTGCCTGACCCGGGAGGGCAGGACGCTGGACCGCTACGACGCGCCGCTGGGCATCCGGACGGTGGCCATCGAGGGACAGCGCATTCTCCTCAACGGCCAGCCGGTCTATCTCAAGGGCTTCGGCAAGCATGAGGACGCGGAGATCCTGGGCCGGGGATTCCACTGGGCCGTGGCCAAGCGGGATTTCGAGTGCATGAAGTGGATCGGGGCCAACTGCTTCCGGACGAGCCATTATCCCTACGCCGAGGAGTGGTATCAGATGGCGGATCAGGAGGGCTTCCTGATCATCGACGAGGCGCCGGGCGTGGGGCTGATGCGCAGCTTTGCCAACTTTGCCGCGGCGGGAGCCGGAAAGTCCAACGGCTTTTTCGGGGACTGCCCGGATGTGGAGCTGCTGCAGCGGAATCACCGGGCCGCCGTGGAGGAGATGATCCGGCGGGACAAGAACCATCCCTCGGTCATCGCCTGGAGCATTTTCAACGAGGCCGAGACGATCACCCAGGCCGCGGAGGATTATTTCGCGCCGCTCTTTGAGACGGCGAGGAGGCTGGATCCGCAGCACCGGCCGGTGACCGGCGTGCTGGAGAAAACCAGCAGCCCGGATCGCTGCCGCTGCTGGCCGATGATGGATTTCATCTGCCTGAACCGCTATTACGGCTGGTACATCAGCGGCGGCGACCTGCAGGAGGCGCGGCGCCAGTTCGAGGAGGAAATGGATCAGTGGGCGGAGAAGGCGCCGGGCGTGCCCTTCGTGTTCACGGAATTCGGCACGGACACCCTGGACAGCCTGCATAAGCTTCCCAGCGTCATGTGGAGCCAGGAGTATCAGCAGGAGTATATGGAGATGCATTTCAGCGTCTTCGACCGGTATCCGTTCATTCAGGGAGAGCTGGCCTGGAACTTCGCGGATTTCCAGACCGGGCAGGGAATCATGCGGGTGAACGGAAACAAAAAGGGGCTGTTCTCCCGGAACCGGCAGCCCAAGGAGGCCGCGTGGGCCTTCAGGCGCCGGTGGATGGAAAAATAAACGGAGCGCTCCGCGCCGAGCCGCGGCCGGGGCGGGAAACTGAAAGAATTTAGTTGATTTAGTTCAAAAGAGCTCAATTACTGATTGTTCTTTAGCCCCGGCCCTGTTATTCTGAACGCAGCTGGACGGGAGCCCGAACAAGGGAATCGAATCACGCATCCGTGCGAAGGGGCAAGGAGGGGAGCAGAAAAACCGTTGACAGACGAACCTGATTCGGGTATAGTCACTTCATCGATCTGGCTCAGATTAGACCGGATAGAACAAAAGGAGGAAATCTGATGAAAAAGTTTCTCGCGTTGATGTTGGCTGTGATGATGACGCTGGGCATGTGCCTGAGCGTTGGTACGGCGGAGGAAGCCCGCCTGGAGAAGGCGGATGACGGCTCCATCGCGGCGCAGGCCGCGGCGGACCGGATCGCTTCCGGCAATGCTCCCACCGTGGTGATCGCGTTCATGACCTGGGCGGGCCGCCTGGTCGGCACGGACCGGATCGCGGAAAAGATGAGCGAAATCACCATGGAAAAGCTCGGCGTCAAGGTTGAGCTGATGCCCATGGATGCGGCTTCCTATGCGCAGAACATGAACCTGATGCTGGCCTCCGGCGAGCAGGTGGATCTGTTCAACTGCGTGAGCGTAGGCTTCATGCCCTGCGTGAACAAGGGCTACCTGGTGGACCTGGAGGAGGACGGCCTGCTGGCGACCTACGGCCAGGGCATCATCGACGCCTTCCGGGCCAGCGAGCTGGGCGGCTGCCGCGTGGCGGGCACGCTGTACGGCGTCCCGGTCAAGAAGGACGACGCGGCCGGCAAGTTCGGCATCTCCATCCCCACCAAGTATCTGGATGAGATCGGCGTGGACTGGCAGTCCATGTACGCCAATCCCGAGGATGAAATCATCTACACCGACTTCGATTTCATCGAGGACGTGTTCACCAAGCTGCATGCGCAGTATCCCGACAAGACGACCTTCTACACCGATCCCGGCAGCACCGTGTCCCAGTGCCTGGCGATGGACTCTCCGAGCGACATGTTCGGCGTCCTGCTGGATCCCACCAACAGCCTGGAGCTGAGCGACCTGTTCTCCAGCCAGATGTACTATGATCTGTGCGCCCGGTTCTACAAGTGGAACCAGAACGGCTGGATTTCTCCGGACGCGATTACCGAGACCAATGCCACCACCACCCAGGTCAAGGCGGGCAGCCTCTGCGCGTACAAGACCGCGACCAAGCCCGGCATCCGTCAGCAGGAATCCAACCTGTGCGGCACCCCCGTGGCGATCTTCCAGCTGGGACCGGACTTCAAGGGCTCCAGCGCCTACAACACCATGCCCTGGGCCATCAACCAGAACACGGATGACCCCGTGGCGGCGATGCAGGTGCTGAACCTGCTGTACACCGATCCCGACCTGTCCACCCTGATCTGCTGGGGCGAAGAAGGCAAGGAATGGCAGGAGACCGGCGACGGCCACATCACCTTCGCCGAGGGCATCGATGCGCAGAACTCCGAATACTACAACAACGTGAACTGGCAGATGCCGAACCAGTTCATCGCCCGGATCTGGGAAGGCGACAGCCTGGATCTGTGGGAGCGGATGCAGAGCTACAACGACAACGCGCTGGCCAGCAAGGCGATGGGCTTCACCTTCGACAACAGCAACGTGACCGCTGAATACACCGCGCTGACCAATGCCTATTCCGAGTATCAGAGGCAGCTGGAGCTGGGCTTCCTGAATCCGGACGAGGGCATCCCGAAGCTGGTTGAGCGGCTGAAGGCTGCGGGCCTGGATGATTACATTGCCGAGAAGCAGGCGAAGCTGAACGAGTGGGCCGAGGCCAACGGCATTCAGTAAGCCGCGCACACGCGAGTGTGAATGAATGAATCATGCCGGGCGGGGAGAGCTTTCCTTTCCCTGCCCGGTTTTTCATGCGAGGTGAAAGGTATGGCGAAAGCACGGGACAAGTCCAAAATGTCCAAGGCCTGGCGGCAGGCTACGCTGAAGCGGTCCATTCCGATTTATCTGATGGCGCTGCCGGGACTGCTCTATCTGTTTATCAACAACTATATGCCCATGCCGGGCATCATCCTGGCCTTCAAGAACTACAAGGCCAAGTTCGGCATTTACGGCTCCCCCTGGGCGGGGCTGAAAAACTTTCAGTACCTGTTTTCGACGCAGGACGCCTATGTCATTACCCGGAATACCATCCTGTATAACATTGTCTTCATCATCGTCAATCTGATTTTTGCCGTGGGCGTGGCCATCATCCTGTCGGAGCTGGTTTCGAAGACGAAAAAGGTCTACCAGTCCGTGATCCTGCTGCCCTACCTGCTGTCCGCGGTCATTGTCAGCTATCTGGTCTATGCCTTCCTGTCCTCCGAGAACGGCTTCATCAACAACTCCATTCTCAAGCCGCTGGGGAGGGACCCCATCGCATGGTATCAGGAGCAGAAATACTGGCCGTTCATTCTGGTCTTTGTGAATCTGTGGAAGGGCATCGGATACAACTGTATCATCTACCTTTCCACGATCATCGGCTTCGACCGGAGCCTGTATGAGGCGGCCTCCATCGACGGGGCGACCAAGTGGCAGCAGATTACGAAGATCACGCTGCCGCTGCTGAAGCCGACCATCATCATGCTGACCCTGATGGCCATCGGACGCATCTTCTATTCCGATTTCGGCCTGTTCTATCAGGTGCCGCAGAACTCCGGCGCCCTGTATCCCGTGACCAACACCATCGATACCTACGTCTACCGCGGGCTGCTGCAGCTGGGTGACATCACCATGTCGGCCGCCGCGGGCGTGTATCAGAGTCTGGTGGGCTTCGTCCTGGTTCTGAGCGCGAACCTGCTGGTGCGCAAGCTGGAGCCGGAAAACGCACTCTTCTGAGAAAGGAGGAAAAGACAGATGAAATCCGAAAGAAAGTTTCAGGTATTTGGTCATATCGTGATGATCATCATTACCCTGTGCGCGATTCTGCCGCTGGTTCTGCTGCTCATTTCCTCCTTTACGGACAATGACACGCTGATCCGCAACGGCTACTCCTTCATTCCGGAGAAGCTGAGCGCCTATGCCTACGAATACATCTTCACCAGCGGAAACTCCGTGGTGCATGCCTACGGCATTTCCATTCTGCTGACCCTGGTGGGCACCACGCTGGGCCTGACGATCACGACCCTGCTGGGATACGCTCTGTCCAAGACCTTCCTGCCGGGCCGCGGCATCATCACCTTCCTGGTGTTCTTCACCATGCTGTTTAACGGCGGTCTGGTGCCGACCTACATCAATTATTCCGACGTGTTCGGCATCAAAAACACCTTCTGGGCGCTGCTGGTGCCCAGCCTGATGATGAACGCCTTCAACGTGCTGATGGTGAAATCCTACTTCGTTTCCAGCATTCCCGACGCGCTGCTGGAGGCGGCGTACATCGACGGCGCGACGGAGACCCGGGCTTTCGTGCAGATTGCCCTGCCGCTGGCCAAGCCCATCGTGGCGACCATCGGCCTGTTCATCGGCATCGGCTACTGGAACGACTGGATGAACGGATATATCTATCTGACCAAGCGGACGGATCTGTATTCGATCCAGAACCTGCTGAACCGGATGATTCAGAACATTCAGTTCCTGATGCAGAACTCCAGCTCGATTTCCAACGCCAATCAGGGTCTGGCCTCCATTCCGAGCGTATCGGTCCGGATGGCCATGGCCGTGGTGGGCGTGCTGCCGATCGTGATTGTGTATCCCTTCATTCAGAACAACTTCGTCAAGGGCATTACCCTGGGCGGCGTGAAGGGCTGAGAAGCTTCAGAGCGGAGGGCCGCGCCAGTCAGGCGCGGCCCTCTCTGTCAGACAGAAAATCAATGCCGCCGGTTTTCCGCAGCGTGGAGGCCGGGGCGGGAGGAAGAGCATGGCGAATCTTTATTATCAGGTCATTCAGGTGACGGATTTCGGCCCCTATGTGACCCGGCTGGTGCTGGGAATGCCCCGGGAGGTAGCGGCGGAGGAGCTGGATCCGGCCCTGTTCTCGGTGTATGTCAGGATGCTGCAGAAGAACGGGGAGCAGGTGGAGCTGCCGCTGAGCTTTATTCAGCGGGACCAGTTCGTGCCCAGCCGGGGCTACCGGCCGGTGCAGGCGGCCTATCCCTCCGATCTGCACGGGGAGCGGGTGGAGGGCCCCAGCCGCTTCGTGGCGCTGGAAATGCCCTACGGCCCCCTGTGGAAATGCTCCGCCGCGCTGGCGGCGGACTTCAAAAGCATCAACGGCCATGAGATCTATACGGTGAACGATTACCGGATCACCCTGACCGGCACGATCGGGGAGGGGGATCAGGCGCTGAGCGGGCTGGTGTTCGATGTGTCGGCCGGGACCTTCAACCCGCAGGCGGAGCGCTTCCTGCGCGGGGTCTCCACTCATGCCGCGCTGCCCATCCGCTACGGCTACTTCGTGCCGAAGCGGCTGAACGGCCCCAGGCCCCTGATCATCTTCCTGCACGGCGCGGGCGAGGGTGGGCAGGATCTGCCCATCGCCTGGAGCGGCAACAAGGTGACGGAGTTTACGGAGGACTGGGTGCAGGACAAGTTTGGCGGCGCCTTCGTGCTGGTGCCCCAGTGCGATACGATGTGGCTGGACGACGGAAGCCATCAGTACGGAGATTCCGGAAAATCCATGTACACGGAAGCGCTGAAATACCTGATCGATGAATTCATCGACCGGTTCAGCGCGGTGATCGATCCGGAGCGGATCTACATCGGCGGGGACTCCAACGGCGGCTTCATGACCATGCGGATGCTCATGAGCTATCCGGACGCCTTTACGGCGGCTTTCCCGATCTGCGAGGCGATGATCGACCGGCAGGTGAGCGACGAGGATATTCAGCACCTGAAGGAGATTCCGATCTGGTTCACCCACGCGAAAAACGATCCGGTCGTGAAGCCGGATCAGTATGTGGTGCCCACCTATGAGCGCCTGATGGCCGCGGGGGCGGAGAACTGCCACTTTACCTACTGGGACCGGATCCTGGATCTGCACGGCCTTTTCCGGAACGAGCGGGGAGAGCCCTGGGAATACATGGGGCACTTCGCCTGGATTCCGGTGTTCAACAACGACTGCCGCCTGGATTATGACGGGAAGCCCGTGCTGGTGGACGGCCGGGAAACGGCCATCCTGGACTGGCTGGCGGCCCAGCGCAGAAAGGCGTAAGCGGAGAGCGCACAGGGAAAGAAATGCCTCTGCCGGAGAACCGGCAGAGGCATTTCCGGGGCGCGAAAGCAGGGATTCCTTACCGGACGCGCAGGATCGCCTGCTGATAATGAACGAGCCGGTGATGGCCCGCGGCCTGGGCCCGGAAGACGACATGCAGCTCCTCGCCGGGCGCGGCGCCGGCGGGCAGCGTTACGGTGAACGCTTCTCCCTCCTGCCGCAGGGTGGCTTCACCCGCCCAGGGGGCGCTGGCCTCCGGATAGATCCGGGCGGAGACGGAGACCTCAGCCTGATCCGGGCTGGAGGCACAGGGGTGCAGGGTGCACGCCTGCCCGGGGCTGACCTGGAGATCCACGCCCTCGGCCAGGGTCAGGGAAGGCGCATGCTCTCCCTTCGCGTAGGTATCCGCGTCCACCCAGGCGGCACGGGCGGCAAAATCCCGCTGAATATCGGCGACATAGGGCCACATGGATTCCGTTTCCACCACGTTTCCGTCACGGTCCGTGTAGTGATCCAGGGAGACGTTCCAGATATTCAGCGCCTCGCCTCTGGAGTTCACCTGCCCCTCCTCCCGGTGATAGCGGCCGGCCATGCCGCCCCAGGCGAAGCATTCCAGGGTGCGGAAGCCCCAGGGCAGCAGGATGATGTAGGTGGGGGAATCGCCCTCGGACAGGAAATCGTATTTTTTCGGCTGGATGGGCAGGTTCATTTTGGCGCCGAACCACTCGTGGACGATGTTGGGATTGGCGCCGAACTGCCCTTCGGGGCCCTCGCCCTCGTATTCATGGCCGTCCAGCCAGGTGCAGTAGCCGTCCGTGAGGGCGCTCTGTCCGCCGAGAATTTCCGGCTGCATGAATTCCGCGCGCAGGGTATCCTTGCTCTCTCCCTCCGGCATCATGAGCCAGGGATAGGCGTAGCTGCCCATCTGCAGGGTCTTGATGAAGGGGATATCCGGCCAGCTTTCGGCCACGTACTGCCGATAGGCCGGATCCTGCTCGCCGCAGGCGGTGATGATCACCTTTTCCGTGATTTTCCGGTGCAGCGCGGGCCATTCGGGCGTATCCCGGTACGCATTTTCGATATCCATCAGGGCCCGGGCGATGGTGTTCGTGCCGCCCCAGACCTGGAGGTAGAGCGGACGCTCGTCGTCATCCAGGATGCGGGCGCGGATCAGCTCGGAGCCCTCGCTGGGAGCCTCCATCTCGCCCTCGTAGCCGATGTTGCCGACCTTGGTGATGGCGCGGAGCTCATCCGGGGTCGGATATCCCTCCGCGTGCAGGCACAGGCGGGGATAGTCCTTTTCATAATCATCGATGACGCGCTGCATCCAGTCGGTGCCCGGCCAGCGATAGGGCTGGTCATAGGGGCCGCTCTGCTCGCTGGAGCCAAAGTCATCCTTCCGGATGTGCTCGGGCTTCCGGGCCCCGGGAACCCCCTGCCAGTGGAATTTGGAGGAGGTCTGCACGATGCCCTGCAGCTCCACCTCGTTGGCGTAGAAAAGGAAATGACGCAGGGAATTCTGATCGTCTACTTCCGCGTCCTGGGTGATGATGGTGCGAATCTTCTGTGCTTTTGTGCTCATGGAAAGCTCTCCTTTTCCCCGTTTGTGCCGAAAAGAAACGGAACCTGAATGAATCAAGTATAGCATGTTTTCCGGTGAATTCATAGCAACGGGCCGAAAAGGAGCACGGATTCTGACCGGGAGGGAGGCTGGAGGCCGGGAGAGGGGCCGGGGCCCCTCGGAGACGGAAACGGAGGAGCTGGTCAGGCGGGCCATGGCCCAGGGAATCCGGGCGGACGCGGTGATCACCAGCAGCGACCGGGCGGCCTTCGGCGTGATTGCCGCGCTGCACCGGGTGGGACTGTATGTGCCGGAGGATGTCAAGCTGATCAGCTTCGACAATTCTCCGTATTCCACGATGGCGTCCCCGGCCGTGACGGCGCTGGACCGTAAGCCGCAGCTGCTGGCGGAGACGGCCTGCCGGAGCCTTCTGGACCAGATGGCGGGAAAACCGGTGCAGATGGAAACGATGATTCCGGTCAGCCTGATCCGGCGGGACTCGACGCGGTGACAAACAGACAGGATTTTCATGGAGACAGGAGGAACAGACGAATGATTCAGATCGAGAGAACCGGCAGCAAACGGGTCATGACAGTCGACGGGAAGCCGGCCTTCCTGCTGGCGGGAGAGGTGCACAACTCGGACGCCTCCTCGCCGGCCTATATGGAGCACATCTGGGAGCTGGCGGACTCCATGGGCATGAACGCCCTGCTGCTGCCGGTTTCCTGGGAAATGACCGAGCCGGAGGAGGGAAGGTTTGATTTTTCCGTGCCGGAGGCGCTGCTGGCCCAGGCGAGAATGCGGGGCATGCACATCGTCTTTCTCTGGTTCGGAAGCTGGAAAAATGCTGAATGCATGTATGCGCCGGCGTGGGTGAAGCAGGATCTGAAACGGTTTCCCAGGGCGCAGATCGAAAAGGGAAAAAACAAAACCGGCAGGCAGATTTCCGCCTCGCTCCCGGTCAAGGTTCCCTATACCACCCTTTCCTACCTGGGAGAGGAGACTGCCCGCGCCGATGCCCGGGCCTTCGCGGCGTTCATGCGCTTCCTGAAGGAACAGGACGAACGGGAGCAGACCGTTCTGGCGGTTCAGGTGGAAAACGAGACGGGGCTGCTGGGCGCGGGCCGGGAGGTTTCTGATGAGGCGGATCAGGCGTTCGCATCCCCCGTTCCGGCGGAGTTCCTGGCCTGGCTCAGGCAGCATACGGAAACCATGGTGGAGGACATCCGTCTTGCGGTGGAGAAGGCGCCGGAGGGGGGCTCCTGGCCGGAGGTCTTTGGCGAGGCCGCGGAGGAAATCTTTTCGGCCTATCATGTGGCCCGCTTTGTGGAGATTGTGGCCTCGGCGGGGAAGGCCGTTTATCCGCTGCCCATGGCCGTGAACTGCTGGCTGGACAAGGGCGGCGCACCCGGAACCTATCCGACCGGAGGCCCGGTGTCCAGGGTGCATGAGATCTGGCAGTACTGCGCGCCGTCCATCGACGTGTACTGCCCGGATATCTATGTGCCGTCCTTCAGGCAGGTGTGCGACGAATATACCCGCAGGGGGAATCCGCTGTTCATCCCCGAAACCGCCACCCACAGCTACTGCGCTTCCCGCATGATCTATACTGTGGGGCACTATCACGCCATGTGCTATTCCCCCTTTGGCTTCGATGATATCGGGAAGCCGTTCACGGCGGTGCAGGGGTTCCTGTTCGGCATGGATGTGACGGACCCCGCCCTGAAGACGCCCCAGGATCTGGCGGAATATCAGGCGGTGGGCCGGATGCTGCGCGGCATGCAGCCCCTGCTGGCGGAGGCCTACGGCTCCCGGCGGCTGCAGGCGGTCTCCGCGGAGACGGATCCCGTGATTCCCGGCCCGGACAACAATCCCTTCCTGGCGCAGATGCCGACGATGGACTTTGAGGATTTCCGGGTGACCGTGCGCTTCCAGAGCCTTGCCGCGCAGGATGCGGGCAACGGGGCCTGCCTCTGCCTGCAGACGGGGACGCAGGAATGCTTCCTGGCGGGCAAGGACTGCGGGATTTCCCTGGAGTCTCTGCGGAAGGATCAGCCGGATCTGGATCTGCTGCTGGTGGAGGAAGGCCGTTTCGAGGAAGGAAGGTGGAAGCCGGGGCGCCGCCTGAACGGGGACGAAACGGCCCACCTGAGCCTGGAGCAGCCGGGCGTGCTCCATGTGAAGTTCTTTACTTACTGATCCTGCGCATCAAATGAAAGCGGGGTCTCCGGTTCATCCTCCCTGCGGGCACTGCCCGAAGGAGCGGATCAGACGGAGACCCCGCTTTTGATGCTGCGGTCAGTCCTGAATCAGGGTTTCCAGGGTTTCGAAGAGCAGCTCGGGCTCAACGGGCTTGGACAGGTGGGCGTTGAGACCGGCCTGCATGCTGCGCTGCACATCCTCATCAAAGGCGTTGGCGGTCAGGGCGATGATGGGAATGCTGCGGGCATCCTCCCGATCCATGGCCCGAATGGCCCGGGTCGCGTCAAGACCGTCCATCTCGGGCATCCGGACGTCCATCAGGATGGCGTCATAATACCCGGGTTCATGACCGGCAAACATGTCCACGGCGATTTTGCCGTTCTCCGCGTGGTCCACCTGCATATCCCGCATGGACAGCACCATCATCATGATTTCCGCGTTGACCATCACGTCCTCCGCCAGGAGGATGCGGCGGTGAGCCAGATCCGCTGTTTTCCGGATCAGCTTCTCATTCTTTTTGCGGAAGGCGGCGCGGAACTGATCCATGACCGTGCCTGCAAACAGCGGCTTGGCCACAAAGGTATCCACGCCCGCCTGACGGGCCTCCTCCTCGACATCCTCCCAATTGTAGGAGGTCATGATGATGATCGGGGTCTCGTTGCCCATGATGGAGCGAATCTGCCGGGTGGTTTCCACACCGTCCATGTCCGGCATTTTCCAGTCCACCAGGATCAGGTTGTAATCGTTCCGGCGGGCGTGCCGGACCCGGATCATATCCAGCGCCTCCCGGCCGCTGAGGGCGGATTCGCAGCTGATGCCCAGCTGCCCCAGAAT
>ODAJ012124770.1_pt1 | contig 17685 bp, 7 predicted proteins | sample 1539241 | NCBI WGS metagenome assembly ODAJ01 (sample SAMN02144231, study PRJEB22623) | gut metagenome | biome: sheep rumen | host: Ovis aries | place: New Zealand
CTGAGGACCGGGGACGGTGGTCGGTGTTGGAGTTGGTGTATTGGTCGGGGTCGGCGTCGGTGTGTTGGTCGGTGTTGGAGTTGGTGTATTGGTCGGGGTCGGCGTCGGTGTGTTGGTCGGCGTTGGCGTCGGTGTATTGGTCGGCGTTGGCGTTGGCGTGTTAGTAGGCGTTGGCGTCGGTGTATTGGTCGGCGTTGGCGTCGGTGTATTGGTCGGCGTTGGCGTTGGCGTGTTGGTCGGCGTCGGTGTTGGTGCATTCAGTTTCTGCGCGGCAGAATTGGCATATGTCGCTGCCATAATCAGAGGGCCGACACCCTTGGCTTCGTCATTTACAAATGGATATGACAGGTAATAAGCATCATTGGCTGAGACACCTGACTGCTTATATATGTTGGACAGAGTCAGTCTTCCATTGGTCCCATTCTTCAGATAATTGTTAACCGTACCGTTGAAAGCGCGCAGTCCCGCTGCCCCGTAGCTGCTGTCGACATAGCCGAGGTCATATGCTTTCATCATCGCGTAAGCCATGAGTGCAGACCCCGATGTCTCCAGCATATTCGTATTAGAAGCACCAGGAACTGAGGCTCCGTGATCCACTATATTTCTCCACATTCCTGTCGTCGGATCCTGATATTCCATCATTCCGTCGAACAGCTGTCTTGCTATACGTTTCAGTTCTTCCCGCTCATCGTTGTAGGCCTCATCTGCCGGGAGCATTTTCAGAGTATCTGCCAGGGCGGCCGCATACCAGCCGATACCCCTCAACCAGAACTGGCCGTTGACCGTGACCTCACCTTCTGCTGGGACCGCGCAGCCATGGTTGTAGAGGTGCTTTTCGGGATCATACAGGTTATCCCCGATCCATTTCATCCGCTTATACACGGCATTATATATCTGTGATGTGTCGGAGATGCCGGCCTCAGACGCTGATATCAGATGATGGTCCACCGCGTTGGCCAGCTTCAGCAGGAAAGGCTGGGCCATATAAAGACCGTCCAGTCCGATCTGATAGTCTTTACTCAGCCATGAAGGCTTGTGCAGATAATTTCCGTCCGAATAATCAATCTCCGTCTGATTCTTCAACTGATTATATACATACTTGATCGCCTGCTTATACTTAGTCTTCTCGGTCTGATTTGCTTCAGGGCTCTCCAGAAGGTCGAAGAGGGCGAGCGCCGGAGGCACAGAATCGAGCTCACCTGGATTGTATTTGGATATGACACCTCCATTTCCTATATTGTCGTTATAGAATTTATTGACATTTGTAGCATAAGTGCCGCTGTCAAGCATCATGAAGGCGTTCATCATAATGCCGTTGTAATATGTCCAGCTGCGAGTCTTCCACTCGGTGTCCCAATAAAAGTGTCCACCGGCATAACTTGTACGGTTCGTGTTGGTTGCGTTGCCGGCACTTTGAATTACCTTGGGCATGGTATTGTAGAGCTGGGAGGCATAAGTGGATACTTTATCGACATTTGCATCCGTATCCTCCACTGCTATGCTTGTGCCTGCCGCAAGGACATACTGCTGCGAACTGAGCATCATTAGTGAGATGATAGCCAGCGAAACGACTATCCTGATAAAATATCGGTTGACTTTCCTTCGAGTGTTTTGATTACTCAAATCCATAATCCCCATCTTTCAGCACAAAGGGACAGCATAGTGAATGTAAAAATCATGATTTTGACATCCAATAGCCGCCCCTCATTATGTTGCGCACAATCAGTTCTGTGATATTGAATTATACTATCTGCGATAAAATCAACTCATTTTGCATTTAGTAGAAGAGCGGCATTATGATGTGTATTCATTACCGCAGTAGACCGCCTTTAGAAGTAGTCTGACTCTCGTGGGTTTAAGGAACTATGTTCCTGAACTATGATGCTTTCTTCCGTTTTCTCGATAGCAGGATTGCACAGGCAAGACCGGTCATCATGACTCCGAGGAGATAGAAAAGCTTCGTACCGGGTCCCCCGGTAGCAGGAAGTTCCACACCGGGGTTGTTTCGGATGATATACTTGTTCAGCACTACCGTGCCGTCCTCCTCATACTCAACAAAATACTCACTGAGTGTAGTGCCATCGCTCTTGGTAATTACTATATGGGCATTCTCATCCCCATTCAGCTTGTATTCCTGATCCCAGTTATAAGCTGTTACGGGCCTTCCGGTATCCGGGTCATAATCCTGCGAGTCTGATGTGACCTCATCACCTGCCAGGGTAGTAAATACGCCCTCGCTTTCGACCATGATCTTTAGTGGTTCCGGCAGGAGCATATATCCTCTTAATGTTTCGGATTCACTCAGGTAATAGGTCCTGCCGCCACGGAGGTTAGAAATACTTATCAGACCATCTGAATCGGTTACATAATCCACATCATCGTACAGGACATACCAGTCACCGCTGTCCTTAATCAGTTCTATGGCACCGGAAACATTTTCATCTGCTGCTTTTTTATAAATCCTGCCGTCCGGGTCAGTGGCATAAAGTGGATCGGGCAGTATCAGATACCAACCATCCAATGCCTGACCCGGGTCATTTACACCCTGGTCCACGCCGTCGACCGTATCCGAGACTCTCTTGTACACACTGGCACCCACGTGAGTGTACGCGGTGTCAGTCAGCTCAACGTACCAGTTGCCACTGTTCTTTTCCAGCTCGATGGCTCCCGGTGTGCCCGATTCGACCTTCTTATAGCATTTGTTGTCCTTTACCCTGTACCTGTCGCTATCAAATGCCAGATACCATCCTGTAAGCGAGGAATCAGGATTTTGGACCAGATTTACAGCTCCTTCGATGTTCTCCGATACTTTCTTATAAACCGTGTCCTCCCCAACGGCATATTCAGAATGAGGTCTTACGATATCGCCCTCCTCATCTGTGATCCTGAACTTCACCCCTTCAAGTTTGACATCATCATTACCCATCAGGGTCTTCACCAGGCTCAGCATTCTCTCAAAAGTGCTTATCTCATGGATGCTCCGGGCTTCTTCAGTACCCGCGGCATGGCCCTGATACAAGGTACCATATGTTCCGGTGTGCATATCAGATGTTCCGGTACCGCCCTGCCCCTTGGGAAGAGATGTATCGTAATCGGGGGAATAAAGGACCGTAAGTGTGTATCGTTCGACCGGGTCGTAATGGCGCACTCCCTGGACCACTGTCGGTTCATCGCTGAGGACAGTGGTATCATGCGGAGACTTGCCGGCAATGTCCCATTCCTCCCCATCAGCGATCTCCTTCCTTAGGGTAATCGTAACACTGCTGTCATCCGCGATGCCGTATTTATGATAGGGGATCCTGACGCCTCCTTCCTCCAGGGCTTCCTCAATTAGATGGTCCCAGTCCAGTCCATCATCCGATAAGAAGGATGACCAGTCCGGGCGGGAATCATCCGACGTTGTTATCGCATCCCGGATCAGGTCTTTTATCAGGGCTTCAAGGCTGAACGTGGCATGTTCTTCCAAATAGTATGGGCCTGATGCCGGGATCTCCTGGTCCGGTACCGCCTTCTCCCTGTTGTCATTAAAAGAGTTAGCGTCAATATTATATGTCGGATGACCAGCCTGGGACATTACGTCAGGAATGTCATCATTGTTGGTATCAGCGCCGTCCGTGACGACTTCCTCAACTTCGAGCTCTTCGAACAGCCTCCTCAGTTCATCCTTGGGGTCTACATTTTCACCTAGGTATACGTTCCAGGATGATGCGTTATTGCTGAAGGTCAGCTCGTTCACGTTGACCTTGGGGGACTCTTTCGTGACTTCCTTCGTATAAGGACCGATGACATTGCCTTCGCCGTCGATGATAGGATCCCTTTCTTCTATGATCTGTACTTCGCTCTGGTTCCCGACAGTATATGAATGGGCCGTGAACGATGCATTGCCTCCGTTTGTCGAGACACCGTTGCCTCCGAGAAGGTCCTCTTTGGCTTTTACGTATACGCTTCCGTGCCAGCCTTCAACAGAGATCGGCTGGTTCACCCACTTGATAGTGTACTCGCCTGTATTGCCGCCAGACGGGTCGGTCGTATTTACGACACCGTAACCGTTTTCCCTCTGCGCGGCAGTCAGTAAACTTTCATTCGGGGCAATGTAATTGCCCTTCAAGTCGATGACATTGCCGGCGCTCAACGGCCTGCCGGTCACCTTATCAACAGGGTAGAAGGCCTCCCCAACAGGGTCAGTCACATCGCCGTAGACCACCGCGTCCTCCATGATCAGCTGCAGGATCTCATACAGGACATATTCCAGTTCATTTCCGGTCGTGGCAGTATAATAGAGCGGCAGTCCGTCAACAGAGCTTTTGCTGGCAATGTCATAAAGGATCTGGGATCCCACAGGGACGGCATCCATACTCAGTCCAACGGTTATGAGCTTGACACCGCGGGACTCGAGCAGCTCTGCTGCTTCTTTTACGTATCTTGCATCGACGTCGATGCCGCCTCTCTGGGGCGCTCCGTCCGTGATCAGGACCGCGTATTTTGTATGATTATTGTTCCAGCCGAATCCGTTCGCGTAATTCTGCGTATACCCGATATTAGCGTTATAACGGCTCGCGTACCAGGTATTGTACCATCCGACGGTCCCATTTCCGACTTTGTCTTTTTCAAAGCTGTAATAATCTTTTTGTACTCTGTTTCCGTCATAGACTCTATTATAATTTCCGGCACTATAATTCCATTGATTGTATACATGCAATCCGTTATTATCTCTGTAAGTCTGCCAGTTCGACAGGACATCATTCCTCATGTACCCGGCGGCATCCAGCAGCGCAATGTCCGTACTGGTCCCACCGCCATATGTATTATCATGGTCATAGTTGAGCGAGATCTTGTTATCCCGTACTGACCTGAACGTGTGCTGCAGCGACCGGCCTCTGTCGGTCGTCATCACATTCGGGAGATAGTTGTTGAAACTGTTCCATGCGACCTGGACATCCGGGTTCGCAGACCGTCTGGTATCTGCTATAGACAGTATGCTCAGGATCGTGTTGAGCTCATCGAGCGTTGTATTAAGGCTCTTCTCCAGGTAATAGGATCTCGTCCTGGGGTTGTTATTCGCATCAAGGTCCCCGGCTTTCTTAATAACGTAGCTGTATCCCGCTTTATATTTATTATTGTCATTGCTGGCACTTTTTGCATTATCATTGTTCCATGCCTTTGACGCGTCGCATGTCTTCCATGTGCCGTTATCGTATTTCAGCATGAAGACTGTCGCTGAATTGTCCGGCTCGTCGGCAGTGCCCTTTGAGATCAGGTAGTATGTCCGATTCGTTTTAAACCCCCATCGTTCGCCCTGTGTTGAATCACCATACCAGCTCCGGTCATTGAACGAGCCGACGTTCCACTCTCCGTTATAATTCGCTCCGGACAGGTTCTCCCTTTTAGCGGGATCGGAAGAATTATTGTCGTCAGCCGCGTTATAGAGGTAGGAGGGAAAATCCATTGAGGAAGATACGTCAATGATAAAGCCCAGGTCTATTGTTCCGGCGAATGTGGCAAGGCTTGCCCTCGAAGTTAGGTCGACCCGGTAGATACGGTTCTCATAGTCGTATACTTCTGATGTTTTGTCCGTTGCATCACTATTCAGGGGGAATTCCCTGGATTTCAGGTCATTCAGCCACCTTGTCAGAGACTTTTTGTCCACGACACGCCCCAGGTCTTCTCCCGGTTCCGGTTCGTATGTGGGGTTGATCTTGAAACAGGCCCTCAGCTCGCTGCTGTTGTAGGGGATAGGCAGTACGTTCGTATTGATCTGCCTGTTAGTGAAGAGGTTCAGTCCCTCTGTTTCGTCGCCTTCGAGCAGGAACCGGCCGTCAGGGGTCCTGTAGACTTTTTTCCCGTTCAGCTCCCAGTGGCTGAACACATATTTAGCGCTGTTCGTCGGTGTCGCGGTAATGTCCTGACCATTCCTCTTACTCGTATTTGTCTCGGCTATGTAATAGTGAATCGTCCGCATCTCGGTCGATATATTCCCTTCATGGTCCTCCACTTCGACTTCGACCTGGCGGGTCATTTCCTGTTTCCCCTGAACATTCACTCTTCCTTCTGCTTCGTCGTTAGAGAGGACCGTGAACTCATAGGTAGGCAGAGGGTCCTGCTTGAATATCTTAATTAGGGAGCCGTCGCCGCCATAGAACCCGTCGGCTGCGCTCCAGGAGAGGCTTGCCCCATAACCGGTGAGCATAAAGCCCTGGAATGAGTCCGGGTCATCCGGATCTGCGTACTGCGGGAGGACAGCAGCATTATTTGTGCCACGCTGGACAAGGGGCTCACCGGTATCATTCAAAGCAATACTTACGGACTTATCTGCGAAGGGACGGATGAAGTAATAGACATAGTCCATTGTCCCTTCCCTGTCCTTTTCCTTAAATACGTAATAGAACGTCCATCGGTAATTATTGTCCAGCTGATCGAACTTCTTATAGTTATTAGCCTCGGCCACTGATCTGCTTATGGTTTCCTGTTCTCCATTGGTTTTCAGGACATGATAATCTCCACTGCCGTCAACATAACAGATGATATAGGTGGAATTGACGTCTATGACAGACGGGTCGTCGCTCGTGACCTGCTGTGCGTCCGTCAGTCTCACTGTGAAGGTATTCCCGTTCTTCATGGTGACGGTCAGGCTTTCTTCGCTCGTGAACGGCCGCACACTGATAAGAGCCCAGTCCCCGGCTTCGACTTCCTGTGCGTTTATCTTCCCAATCTGTTCCTCTGTAAGCTCTGCGCTGTATTGGACCTCCAGTTCATACACAGTCTTCAGGGCCCCGACAGTTGTGTCTTCCTCGACCCTGCCTGCCCAGATCAGTTCCGGATCGGAGCACTGTATTTTCTCTACATCCGCGGCGAACTGCTTCGCCGCATCGCTGACCCTGGCTTCATTCAGGCTTATGGCTTCACCGTAAGCATCAAAGGTGTGCGCGTCGCTTTCCACGCTGCCAGTGTCGCCGGCAGGTCCATCTTCAGCCTTTTCTTCTCCATTTTTCCCGTCGCCAGTGCTCCCGGCTATTCCCAAAGCCTCAACGAGGTGCTCAAAACTGACGAACCCGCCGCCGGGAATGCTGAAACTGTATACCTTACCGTCTACTTCCCAATGGAAATCGGCTGTATAGATCACGCCATACACAGAAAAGGTTTCTGCAGTGAACTCTACAGTTGCTTTGCCGTTATCCTTAATCTCGGATGTGTTCGCTTCCAGCACTTCCGCTTCAGATGCCTCATCTGCAAAGTGAACCGCGCTGACCTCTGCGTCAGGATCATCCGCCAGCGGTTCTGAGTAGGTTATCTCAACGGATACACCTGCGTCAGGTGTGAATTCCTGATCCCCCACCATGATCTTGATGTCGAAGAAACGCGCCGCAAGCTGCGGGATATTCTCTTTCTCAGTAAGACCCATCGCTTTCTGGGCCTCCTCGAGATATATCTGATATTCCTTGGAGTCCTGTGTGATCTCTGATACTTTCAGGGCTGCTCCCTCAGGTATGCCGGATATGTCGTCATAGACCAGTGTTACGGTATAATCGCTGCCGGAGGCTTTGAGGCTCTTCACATCCGGGGCAGCCACCACTTCCTCCATGTCTTTATCAAGAACGTTGTCCACGCCAGTTTCTTCCTGCGATACATCCTCAGACGGGACTTCCGCATCAGTATCGGCAGCCTCCGCCCTGGCATCTTCATCAACAGCACCGGCCAGGATGCCGACGATGCTGTCACTTTCAGCAAGGTCATTTCCCTTGAGGGAGAAGGACATGATAATTCCGTCTGCCAGTTCCGCTACCGGTGAATCATCTGAATTAATGGATATAAGTTCATCCCTGAAAACCTCCTTAGAATTCAGGGTTACCTCAGTGGATAGTTGTTCCTCATCGCGGGTGCTGTTAGAGGCCAGCTCTTCTTCGGCGCCGCTGCCGTCAGCGGATAATGGCATAAGTCCTTCTGTTTCATCAGGCGTGCGTTCAAATCTGCCTGCGAAGACAACATCACTTGTATGATCAATAGTATTGTTTAGGAAAAGGATCTGCAGGTCAACGAGTCCCGTCTTTGGGGTCACATCAACATTGTCGCTGACGAGGGCATAGTCATAGAAAGAGCATGTTGTCACATCATAAATATATTCTCTGTCAAGAAGAGCTGTCGCTCTGCCAGAGAGCTTCGCATATTCCTCTGACTCGGGATCAACATAGTTTACCACAAGCTCAGCACCTTCCGGGATCACTTCGTCGGTACTGAATACAGCGGTAGCCTTGAGCTCTTCATCTGCATAAGAGTAGGTGACGGCATTCTCGCGGTCTGCAGCAATAATAGAAGCAACCGGTTCCAGAGCATCATCCTCAAGCATGTTCTCCTGCCCCTCAACAGATTCGAGATACATGCCAGCCACGTTTTCTGCATTGTCTTTTTCAACTGTAATGGCAGGAAGTATCAGGGCATACGTAGTCACGAAAGTAATCACTGCTGCCATAACAGTGACAATCCGCTGCCAGCGCTTTAACGCTCTGTGTTTCTTAATGATACTGTTGAACCATACGATCAAACGATTCATGCTAGTCCCTTCTCTCATAGGTATATTTGGCATACAAACATGATATGCCATTCTGAAACAGCAGTTATCGCAAAACGCAATTAATAACTGTGCTGTAGTTCATATTTGCAATCCGGGGTGGCTTAGACTTCATTTTTTAGTGTCTCTACCGCAGCGTTCCTCTTCTTTCTTCGTCCGGTCACGATCAGCATTTCTATGATCAGGACGATCAGGATTGGTACAGCGATGAACGGGGCGATATAAACCGACTCTATGAGAATGGCATCAGCGATGACATTGGCCTCACCGGACGCGTTCGCGATACGGTGCCCCCTCACGAGCAGCCTGTGGGAGTTGACACCGTACGGGGTGCAGGTGACCAGGGTACAATAATCCTTTCCTTCTTCTATCCGCAACTCGGACAGATCCGTCGGTTCGACGACGCGGATCTGGTCACACTCATATGTGTATGTGCGGTCAAGGACAGTCAGTGTCCATGTGTCACCTTCAACTACCTGATCAAGATCGGTGAACAGGCGGGCACTCGGGAGTCCTCTATGTCCTGATACAACACAGTGTGAACTTTCACCTCCAACAGGAAGGCTGGTGCCGGCAATATGTCCGATAGCAACCTGAAGGACTGATTCTTTGGTGCCGTGGTAGAGCGGCAGTTTAATATTGATTTTCGGTATGTCGATGTATCCCATGATGCCGCTGTCGTCGATGGAGAGTTCTTTGTTATATGCCAAAGTTTGTTCTTCGGACATCCGCCATAACGCCCCTGTCTCGGACAGTTTTCTGTTGTACTCTTCAGCGTCCGCTATAATACGGTCATATTCATCCTTATTCAGATTGGCAACTGCAGTCGCATATGACTGGATTGCCCTTGACTGGTGAAATGAGTTCCACCAGTCTGAGAATGTCGGATAGGCCAGCAGACCTATTCCTATCAGAATGATCCCGAAGAGTATTAAGTTCACAAGATGTTTCTTGAGCCATTTCCCCATATACTTTCCTTGTTTTTCTGAGGCTTCTTGTAGTGCTCATCAGTTGCCGCATAAACTGTGGCACCTGATCAAAACTACATTTTTCATGCGTTCCCGGCACTTTTGTTGTGCCGGGAACGCACAGGTCAGTTCATCCCATTACAGGGATAGCGTGACCGTCTGTTTAAAACTTGTCGAATAATCAGCGAGCTGACATTCTTCTTCTTGTGATCAGAACAATACCTGCGCCGATGACAAGGATTGCACCAACGATGTAGAAGAGAGTAGTACCGATACCACCGGTCTCGGGAAGTTCTGTCCCCTTATTGTTCTGTACGTATACAGCGAAAGGTGTGAGCTTTTCGCTTGTGACTTCCTTGTTTCCTTCATAGTCGGCTTTGATTCCCTCAACAAGTGTATTGAACTGTGTCTCTGTAATCTCTGCGTCCTCAGAATCATAATACTTAGTAACAGCAGAATCTCCGCTGCCTGTCGTAACAGTGTACGCTTTGATCGTTCCATTAGCTGCATAATACTTCTTTGTGTCAGTCAGTGTTGCAACTTTTCCGGTGACCGTTGTCTTCTTCTCATCTGAATAATATGTAGTAGAAGCTGAAGTCGTTACTTCTTCGCCGACCTTTGTTGCCTGCATTGTAACCGGAGCGGTCAGAAGGTTATAGCCGTCAGGTGCATCGGCCTCAGTTACAGTGAGCTCTGTGCTTGTTGCGAGACCTTCAATGACCAGGAGACCGTCTTTATCCGCCACGAGTTTAGCACTTTCAGTTGTACTCTCAGGATCATACGCAACGACTTTATAATAACCATCATCAAGCTTCTCAACAGTGAGTCCTTTAATCGTGAATGTAGCGCCGGCAAGCTTATTGTTGTCCTGATCTACTTTCTGGATTGCAAGAGCATAGGTGTAAACTGTAGCTGTATCTTTGTCACTGTCTTTATCCGGCTTGTTCTCATCTCCAGGCGGATTTGTAGGAGGAACATCATCATCCGGATTATCATCCGGTTCGTATACGTATGTATCGTCCTCAACGAAGTTCATGCCGTATTCGGAGTAGTTGATGTTGCCTGGCATATCGATTGTAGCCTTGTCGGTGAGCTGCATTGTATATGTGACTACGATAGTTACATCAGAATCATAGATGCTATACCAGTAATGGGTCTTTGTAGCCTGAACTTTTTTTCCATCAACAAGAAGGTATCCATCGTCATCAGCAGTCTCGCCTTCTTCTGCTACAACCCACTGCGGGACTTTCTCACCATCGACGAGAAGATTTCCATCTGCGTCGGCTTCTTCACCTTCTCCCGCTTTTACATAGAGCGGCTCTGTCGTAGTAGTATAGTTCTTATGTTTCTTGGCCTGCTCTTCGCTTTCTGCTTCAGCTACCCACGGAATTACAATACCGCTACCATTGGCAAGAATATCATTTGCAACAGTACCGTTGTCATTGAGTGCTTCTTCGTCTGTCAGGAAGAAGGACTCGTAAGCGGCGCTGTAATCCCACTTTTCATACTTGTCTGCAACTACTTCGTTGTTGGCATCTCTCGTTGCAACAACATTACCCTCGTCGTCAACAATTTTTACAGTAATTGTGTCAGTATTTGGTCTGAATGTAAGAGCATCGTTCTGGTAGTCGCCGATGATGTATTCCTGGACCTGCTTGACATCGAATTCGGAATTAGTATTGATGCCGTCATCATCTTCTTCGTTTTCGTCATCTTCTCTGATGAAGTTCATGGCATTTACACGAATCTCATATGTGATTGTGTCGCCGATGTTTGCTTCTGTCCAGTCAGCATAGATGGGTACCTGAACAGGATTGCCTTCATCATCCAAGACTTTCTCTCCATCCTCGTCAAGCTTATCGGCATATCCAACGATTATGTTCTTGCCGCCGTCCGGTTCGCCATGCTCCGGAAGATCGAGATCGTCGAGATCTGCCTCACCTTCTTTCGGGTTGATCGGGACGTCCCATCTGTCGAGTTCGTTCTTTTCAATAATCTCAGCACTCTTTGTGGTGGAATCAACGAATACAAGAACCGGCTCCTTAACATTGATATCTGCGTCGCTTTGTTTGATTGCTTCCAGAGAAGATCTGATAGCTTCGATCGTGTTCTGCCGTGTGCTTGATTCAAGCTGTGTTTTGACGCTTGCTATCTCTTCCTCAGTAAGGTCTCTTCCCTGCGGAACAAGCTTATCTTTGAGGTTATTATCGTTGATATATGCTGTAACTGCGGCGTCTGTGACAGTTGCTGCAACATATTCGTCGGCGATCGCCTCAATTTCTGCATTAGTGGTGTCCTTGTCAAGCGTATATGTTTTTGCTTCATGTTCTGTTCCGTCAGAATCTGTATAAGCAGGAACATCAAAAGATGCTGTTTCTGTTACTTCCGGATACACACATGTAATCAGATAGTAACCCAGATCAAGGTTCTTGAAAGTAATCTGATCTGTGTCTGCGAGAGTGATAACTTTGTTTGTCGTATCTGTATAGTCAGGGATTTCCGTTACATCTTCCAGATCCGCGGCGGCAATCGACGGTCCAATAGCAGGATCAGCTGTGGCATCACCCTGAATTGCAAGCCGCATAGCCTGACCAAAATCCTGAGGATCAAAATCATCGGTGACAGAAATATTGAATTTCTGATAAGTTACGTCACCATTGTCATCTGTGGTTGTTTCTGTGGTAATTTCTGTGAGCTGAAGGGCATAAGTTGTTACCGCAGCATCTCCCTCACCAGTAGTCGTTTTTGTAGCTTCAGCGTAGGCAACGACAGCCTCATAGAAAGGACTATCCGTGTCGATAGTATAGGACATACTATCGCCAGCCTCATTGATAGTCAGGTCGAAAATACGGTAGGCTGTATACGCTGCACCCATAACAGGGCTCTTGACAGTGATGCTGCCTTTGTCAGCTTCCTGAACAGTTGTCCCATCTGCAAATGCAGATGTAGACATTCCCAGCACCATGACCATAGCAATGATCAGTGCCATAACCTTTTTTAATGTCTTCATATTTTTTTCCTCTCTTGAAGTAATTTGACTAATGGGGCAAGGTAATCCCCACAAGTTCCATGAGTTATTGTGGTTTCCCACGTTCTAGCGCCATCTGGACGGCGGTCCACACCCCCTTTCCAGACACATCTTCTCCGGACCCGGTCCGGCTCTTCCTTCTCCTGTGCACCAGGACGGCCTGCCTCTCGGCATTCCCTCGTACCTGAGCTCTCTGCGGGAAGAGTTTGGCGCCCTTGTTCGCCTGAGCTCACACGGGGAACGACTTAAAGGAGGTTCTCCCCGGATATGGAAAAGCAAGCCTCTTCCATTAACTACTACCGTGCTCTTGGGGATCACCTCCTTTCTAATAATAATCAGTCCCGCCTATCGGCCAGGTGACAGTCTGTGTTTTATATCCAGACACCGGCGAATTGTGCATGTGACACATTTCGCGAGTGAATAGATTCTGGTGTGGATTTTGGCAATTTGAATCTGCTGCGGAATCAATTCCGGAGGCAGTAAAGACATACCCATCGTATGCGAAGTCGACAGCGGATATTGTTCTTGCCAATCTCATCTCCGGACTAAAGCGTTCCCGCAGACCTAGATATTAGAAGTTATTGCGCTGAAACTCTATGTGCCTATCCGATTGCATAGCTATACCTATAAAAATTCAATGCTATAGTAGCATACGCATGGACACAAAAAGGACACACACATGCATCTCATGTTTCTGTTATAAATCTCCAAATTGTTTTTTTTTCAGTACAATCAAGAATACTTACGCTCACGCGTGAAGCCGTTCTTGTTCATTCATATTGCCGATGAACCGATGTTTATAATTTCTGTATTTGTATCAGAACCGATGCTTTTCGAACAAATAAACAAAGCCGCTGAGCATGGATCTCGCCTAATTGCATCTCCACTTCAGCGGCTTTTGTTTATCGTATTACAGCCCTATCTCTTTCTTTCTATCCCTCAACTTAAGCAATATAACTTCACTGCTGATTGCAATACCAATGATTGTAAACAGATAGTCTCCGGGGCCTCCGGTACTCGGGGGATTAAACACCTTCACATTCGAGATACGGTAGCATCCGGCGAATTCTCCTTCTTCGGGGAGTTCATAAGTCGCCGAATAATTGTTCTGACCGGTGATAGTAACCTTCTCATCTTTGACACTTAGTATAGAACACCCTATTCTAGACACAAATAGATATTTAAAATATAACCCAAGTAAACACGAAAAAAAATATACTTTAAGTCTCGTTTCCTGTATCTACCTGATAAACCCAAAATTCTCCAGCGGCCACACCCTGAACACAATTTTTCCGGCGATCTGTTCCTCCGCAACACATCCTACTGACGTATTTCTAGAGTCAATCGATACGTCCCTGTTATCGCCAAGTACAAATATACGTGACTCGGGAACCTGATAGGGCAGAGTTATATTGGTCTCCCCATAAGCCTTAGAGTCAAGGTACGGCTCCTCCAACAAGACCTGGTTGAGATAAACATTGCCGTTCTCGTCGATATCGATCCAGTCACCCGGCTGGCCTATTACTCTCTTGACAAGAAGTTTGTTGTTGTAATAAAAAGCGATAATATCACCTGTCTCGAACTTACTTCCTTTGACGGAGACAACGATATCTCCCTCGTCAAGTGTATCATTCATCGAATGACCGTAAATTCTCAGTACAGGAAGTAGGAGGACAGCAATCAGTACCGCCATTGCCGAGACGACGATCAGTATAAAGATTGTGCTCCTCAGGGTGTTTGCAAATGTTTTTCGGTAGCGCACCCTCTCAAGTTCACTGCGTATCTGCTCTGTTGTCGGCCCAAATCTTCCGGGTCTATGTGTCCGTTCTGCCATGTGCTCCCTCACTGAAGGTCTTCACCCTTTTCCTGTGCCAGCAGCCGTTCGAGATCTGAAAGGGAATAGCCTCTCACAAGATTACTAGCCGCGTCGCCGGATATCACAGTGTGTGGTGTACCTGATTCACTGCTGTGTTCTGCTTCTGCTTTTTCGCCCGGAACTTCAATGTCCTCAACTTTAATTCCCATTTCCTGAGCTTTAAGTTCAAGCTGGCGATTAAGCCGTTTTATATTTTCAAGGTATTGAACAGCCGCGCTGCCAGCCGCTTCAAACACACCATTCAGCTGAAATGCCGCATCGGCGATTGTGCCGGCATTTTCAATGATGATCTCGCGATTGCGCAGTTCCTGTTCGAGCTCGTCCACTCTCGCCTGAAGCAGCTCATTTTCCTCACTCTGCGCGAGCAGTAGTTCGAGCAGCTCGGCTCGGCCGATTCGTTTTAACTCTTTATCTGTCATGGATGCTCCCGCTTAGTTCCTTGTTTAATCCTTACTGATTCCTGCCCGTCTCGCAGCTTCCCGCATGGAGACCCTGCCCTCCGGGTGACCGGAGCGCCCCATCCTCTGTTTGGAAGCACGGAGCGGTTCGGGTCTGTGTGAAGTCCGCGGCCTGATAGGTGCTGCCTTTTCCGCGGGCTCTTCCTGGTGCTCCTCTGCTGCCGGGGCTTCTGCCTGAGGCTCTTCTGCTGCCCAGGCTTCTGCCTGGGGCTCTTCTGCTGCCGGAGCTTCTGCCTGGAGCTCTTCCGTTACCGGGGCTTCTGCCTGAGGCTCTTCCGTTGCCGGGGCTTCAGCCTGGGGCTCTTCTGCTGCCGGCTCCGCCTCTGCAAGCCCTTCTTCTGTAGGTGCCTCTACGGTTGGCTCCTCTACTACCGGTTCCTCTTCCAGCGGCTCCTCTGCTATGAGTTTCTCTTCTATCAGCTCATCTTCTACCAGTTCTACTTCCGGCAGTTCCTCGTCTTCCAATGCTTCATCAGAAAAAGCTCTGCTGCGTAGCGCTGCAGCTGCCGCGCTTGCAGCAATGATTGCCTCTAGGCTTCCCGGAACAGGAGCTGCGTACATGGAATCCTCATCAAGGTCTTCTTCCAACTCATCAGCCTCAGCGCTTGCCGGATCTGCTGTAACTATTTCTGTCTCGGCAATTTCTTCTGGTGCTTCTGGTGTTTCGACAAACTCTCCTGCTGCCGGTGTTGTTTCGGCAGCCTCTTCTGCTACTGCCGGTGTTTCGGCAACTTCTTCTGCTGCTGCCGGTGTTTCAGTAACTTCTTCGGCTGCTTCTGTAGTTTCGGCAGCCTCTTCTGCTGCCACTGTTGTTTCGGCAGTTTCTTCTGCTGCTACTGCTATTTCGGCAGCTTCTTCCTGTACCGGTTCAACAGTTTCTGCTACTTCAGCTGATATTTCAGCCGCCGTCTCCGCAGCCTCATCCTCGACAGCTTGTTTTTCAAGTAATTCTTCTGCAGCCTGCTGCGGCTTTGATCCTTTAGAGGCAACCAACGCTTTTACGATGCTTTCCGCTTTCTGAACACGATGCTCTGCATTGGCGGCCTTTTCTTCTGCATCTCTGACCCGAAGCTCGGCAGCCTCCGCGATTTCAGCCGCATCCCTGGCTTTCTGCTCCGCAGCATCAATTTTATCCTGCGCTTCTTTGGCTTTCAGCTCTGCCTCTTTGGCTCTCTGTTCAGCTTCCTCGATCCGGGCCGCCGCTTCAGCGGCTCTCTTTTCCGCATCTCTGGCTCTGACTTCCGCCTCATCAGCTCTCTGTTGAGCCTTGTATGAAGCCGCTGAATTCTGAGCATCCGAAGGTCCCAGATTGACTTCCTCTCCGGTCGTCAGTACCGGGGTAGTTTTCCGCGCTGCCTGAAGAAGAAGGTCTTTCTTCTCGATCTCGCGGCCCTGATCTTCGATCTCAGCCTTCAGTCTTGCATTTTCTTTGCCAAGCTCGACCAACATCTCAAGCAGGTCAATTCTGGACAGTTCCTTGGCTTTGACATTTGCGACAGCTGTCGAATCGGATTTCTTCTTGCTGCCTCCTCCGAATATGCCGAGGACTGCGTCAATCAGTCTGCTGAAGAAGCCTGCTTTTTTCTCATTGCTATATTCATCCATAATTGTGTCTGTATCCCCTACTACACTATATTTAGATATATACTGTGATATTATAAACCATCGCTAGTACAAAAACAACAAACTTGGTCTTCCAATTTCTTTAGAATTCGACCAAGCTCTTGTCAAATTTCATCGGGTCAAGGGCAGAGGCAGCAAATTCTTGATTCCAAGATCAGATTGCTGCCTTTTGTCTTAGCGTGTTTCTTCGGGTCAACGGCGGAGGCCGCAAATTCCTGATTCCAAGATCAGATTGCTGCCTTTGGTCTTAGTGAATTTCATCGGCTCAACGGCAGTGGCAGCAAATTCTTGATTTTGTGGCGAGTTTGTTGCCTTCGCTAATCGGTTCAATCCAGTTGGATTGTACAAAGTGAAGCAGGCAGTCGATCTTGCAAAATATCACATATGTGCAGTGCCATGCGAGAGTTGAATCATCTGCCTAGGGCAGTCACGCTAGCTCATTCTTAGGTTAATCCGCTGTTCACCCTCTATAAACGAAAGCCTAGAAGCAGTATATTTTTCTGAATTTGATAATATGTGATGGTAAAGCGTTCTTATATGAGGTTTTGATCAGCAATTAGCCAAAGGTGCTTTCTCTGAAATCTACTGCTGTCTATACCACCCCGGCAGTCATGGAACCCCATTTTGAACTTTGATGACTGAACGCCATCATTCTTGCTTTCAGTAGATTAGAACTGATTTCAATGTTGGTGACTGCCCGCCATGACATCCGGGCAGTCTCGAATCCCTCTTTGACTTAAGATGACTGAACGCCATCATTCTTGCCTTCAGTAGAATAGAGTTGATTTCATCGAAATCGACTGCCCTCCATGGCACCCCGACAGTCACGAACCGCCGCACTGAACTAAAATGACTGCCCGCCTTCTTTCTTGCCTTCAGTAGAATAGAGCTGATTTCATCGAAATCGACTGCCCTCCATGGCACCCCGACAGTCACGAACCGCCGCGCTGAACTAAAATGACTGCCCGCCATCTTTCTTGCCTTCAGTAGAATAGAGCTGATTTCATCAAAAACGACTGCCCGCAAAACACGCGGGCAGTCACGAAACGCCGTTTTGAACTTTGATGACCGATAATTATTTAAGAAATCTCTCCATCACCTGATACAGCTCCCTCGGCCCGAACGGCTTGACCAGATGCGCATTCATGCCCGCACTGAAGCTCTCCCTG
>ODAJ012183708.1_pt1 | contig 17676 bp, 14 predicted proteins | sample 1539241 | NCBI WGS metagenome assembly ODAJ01 (sample SAMN02144231, study PRJEB22623) | gut metagenome | biome: sheep rumen | host: Ovis aries | place: New Zealand
TCCAGATACTCTTTGGGAGAAACCCCCATCTGCCTTGTAAAGACCCGGAAGAGGGTGCTCCTGGATACTCCCACATAGTCCGCCACATCTTCCACGGAAATCGCGTAAGAATAGCGCTGTTCGATGAACTGGACCGCGCTCCGGACCGTTTCCGTGTCTCTCCCCCGGACGGTCCTGTCCCGGCTGCTGCCGTCCACCAGCAGAGCCAGCAGGCTGTACAGCTCTCCGGTCATGGAAATCGATTCCCGGAACGTATTGCCGAAGGCCTGGTTGATCCGGCGCAGGTGCCTCTGCAGTTCCCTCCCATAAGAAGGCGCGGTCAGGACCAGGCTGTCCGGACTAAAGTCAGTCATGTCCAGAATCGTTCGGGCATCCGTGCCGGCGAACCCCACCCACTCATAGCTCCAGGGCCGCCGCATATCCGCCTGATAGCTGGCGGCCATCCCCGGATAGATCAGAAAGACATCCCCTTCCTTCAGCTGGAAGGTCCTGTCCTGGACCGTATAAGTGCCGCTGCCCGCGCTGATATAATGGATCAGATAATGATCCCGGATGCCGGGGCCCCATCTGTAGCCGGGCGTGCATTTCTGCCGGCCCACGTTGTAGACCGCCAGGGACATCATCGGCTTTTCCTGTACTTTATTGCTGAGTTTGAACGGATCGCTCTCTGTCCCTTCCACCGGGACTGCTGCCGGATTTCTCTCCGGGCTCTCTTCCGGAGACAGATCGCTCTGTAAGTGGTCTTCTTTCATATTCTTCTCACTGGCCTCCTGATTCCCATCTTCCCTTCCTATATGCAAGTCTATCCTGATTTTCTGAAACATGCAACATAATTACATACAGGTACAACGAAATTCTATTTTGTCCTTCGGGGTTCTGACGCATACTATAGTCACAGAGACAAACAGATTGCAATATTAAAAAGCCAGCAGATAAGCCATTTTCAGAAAGAAAGGGATTGGATCATGAATGTTCAGGACGCGGTTAAATCACTTGTACGCTACGGGATCAGCAAAAACCTGATCGAAAAAGAAGACACATTATTTACAGCCAACAGTATCCTTGACGTACTGGGCGTCGAGCCCTCCGGAGACTTCCTTTCCGGGATGACCGTTGATGACGCCGAAGAGATGGAACTGGAGGACATCCTGGCTGTCCTGCTCGATGACGCCGCGGCGCGGGGCCGGATCGACAACGGCATCGCCAGCCGGGACCTCTTCGATACCCGCATCATGGGCTGCCTGACCCCCCGTCCCTCGGAGGTCATCCGCCGCTTCAATGCTCTTTATAAAGAACAGGGCCCCGCGGCGGCTACAGATTATTTCTACGCCCTCAGCAAAGATTCTGATTACATCAGGTCCTACCGGATCCGCAAGGACCGCAAATGGACCGCGAAGACCCGCTACGGGGAGCTGGACATCACCATCAACCTGTCCAAGCCCGAAAAGGATCCCAAGGCCATTGCCGCGGCTCTGAATAAGAAACAGGACGCGTATCCCAGATGCCTGCTCTGTCCCCAGAACACGGGCTATGCCGGCCGTCTGGACCATCCCGCCAGACAGACCATCCGCCTGATTCCCCTGCAGCTGGATCACAAGGACTGGTTCATGCAGTATTCTCCCTATGTTTACTATAACGAGCACTGCATCGTACTGTCCGGAGAACATATCCCCATGAAGATCGAGCGGGCCACTTTCAAACGCCTGCTGGAGTTCATCCGCATCTTCCCCCACTACACGGTAGGGTCCAACGCGGACCTGCCCATCGTCGGGGGGTCCATCCTGACCCACGAACACTTCCAGGGCGGCCGTTATACCTTCGCCATGGAGAAAGCGGGCATCCGGGAAAAAATCAGTTTCGCCGGTTTTGAGGATGTGGAAGCCGGCATTGTCAACTGGCCCATGTCCGTAATCCGTCTGGACTGCGCTGATCCGGGACGACTGGTCGACCTGGCCGACAGGATTCTGTCTGTATGGAGAGGCTATACGGACGCGGAGTGTGGTATAATGGCGGAGACGGAGGGAACTCCTCACAACACGATCACGCCCATCGCCAGAATGCGCGGGGATCAGTACGAGCTGGATCTGGTCCTGCGCAACAACCGGACCAGTGATGCGCATCCCCTGGGGATCTATCACCCCCACGCGGAACTCCATCATATCAAGAAGGAGAATATCGGCCTGATCGAGGTCATGGGCCTGGCGGTCCTGCCTGCCCGTCTTCTTCAGGAGATGAAAGAACTGCAGGATGTCATTCTGGACGGAAAGGATCCCGCTTCCCAGCCTTCCCTGCAGCCCCATGCCGCATGGGCGGGACAGATCCTGGCCAAATATCCCGAATTCGCCCCGGACAGGGTACAGTGTACACCTGAAAACGCGGCAAAGCTGGATGAAATCATCAAAGAAGAGATCGGGCTGGTATTCGCCCAGGTGCTGGAGCACTGCGGCGTCTATAAAGAAACAGAAGCCGGACGGGCCGGCTTTGAGAGGTTCATTGATACAGTCAGCAGAGAATCCTGAAAGGAGACCAAGATGAAAGTATTAGTTACAGGCGGAACAGGTTTCATCGGCAGCCATACCTGCGTCGAGCTTCTGAACGCGGGCTATGATGTCGTCATAGCGGACAACCTTTATAACTCCAAAGCCCTGGTCGTTGACCGGATCGAAAAGATTACCGGCAGGCGTCCTGCTTTCTACGAGCTGGATGTCAATGACAGAGCGGCCCTGACAGCTCTTTTTGATAAAGAGGACATCGACGCCGTCATCCATTTCGCCGGCTACAAGGCCGTCGGCGAATCCACCAGAATGCCTCTGGAATACTACGCCAACAACATTGGCTCTACCCTGGTCCTCTGCGATGTCATGCGGGCCCACGGCTGCAAAAAAATCGTTTTCTCCTCTTCCGCCACCGTTTACGGCGATCCTGCCCAGATTCCGATCACGGAAGAATGCCCCCTGGGCGAAACGACCAACCCCTATGGTGCCACCAAGGCCATGCAGGAACGCATCCTGACCGACCTGTGGAAGTCAGACAACGAATGGCAGGTCGTCCTGCTGCGCTACTTCAATCCCATCGGCGCCCATGAGAGCGGCCTGATCGGGGAAGATCCCAAGGGCATCCCCAACAACCTGCTCCCTTATGTATCCAAGGTCGCCATCGGCGAGCTGGAGATCGTCCATGTATTCGGCAATGACTATGATACCCCCGACGGTACCGGCGTACGTGATTACATCCATGTCGTCGACCTGGCCAAAGGCCATGTCAAAGCCCTGGACCATATCGCGGAACTGCCCGGCGTCTCCGTGATCAACCTGGGCACCGGCATCGGCTACAGCGTACTGGATATCGTAAGGGCATTCTCCAAAGCCTGCGGTAAAGAACTCCCTTACGTAATCGAAGCCAGACGTCCCGGCGATGTCGCCACCTGCTACTCCGACCCTTCCAGAGCCAAAAAGCTGATCGGCTGGACCGCGGAGAAGAACCTGGAGGATATGTGCGCCGACGCCTGGAACTGGCAGAAGAACAACCCCAACGGCTACGGGGAAGGCTGATTACCGTTACATGACCGGCGGACATTCCCGGTCCTTTCCTGAACCAGTATAATCTCCCCTGGAAATAGAAGGAGCCTTACACGGCAAAGCAGACTGCCTGCCGCGTAAGGCTCTTTTTTCCGCTCCTGTCAGCTGCGTTTTCCGCCGAAGCATTCCTCACACATGCCGTAAGGATAGTTCCAGGGCAGAATCTTTCCGCAGCGCCTGCATCGTTTGCCGGGCAGGGACTGCTTCTTCAGGATATCAATGATCAGGCTGCAGATCCGGTTCCGGGTCTCCGCCACATCGTCCAGTTCCCTGGGATGATTGAAAACTCTGCAGTAATAATAAACCAGGTCGCATACACTGTAGAGCTCCTCCAGCTCCTGCAGGTCCCTGCCTTTTCCGTAAAGGCTGTACATATCCCGGAACTCCCTGGCTTCTCCCGCCAGTTCGGCCGCGAACATCTGCTCCCAGATGGATTTGAGCAGCTGGTCGGATTCATCAAAGGGGATCATAACGAAGCGATAGATCAGCTCCTTGTCATCCGTATACTCCTCCAGCTCTCTGCAGAGTTCAATCTCCCGGACCGTATAGGCCTTCTGGAAGAAATCTCTGTCTTCAATACTGTTCCACCGCTCCATGATCTCTGACAGACGTCCCTCCAGACCGATCAGGCCTTCCGGGAAGGCCAGTCTGGCCTTTTCCAGATCCGGGATATGGCGGCGCATGGATCTCCACAAAATGGCCTTGCCGTATTCCGCGTTGGTATAGCCGGTATCATAGATTCCGTAACGGCCGGCCCGGCCGGCAATCTGCAGGACTTCCTCGGGATACAGATCCCTCTTCCTGTGTCCGTCATACTTCATCATCTCCAGGAAGACGATCCGCTGGACAGGCAGATTCATGCCCATGCCGATGGCGTCCGTCGCCACAACGACCCGGGTCTCCCCTTCGATAAATCTGCGGACCTCCTGCTGCCGGACTTCATAGGGCAGGGCGCCGTAAATGATACTGCAGGGAATGCCTCTGGCCTGCAGCTCGGAAGCGACTGCCAGTACGTTCTTCTTGGAAAATACGATCAGAGCGTCATGCTGGCGGACGCCCGAAGGGAAGGAAAATTTACGCTTCTCAACGATCAGGGGCGTCATCCGTTCGTGCCGTACTACCTCCCAGGTATCGCCGCAGTATTCGATCAGCCGGATCAGCAGCTGTTCCGCATAAGGCGCGGCGCAGACATGGACCTCTTTGGCCAGAACGCCCATGATGGCCGCTGTCCAGCTGCCGCCTCTTTCCTCTTCCTGCATCATCTGGGCTTCATCGATGACCGCTACATCATATTCCCAGGCCGGATCCATCATTTCCACGGTGGAAGCCTGATGGGTGGCCCCTTCCACAATATGCTCCTCTTCGCCCGTCACCAGATTACAGGGGACGCCGTCCCCGTTGGCATTTTCATAGATCTCAAAGGCCAGCAGACGGAGCGGTCCCAGATAGACGCCTCTCCTGGCCTTCTTGAAGGCTTCAATAGAATCATGGGTCTTGCCGCAGTTGGTCGGTCCGATATGCAGGATAAAATGCCGTTCCATCTCCCTGGCCGCAGGGTAAAGATCCGCGTAGCAGTCGGGCATCTGGCTGAGGATATTTTCCCGGAGCCTGCGCTCCCGCTCCGCCCGCTCATCCATCCGGGCAAAAGCCTCTCCGTAACGGGGGTTCTCCCGCAGCAGTTCCTCGATCCGCTCCGGCGTAAAGATATACTGAAGTTCATTCAGAATATCAAAATTCAGTTCCAGCTCATTGATGGTGATCCGCAGCCGCTCCCGGATGAACTGCCAGTGCCTGCTGCCCTTGCCGGCGTAGACTGCCAGTTCGGGATTGGAATCCGCCGCTTTGCGGATCAGATAATCATCGATGCTCCTGCTCCGGTCCAGGATCCAGCCCACCGTCTCGTCGTCCATGGTGAAGGATTCCGTGAATTCCTTTATATTCTTTTCGGAGAGAGGCTCCTCCCAGGTCTGCCTGCCAAAATGGGTATTCCTGACCCTGTGCATGGTCAGATTTCTGCTGCGGAAATAATACTCGATCGCTTCCACGACCCCGTCCAGATAGTCATCTCTCCGGGCTTCCAGATCACCGCGCAGCCGCTCGGCCCCCGTCAGCTCCCGCAGCTTCTTTTCCAGCTGCCGCTTTTCCCTGGCCTGGGCATATTTAGTGAGGGTCTTTTCCAGTTCTGCTGCTTCCGCGGCAAAAGCCTGCCCGATCTCCTCACTGTGGGCGGGGTCTGTGATGTAAATATATTCTTCATCCGCTTTGACGGCCTTGTCCAGCATATCGTGATAGGCCTGCTTTTTTTTGAAGCGCCGGACTGCCTTGGGGCCCGCTTCCGGATGGGCCGCCATAAACTGTTCCGTTACCGCGCTCTTGAGGCGTTCGCGGATCTTTTCCTTTCGGTATCTGATATAGTCTTCAATTAAAATCTGCATAAAAAAAATTCCTGTCCTTCAACAAAGCATCAGATTTTATTGTATCTATTAACATGCTTATTAGCAAGCAGTCTTTCCCGAACTTACAGGGGATTTTTAACCGTTTTTACCGGAGGTCAGCCATTGAGTTTCAGCAGGACCCTTGCTATACTATGTACTGTATCCGTCTGCTCCGGGCAGCAGGCAGGATTCTTATTCACAGCAGAAAGGGGTACCCATATGAAGAACATGGTAGTCGCTATTGTCGCCATCGTCGCCATTGCCGGAATCGCCATTACGACCGTATCGATCCCGACCGATTACGCCTGACCGGCGGCCCGCGCGGAGCTTCAGAAAAAAGCGGTAAGAAAATAACAGAGGCAGCTTTCATGGCTTTTGCATGGAAGCTGCCTCCGCTTTTATCCTTTCCATTTTTGACAGGGTTCCGTACACGTCCTGCCCCTGCCCTGCTGCGGGATCATTTCATCATCTTAGGGCGCATGACCGCGGTCTGTTCCGGCATTTTCTCTGTAATCTCCAGTTCACTGCCGTACTTCTTCACGTTTTTCCGCCGCTCTACAAAGGCGTCTACGGTCCCGATCACCTTGTAACCGAAGCTTTTGGATTTGAAATGCATGGGGACCGTGACCCTGGCGCCGATCCTGTCCGCAATTGCGGACGCCTGTTTTGCGTTGATGGTAAAGAAGCCCCCTACCGGGATCAGCAGCACATCCGGATGTCCGATCTCCTCATACTGGGCGGGCGTCAGGTCACAGCCCAGGTCGCCCATATGTACAAGGGTCATCTTACCGTCTGAAAGGATGGTGATCCGGTTGCTGCCCCGCATTTTCCCGTGCATGTTGTCATGCCAGGTGTCAATAAAGGACACGTCAAAAGGCGCCGCTCCGCTGCCGCAGAGATTCACGTTGCCGGCCGCGTTGTGGTCGTCATGTCCGTGGCTGCACAGGACAATGTCCGCCGTTTCCCGCACATCGCCGAGTCCGGGTACCGACCCGTCCGCATAGGGATCCAGTACCGCGCTGTAGCCGTCTGATTCTACTTTAAAGCAGGAATGTCCAAGCCAAGTGATCTTCATTTTTCTCCCCCTCCATTCAATATCTCCCGTCTGATCTGTCCCCGCTTCCGGGCGCCGGGCTGTATCTGTTTTCAAATATCCTGTTCTTCTATTATACACAAGGAAACACCGGAGCACCAAGCCGGCACGGCAAATCCGGCCACACATTTACACATATTAAGAAGGGATGCCGGCGATTCACTGACATCCCTTCTTAATGATTTGCGTCATACAATGGTTTATACCTCCTTACTGTTCAGACATATAGATCGAATCTGTTACTACTCCCCTGCTGACGTTCTCGTAATCAGCAGCCAGACGGTTTCAGGTGGAGGTTATGAACTCTGTTCCGGCAAATACTCGAATGATGAACTGATATTCCCCGCTTCAGATCTCCTGCGCTGTATCTCGAAGCAATATAGCGGTGGATTCTTACTTGAGGATCCTGCTTCAAACAGATGGACTTTTATCAAATCTTCTCCTGTGGATACCAGTCCTGCGGATATCTCCCGACACTGCGGGAACTGCGATTCCCGGAAAATGATTGTTTATTATGACTGATCTGTTCGAAAGGTGCGGCTGGAACTAACCTCTTCACGTTCTGCCTGATCTATGTTTATGTCTTCCCGTATTTTAAGATGAGTTAAAAATTAAGTAGAATTTTGGAGTGTACCTGCCTTTCTGGAATACCGGTATGGTAATCGGTTTCCGTATTTGGTGATAAATCTATTATAGCAGTTATTTTATAATTGTCAATTAATTTAATGCGCTTATGCTTAGTTATCTGAATTTTCAGTTATTTATGACTTCTTTACCCGCACCGGGAATCTTTCCGGACAGGTTTTAGGGTATCCCGTTTTTGCGGTAATCCCCGCACGGAAAAACAGCCGGAGTTTTCAGTTCTCCGGCTGCTTCCATATTCCTTCTGCGCAGAGGGACGCTCTGTCCTTATCTCTTGTTGCTGCGTTTCCAGATATTCATTTTCTCCGCTTCGGCGATCAGCTGATCCCGGAAATCAGGATGCGCGATACTGATCAGGTCCTCGGCTCTCTGCCAGGTGCTGCGGCCTTTCAGGTTGACCATGCCGTACTCGGTCACGATATACATGACGTTGGCCCTGGTATCTGTTACGATACTGCCGTTGGCCAGGGTAGGACGGATCCTGCTCTCCAGTTTACCGGTCTTCTTGTTCATGAAGGTAGAGGACATGCAGATGAAGCTCTTGCCGCCTTTGGAAGCAAAAGCGCCCAGGACGAAGTCAAGCTGTCCGCCCGCGCCGGAGATGTTCCTGGTCCCCGCGCTTTCCGCGTTGACCTGGCCCTGCAGGTCAATATCGACCGCGTTGTTAATGGAGATAAAGTTATCGAGGGCACTGACACGGTCTATATGATTGACATAGTCAACAGAGCAGCTCATGCACTCAGGGTTATTGTCGAGGTAATCATACATCTTCTGGGTACCCGCGGCAAAAGCGTAGGTCTGTCTGCCTACATCAAAGTTCTTTCTGGCGCCGGTGATCTTGCCGGCTTCCGCGATATCGACGAACGCGTCGACATACATCTCCGTATGGACGCCCAGATCCTTCAGATCGCTCTGGGCGATCATCTGGCCGATGGCATTGGGCATACCGCCGATGCCCAGCTGCAGGCAGGCGCCGTCCGGAATCTCTTTCACGACCAGTTCCGCGACAGCCTTGTCAACATCCGTGGCAGGGGCCGCAGGCGGGAAAGCGTCGATGGGCGGATTGTCCGTCTCAACGATCATATCTACCTGATCGATGTGGACATAGGCATTGGTGCCGCCCAGACATACAGGCATATTTTTATTGACTTCTACGATGACCTTCTCTGCTTTCTGAATGGACGCCTGGGCGTGGCTGGCGCTGAGGCCCAGATTAAAGTATCCGAATCTGTCCATGGGAGCGACCTGCATGATCGATACATTCAGAGGATCCTTACTCTCCCGATAGTGGCGGGGCAGCTCCGAATATTTCAGAGGGCAGTAGAAAGCGAAGCCCTGGGCGGTCGCCTTACGCTCCACGCCGCTCATATGCCAGCTGTTCCATGTCATATGATCTGCCGCGTTCTCCACCTTGAAGATTTCCGGAACATGCATAAGAATGCCGCCGCGGAAATTGACATCTTTCAGCTCGGGCAGACGCTTTGCCAGTTCACGGTCTACGGCCACACTGGTCGTGGTGGTCCAGCCGTAATCTACCCAGTCCCCGCTCTTTACGACAGCAGCCGCCTGTGCCGCTGTGACCAGCTTCTCCTGATATTTCTGAGAATAATCCATATTTTTCCTCCTTACCCCTGATTCCGGGGCTCTCTGTTCTGCTGTGCTTTCCCTTTGCCCTGATTGTCTTTCTGTCATGCCGCGGCCGTAAACAGCCGCTTTTCCCTATTATAATGCTTATGTATCCGCCTTTTCAATCTTATCCGTCAACTTTGTCAAAAAAATATCATTCTGCTGTCCGTCCCATTATCTCAAAAAAACAGTTGACAGCAAAATTAAATTGTGTAAAATGTAATTGTAGGCAATCGCAATCGCCCTGGAAATTAAGACCTTTCTTTACAGCGGCGGCCTGCATATTTTAAAATAGAATATACAATAGAATTCACAAACATAAACGTTCACAGATATGCATAAATATGCGGAAAGGAAATATCATGGTATACACATTTGACGAGAACAATTTTGAAGCGGAAGTATTGAAGAGCGATATCCCTGTATTTGTTGATTTTTACGCTGACTGGTGCGGCCCCTGCAAGATGATGGGACCGGTCATCAGCAAGCTGGCGGACGCCTATGAAGGCAAAGTCAAGGTCGGCAAGATCAATGTGGATGACAACCCTGAAATCGCTGAGCAGTTCAACGTTATGAGCATCCCCAACATGGTCTTCTTCAAGAACGGCCAGGCCGTAGACCGCCAGATCGGCGCATCCCCCCAGGCAGCCCTTGCCAAAAAGTTCGACGCCGTTCTGAGCTGAAAGGAGTAATCTATGTATGATCTTATCATCATCGGTTCCGGGCCTGCCGGACTGAGCGCCGCCATCTACGCTTCCAGAGCAAGGCTCAACACTCTGGTCCTGGAACAGAATTTTATCAGCGGCGGCCAGATCATTGATACATATGAAATCGACAACTACCCCGGCATCCCCGGTATTTCCGGTATGGACCTGGCGGACAAGATGCAGCAGCATGCGGAAAAGCTGGGCGCGGTCATCGAGAACGGACTGGTGACCTCCCTGGATCTGACCGGACCTGTAAAAAAGGTCATCACGGAAGAAGGTTCCTATGAGGCGAAGGCCGTGATCCTGGCCAGCGGCGCCATGCATGCCCACCTGGGCGTTCCCGGGGAAGATACTCTGGGCGGACACGGCGTATCCTACTGCGCTACCTGTGACGGTGCTTTCTACCGCAAAAAGGACGCCCTTGTCATCGGAGGCGGTGATGTGGCGGTCGAGGATGCGATCTTCCTGGCCAGAGGCTGCAATAAAGTCTACGTTGTCCACCGCCGCGACGAACTGCGGGCTGCCAAAGTCCTGCAGGAGTCCCTGCTCTCCCTGCCTAATGTGGAAATGGTCTGGGACAGTGTCGCCAAATCTATCAACGGGGACGGCAAGGTCGAGTCTGTGACCGTTACCAATGTGAAAGACGGTTCCGAGCGTACCATCCCTGTATCCGGCGTTTTCATCGCGGTCGGAATTGAACCCCGTTCCTCTTACGCCGGCCAGAATATCGCCATGGATGAAAAAGGCTACATCCTGGCGGACGAGACCGGCACCACCAATGTGCCCGGTGTCTTCGCTGCCGGCGATGTCCGTAAAAAACAGCTGCGCCAGGTCGTGACAGCCGTAGCGGATGGCGCCAACGCGGTCACCAGCGTAGAAAAGTATCTGCTGACCCTGAAATAATGCTTCTGTCAGCGGGTATCTCCAAACAGGGTATCCCGGAACAGACAGACGCAGCAGACTTCAAAAAGGAGACAGCGCTTATGGGCCAGTATGATAAAAAAGTCATCGATTGTTTTCTGAAAAATCAACGGCAGCTCTTCCCCGAAGACGTGGCTTCCACGCCGGAAGAAGCGGAAGATTTTCTGGATATGGTCTTTGCCACGGTGGTATCTTCCAAAAAGGATGTCCGCCGCTACTTTGAAGAAGATTTTATTGATTTTGAGGGCAGCGATCCCCTGGAGGCCGCGGAGGTCTTCGCGGTCGGAGACGGACGCTACCTGATCGTAGACGCCTGACGTCCGGACTGCAGAATGGTACGTTCTGCAGCAGGAGGCTGCCGGTAAATAAGACAGGCAAAAGCTCTCTCTGACGCGTGATCCTATGCGTCAGGGAGAGCTTTTTGGCTTTCCGTTTCTTTTTGATTTAACTCTTTTAATATTTCATCTGCAGATTCCGTTTCCGGCCAGCGGTCAGGCCGGATCCACAGCCTCATACCCGAAGACCCTGTCGGCATAGCGTACCGTGGCCATGGCGTCCTTCGCGTAACAGTCCGCTCCGATGGCATCCGCGTATTCCTGTGTCATGACCGCGCCGCCCACGACCACGCGGGTATCCGGTTTACGCTCCCGGAGCAGGCGGATTGTCTCTTCCATACTGACGACCGTCGTCGTCATCAGGGCGCTCAGGCCGATCAGCCGGATGTCCTCCCGGATGGCTGTATCCACGATGATCTCCGGTGCCACGTCTTTGCCCAGATCCAGAATCTCATATCCGTAATTCTCCAGCATGACTTTCACGATATTCTTGCCGATATCATGAATATCCCCTTTAACGGTAGCCAGGATCATACGGCCTTTGACCTCCCTGGCGGTCCCGCTCATGGATTCCTTGACGACCTCAAAGGCCGCTTTGGCCGCCTCCGCGCTCATCAGGAGCTGCGGCAGGAAGATGGTCCCTTTCTCAAAACCCTGTCCGACCCGGTCCAGAGCCGGGATCATCTGCTCGTTGATCAGAAGCAGAGGGTCTGTGGTTTCCAAACCCTGCCTGGTGGCCCGTACAGCACTTTCCGCCATGCCGCGGGCAATGCTTTCTGCCAGGGACATGCCGCCGGAAGACTTCTGTTCCGAAGAATCTTTTGCCGGTGATCCCTGCTGCCCATCCGCAGCGCCTGCCGTCCCGGCTGCAGGAACAGCGGACGGTGCTTTGGTACCGGCATAGGTATTAATATAATCCATACAGTTCTCATCCAGTCCCTGCAGGGCCAGAAATGCCCGGTAGGACTGCATCATCGCTTCATTGCCCGGATTGATGATGGCACAGTTGAGGCCGCTTTGCATGGCCATGGTCAGGAAATGGGCATTCACGATCTCCCGTCTGGGCAGACCGAAGGAAATATTGGAAACGCCCAGGATCGAATGGCCGCCCAGCTCATCCCGCACCCTGCGCAGGGTCTCCAGCGTCACCAGGGCGGACCGGCTGTCCGAGGATATGGTCATGGCCAGGCCATCGATCACGATGTCCTCCCGGGGCACGCCGTAACGGTCCGCGGCTTCATAAATTTTACGGGCGATAGCGATCCTTCCCTCCGCCGTAGCGGGAATGCCCTGCTCATCCAGGACCAGGGCCACCAGAACGCCGCCGTATTTGCGCACCAGGGGGAAGACCGCCTCGATGCTCTCCTGCTTGCCGTTGACAGAATTGACCATGGGCTTGCCGTTATAGAGCCGCATGCCCCTTTCCAGGGCCAGAGGATCTGTTGTATCAATCTGCAGGGGCAGGGCCAGGACGCTCTGCAGCCTGGTGATGACCTCCCCCATCATGGCCGGCTCATCAATTTCCGGCAGGCCTACGTTGACATCCAGGATATGCGCCCCGCTGTCCTCCTGCCGCAGCCCTTCCGCAAGGATGTATTCTATATTCCCTTCCCGCAGGGCGGCCTTGAACTTCTTCTTGCCGGTCGGATTGATCCTTTCTCCGATGATGACCGGTCTGGGACCGATCTCCACCGCCTGACTGAAAGATGTGACCACCGTACGGTGTTTGGGAGTATTCTCCCGGAAGGGTATGCGGGAGACCTTCCGGATGGTCCTGCCTATATGGTCCGGCGTTGTCCCGCAGCAGCCGCCCACGATCTGGACTCCCAAAGCCGCGATCCGCTCCATCCATGTGGAAAACTCCTCCGGATCCACGTCATAGACTGTCCGGCCGCCTTCCGTTCTGGGCAGGCCCGCATTGGGATTGACAATGATCGGGACCGACGCCACCTGGGTCATCCGTTCCACAATAGGGAGCATCTGTTCCGGGCCCAGTCCGCAGTTGACGCCCAGAGCGTCCACCCGCAGACCTTCCAGCATGGCCACTGTGGCGTCCACTGTCCCGCCGGTCAGCAGCTTTCCTGACGCGTCATAGATGGTCGTGATCAGGACCGGCAGGTCACAATTCTCCTTGGCCGCCAGGACCGCTGCCTTGGCCTCATAGCTGTCGCTCATAGTCTCGATCAGGACCAGATCCGCGCCGGCTGCCGCCCCGATCCTGATCACCTGGCCGAACAGACGGACCGCCTCTTCAAAAGGCAGGTCTCCCATGGGCTGCAGGAGCTTGCCGGTCGGACCTATATCCAGGGCGATATAAGCGTCCTCCCGCCCGGTCCTGTGCCTGGCCTCCTGCGCCAGCTGTACCGCGGCCCGGACGATTTCCTCCAGATTGTCCGGATATTTCAGCGCATTGGCCCCGAAGGTGTTGGTGTTGAAAATATTGACGCCCTGTTCCAGATAGCTGCAGTGGAGATCTATGATATCCTCCGGTCTTTTCAGGTTCCATGTCTCCGGCAGTTCTCCGCCCGCCAGGCCTTTGGCCTGCAGGATGGTCCCCATGCCGCCGTCACAGAACAGCCATTCCTTTCCCAGTCGTTCCCTTAATGTTTTCAAACTTTTCTGTTCCTTTCCATATTTCGCGCGTGTCTTCACGCGTCCTCCTCCCGCCTGTAAGCACAGTCCCCGCCCATAGGGCAGACTGCGCAGCCATGGACCGGACAGGCCTGTTCCGTCTCCGACATGCCGATCAGGGCTGTTACGGATTTCGCCGGCGTCATCAGGAGGGAATCTGTCAGTGTGACACCGATCTCCTTCTGCATGCGCAGGATCCGCATAAAATCCCGCTGCAGCTCCAGGGGCAGATCCCCGTAACCCGGCGAAAAGCGGGGCCTGGCATAAAGTCCCCGCTCCCTTCCTTCCCGTATGATCTCCCGGTTGACCTCGTCGCACCATTCCTCGATCAGAGCGGCGCCAATGGCCTGGTAAAAAACGGTATGGCTCAGATGAACGATCTGGGCCCTTCTGACCAGTCTGTCCGGCCCCTGCCCCAGTGTGGCAGCCATCAGATATACTCTGCAGCATCCATCCAGGTTGCGGGCAAGGCTCCTGCTGTGGAGCTCCATCTCCACCAGCTCCTGTTCCTGCCCCAGTCCGTCCAGCTCCGGCCGGACCACTGCAAAGCTTCCATCTTCCCCGGAACGCAGGGCGAAATCTCTCCAGACAGCCCGGGGCTCAGCAGCCTGCAGCAGATCTTCCAGACAGCTGTCAATGACCCCGTCTACTCTGCTGTCCGGCCGGATCCGGCTGTAGCCCAGATATCTCCAGATTTCCTTTCTGCTGACCCCTCTGAGGACCTCCTGTGGATCTCGCATTCCCGGTTTGCTCCTTTACTTCAAAAACTCCGACAGGCAGTGCAGGATCCCCGCCGCTACATCCGGCTTATTCATGGTATAGACATGAATATGGCTGACACCGTTGGAGATCAAGTCAATGATCTGCTCCGAAGCGTAAATAATACCCGCCTGCTGCATCCTGGCAGGATCATCCCCGAAGCTGTCGATCATACGCTTGAACTTCTGGGGAATGGTCGCGCCGGACAGGGCTACGCTCCTGCCCACCTGCTTCTCATTGGTAATAGGCATAATGCCGGCCAGGATCGGGACCTGAATGCCGGCCTCCCGGACTTTATAGAGGAAATTGTACATGGTCAGATTGTCAAAGAACATCTGGGTGGTCAGGAAATCACACCCCGCGTCCACCTTCTCCTTCAGGTGGCGGATATCGTCAGACTGACGCAGGCACTCCACATGGCCTTCCGGGTAGCAGGCGCCGCCGATACAGATATCCTCCGCGCGGGACTTAATATCATAGATCAGTTCGGCTGCATGGTCATAATCAAACACCGTGCGCCCCTGGGCCGGTATATCGCCCCGCAGGGCCATGATATTCTCAATGCCCAGTTCCTTATATTTCTCAATCATGCTGGAGACAGTCTCCCGGGTCGATGAGACACAGGTCAGATGCGCGAGGACGGTCGTCCCGTAGGTATTCTGCAGGTCGGCGGCAATCCTGGCTGTATTTTTGCTGGTGCCTCCGCCGGCTCCATAGGTCACGCTCATGAAATCCGGCCGCAGGGCCGCGATCTTTCTGGTGGCGCCGGAAACAGACGCGAATCCGGCGTCTGTTTTGGGCGGGAATACCTCGAATGAAACTGTAACTTCCTTCTGCTTCAGAATATCTATGACTTTCATACTCTTCTACCTCCCGGCTGCCGTAGCGGCCTTTTTCAGTTTAAAGCGTTAGTGAACAATATATACTGACTTAGTATACAACAATCCGTAAATGTATGCCACTTTTGGACACAGGAAACGACAGCCATTAAGAGACAAGACGGGCCGGGAGCCATCGGAGGATCGTAATTCCCAAACAGCTCTCTGCCCGTCATTTTCTGTTTTCAATATATGCCTCAGTTTTCTGCCGCTTCATCCCCGGCGGCAGCAGCTGTTTCTCCCACTTCCGCCGCAGCCGTTACTCCCGTTTCCGCGGCAGCGGCGGTATCTCCCTCTGCCGCTGCGGCAGAAGCAGTAACCCCGTCCGGGGCTTCCTGTGTCCATAACCCGATCCACTCTGCCAGCGGCCGCATGTCATTTTCCTGAAAACTGATGGCACGGGATATGTCATAAACAAAATTCATGGCCTCCCGGTAGCCTTCCCGGTTCATCTCCATGCCGTCCCATATATAGGTCCATCCTGATCCGTCCTCTGCCATTCCGTAACTGCCCCCGGATATTTCTGTCAGAGAGGTCTCACCGATTGAATAGAGCCTGTCATAATGACGGCGGCCTTCCAAAGCGGAATCACACAGAAGGCGCTCCGCCTCCAGCCAGGTCGGATAACGTTCCCCCAATTCATAGACCTGCAGGCTCCCCCGGTCATAGAAAGCAAGAAGGCTGCCTCCCTTGCCGCTTCTGCCGGCGACAAATAAAGAAGGCTCCTGCTTTCCGCCGAAATCCATAAGGGCTGCCCCTTCCCATTCATCGGGGTCCAGTGATTCAAGCAAGGCTCTGTATGCCTCCTCCCTGGAAGTATAAACTTCCGCCGCAGCCGTTTCTGTCCCGGCTGATATCGCCGCGGCCGCTGTTTCCGCCGCTGTACCATCCGTCTGCGCCGCTTCCGCAGAGGATTCTTCCACAGGTGTTTTCTCTGCTGCTCCTTCTGTCACGGTTTCTTCTGTCGCTGTTTCTTCCGTGGACAATTCATCCATGGACAATTCATCCATGGAAACGGAGACTGCCTCCACGGCAGTCTCTGCAGAATCCGCGGCCTGTCCGCCGGCCGTATCCTGCCCGCACGCTGTTATGGCTCCGCCAACCATCAGGGACAGGGCCAGTATCAAAAACTTATTCCTCATTTCGTTCTCTCTTTGTCATGGCGGCCGGGCCGGTCTCCGGCTTCTGCCGCATGTATCTATCTCCTTAAAGACTTTTGCGGAGCTCTGCCAGCTCCTCCGCTGTCAGCCGTCTCCAGGTTCCGGGCTGTAAGGCAGGATCCAGTGTCAGGCTTCCCATGGACAGCCGCTTCAGATACAGTACCTCCTTGCCGACCGCCCGGAACATCCTTTTGATCTGATGAAACTTGCCTTCCCGGATCACGACCTCGACCTCTGAAACGCTGTCGGACCGGAGGATCCTGAGCTGTGCCGGCATAGCCCTGAAATCCGCGTCCACCTGCAGGCCTTCCGCGAATCTGTGTACATCCTCTTCCGTGATCCTGCCGGAAACCCGGACATAATATACTTTATCCACATGACGGGACGGCGCCAGCAGGCGATGACACAGATCACCGTCATTGGTAATCAGGAGCAGCCCCTCCGTATCCCGGTCCAGTCTGCCCACCGGGAACAGGTCCCTGCGGCGGGTCTCATCGATCAGATCCACACAGGTCCTCTCCCTGCGGTCCTCAGACGCGCTGATCACGCCTGCCGGTTTATGCAGCATGTAATAAACATACGGTTCATACGTCACTGCCTTCCCGTCGAACAGGACCTCGTCCTCAGGCCCAACTTTGGTCCCCGGATCCGTAACGGTCCGGCCGTCAACGGAAACTCTGCCGCTCCTGACTGCCTTCTTTATTTCACTCCGGGTCCCCAGCCCCATATCCGCCAGATATTTATCCAGTCTCATGGCCATATCAGATCTTAAACCGGTAGCCTACGCCCCAGATCGTCTCAATATACTGGGGTTTGGAGGTATCATATTCAACCTTCTCACGGATCTTTTTAATATGGACCGTGACGGTCGCGATATCGCCGACAGATTCCATGTTCCAGATCCTGCGGAA
>ODAJ014754785.1_pt1 | contig 17668 bp, 20 predicted proteins | sample 1539241 | NCBI WGS metagenome assembly ODAJ01 (sample SAMN02144231, study PRJEB22623) | gut metagenome | biome: sheep rumen | host: Ovis aries | place: New Zealand
GAGCTTGATTGCGTTCGGTTTGCACGAGCATTGTACCCAGAAAACAAAACGAAAAAGTATAAAAATTTTGCTACAGGCGCATGAAAAAAAATTTTAGGCGCGTAAAACAAAAAAAAAGCGTTCTTTACTTATTGATACAACTAATGAAGCGAAGGGGATGAAATCTCAGAGCAGAAAGTCAGCGACAACGTAACTGGAGCCTCCGACATAGACAAAATCAGAAGCATTGGCATTACCTATTGCTGCAGCATAGGCAGACTTCACATCGGAGTATGATGCGCCGTGAAGGTTTCGTGACTTTGCCAAAGAAAGTAGCTTCTCTGACGGAATGGCACGATGGGTGTCAGCTTGTGTGAAATAGTATGTGGCATCCTTGGGCAAGAGGTCTAACACAGCATTGACATCCTTATCGTCCACCATACCAAAGACGATATGTAACCTTCCTCCACAACGCTTTGCTGTTGCCTTGATACCGCATGCCAAGTATTCCCATGCTGCGAGATTATGGCCTGTATCGCAGACAACAAGGGGCTGCTGCTGAATAACCTCCCAACGACCTCGAAGACCCGTGAGACTAACAACAGAACTGAGGGCAGCAGAAACAGTCTTGGGACTTTCCACTATCCCACAATGTTCTGACAACACCTTGATGGCATTCAGTATGGTGTTGAGATTTCGGGGCTGGCAGGAGCCTTTCAATGCAAAGTCTGCAAGGAGTTCGGGAGTGGCAAGAGGGTTCTCTTCTGCAAAGAATATAGGTGCCTGCAATTCTGCTGCCTTACCTTCAAAGACAGGACGTGTCTCAGGGGTTGTCTCTCCCACTACGACAGGAACACCAGGCTTTATGATACCAGCCTTCTCGCCCGCTATCTTCGCCAGGGTATCGCCAAGGAAGCCTGTATGGTCGAAAGAGATATTTGTAATGACTGACAACAGGGGGGTTATGATATTGGTGCAGTCAAGGCGTCCGCCCAGTCCTACCTCGATGACAGCAATATCGACCTGCTGCTCAGCAAAATATTTGAATGCCATCGCTGTAGTAAGTTCAAAAAACGATGGCTGAAGTGGTTCAAAGAAATGTCTCTCCTGCTCTACAAAGTCTATGACATACTGATGAGGAACAGGCTGCCCATTGACTCTTATCCTCTCATTAAAGTCCACCAGATGCGGCGAGGTATATAGTCCTACCTTATATCCGCAAAGTTGCAAATATGCAGCAAGGGTGTGTGAGGTGCTTCCCTTGCCATTGGTGCCAGCCACATGAATGGTTTTAAACTTTGTATGTGGGTGTCCGAAATGTTCGTCAAGGGCAAGGGTGTTACTGAGCCCTTCCTTATAAGCGCCAGCTCCCACCTTTTCAAAGGCAGGAGCTGCAGTATAGAGATATTGTAGTGTCAATTCATAATTCATAATTTCCAATCCTCAATGATCAATCCTCAATGGTCAATGGTCAACGACCTAACCGAAGTACGAGCGGAGCTTGTCGAAGAAGTTACATTTCGTATCCTTGTCGCACTTGAAGTTTTCTGAACCACGAAGGTTCTCAAGGGCTTTTTTCTCGTCTCGTGACAGCGACTTTGGAACGAAGACGTTTACATTGACGAGGATGTCACCATTGCCATAGCCATATCCCTGAACGACAGGCAATCCCTTGCCACGAAGGCGTAATGTCTTGCCCGGCTGTGTTCCCGGTTCTATCTTCATCTTCAGCTTGCCACCCTCAACAGTAGGAATCTCTACATCGCCGCCAAGAGCTGCTGTAGGGAAGTCGAGGACAAGATTATATATAAGGTCTTTTCCATCACGGACGAAAGTATCATTTTTCTCTTCCTCGATGAATACCTTTATGTCACCCGGCACACCATTTCTGTGTCCTGCATTACCCTTACCAGGGGCATTGATCACCATACCGTCCTGTACGCCGGCAGGGATGTTTATCTCAACTATCTCCTCGCCATGCTCAACGCCCTCACCGTTACACTTAGGACACTTGTTCTTGATGATTTTTCCGTCACCATTACAAGTAGGACAAACGCTCTGCGTCTGCATCATGCCAAAAATGCTCTGCTGCTGCTTGATGACCACTCCAGAACCATGACAGGTAGGACAAGTATCAAGACCTGTACCACCGCTACCATGACAACTGGTGCAAGTGACATCCTTACGCACCTTGAACTTCTTGGTGACACCAGTAGCAACCTCCTTCAGATTCAACCTTACCTTCAGGCGCAAATCAGAACCACGATGTACCTGCTGGCGACTGCCTCCGAAGCCACCAAAGCCTTCGCTGCTGAAGCCACTGCTGAAGCCTGAATGTCCTCCGAAGATATCTCCGAACATAGAGAAGATATCATCCATAGAGAATCCTGCTCCGCCACCGAAGCCGCCTCCGAAGCCACCTCCGAAGCCACCAGGACCGTCAAAGCCAAACTGGTCATACTGCTGACGCTTCTGATCGTCTGACAAAACGGCATACGCCTCGGCAGCCTCTTTGAACTTCTCTTCTGCCTCTGCCTTCTCAGCATCGCTCTTACCACCCTGACGGTCAGGATGATATTTGATGGCTATCTTACGATAAGCCTTCTTTATGTCTGCTGCGCTGGCATTCTTGTCAACGCCTAATACCTCATAATAATCTCTCTTTGCCATTTATTGAATTGAAAATTGAAAATTGAGAATTGAGAATTGAGAATTGAGAATTAAACTTTCTACTCCACACTCTATTGTCCCACGGCTACTTTGGCAAAGCGTATCACCTTGTCGTTAAGGGTGTAGCCTGTCTGAACACAATCTATCACTTTACCCACCTTGTCTTCACCCATACCAGGAACCTGTGCTATTGCCTCATGGTAATCGACATTGAAATCGACGCCATCGGTTTCAATTTTCTTCACTCCTAGAGACTCAAGGGTTTTCTGGAATTTCTGGAATATGAGTTTCATGCCTTCCTTGATAGCAGCAGGGTCATCGCTCTGGTCTGCCATAGCACGCTCGAAGTCGTCAAGCACTGGGAGTATAGCCGTAATGGTCTTCTCGCCGCCGGCAAGAATCAAGTCAGCCTTTTCCTTCAAGGTACGCTTGCGGAAGTTCTCAAATTCTGCCTGCTTATACAGAGCCTGCTTCTTGAGTTCTTCTATCTGCTTTTCGAGAGATGCCTCTTTTGGTGCTTCAGGGGTTTCCTCCTTCTGCTCATCCTTCGCATCAGAAGCCCCCTTAGCCTCTGTCTCAGTTTCAGCCTCTGCAGACTCCTGATTATCAGCAGTCTCAGCTTCCTTCTCTGAATTTTCCACCTTGTTGGTATTCTCTTCCAACTCTATATCCTTATCTTCTGTGTTTTCTGTACTCATATCTACTTTTTATCTTTGTTTTGCACTAATCCCTATTACAATAAGTGTGCCAACATATTTATTCAGCATACATCTTTGCCTTCTGCTCCTTTATCTGCTCGTCATAGATATAGTCATCATAGGTCATCAGTTTATCGATAGTGCCCTTTGGTGTCAGTTCTATGATGCGGTCTGCCACAGTGTTAATAAATTCGTGGTCGTGGCTGGCAAAGAGGATATTTCCCTTGAAGGTAATAAGATTGTTATTGAATGCCTGAATAGACTCGAGGTCGAGGTGGTTGGTTGGTGTATCAAGGATAAGGCAGTTGGCATTCTTCAGCTGCATTCTTGCTATCATACAACGCATCTTCTCACCACCAGAGAGGACATTTACCTTCTTCTCAACCTCTTCCTGCTTGAAGAGCATACGACCGAGGAAGCCCTTCATCATCACCTCGTTGCCTGTGCCATATTGCGAAAGCCAGTCAACAAGGTTCAGGTCGCACTGGAAGAAGGAAGTATTGTCGAGTGGCAGATAGGCTGTCGTGATGGTAACACCCCACTTGTAAGTACCTCCGTCTGCTTCACGGTTACCATTGATAATCTCGAAGAGGGCTGTCATAGCCTTTGGATTATGAGACAGGAAGACAGTCTTCTGTCCTTTCTCAATATTGAAGGATACATTGTCGAAGAGCACTGTTCCGTCTTCTTCCACTGCCTTCAGGTTTTCTACCTCAAGTATCTGATTACCCGGCTCACGCTCCATCTGGAAGATGATGCCAGGATATTTACGGGTAGAAGGCTGTATCTCTTCCACATTGAGTTTCTCGAGCATCTTCTTACGAGATGTTGTCTGCTTTGACTTTGCCACATTGGCAGAGAAGCGACGAATAAACTCCTCCAACTCCTTACGCTTTTCCTCTGCCTTAGCCTTTTGGTTCTGTGCCTGACGCAGAGCAAGCTGACTTGATTCATACCAGAATGAATAGTTACCGGCAAACATCGTTACCTTGCCAAAGTCGATATCTACTGTCTGTGTAGAAACAGCATCGAGGAAGTGACGGTCGTGACTCACTACGAGCACTGTCTGCTCTACGTTAGAGAGATATTCCTCCAGCCACTGTACAGTATCGAGGTCGAGGTCGTTGGTAGGCTCGTCGAGCAGCAGGTTATCAGGATTTCCGAAAAGAGCCTTTGCCATCATCACACGAACCTTCTCATTGTTGGAAAGTTCTGACATCATCTGATAGTGCTTATCTTCCTTGATGCCAAGACCTGACAACAGCTGTGCTGCATCACTTTCAGCATTCCAACCATCCATCTCAGCAAACTGCTCTTCCAGTTCTGCTGCGCGGTTGCCGTCCTCCTCAGTCATTTCAGACTTAGAATACAGGGCTTCACGCTCCTGCATATTCTTCCACAGAGGTTGGTGTCCCATGAGGACGGTATTGATAACGGTAAAAGTATCATATTTAAAGTGATCCTGCTCCAATACAGACAGACGCTCACCAGGACCCAGTTCGATAGTACCCTTGTTAGCCTCCAACTCTCCGCTGATGGCTTTCAGCAGTGTTGACTTACCAGCACCGTTAGCACCGATAATGCCATAGATATTTCCGGGTGTGAACTTTAAGTTTACGTCTTTGTAAAGAACTCGTTTACCAAACTGAATTGCAAGATTTGTAATTGTAATCATTATTTATTTATTGAAAATTGAATATTGAACATTGAAAATTCACCTCTCACCTCTTACCTCTTACCTCTCACCTCTTAAATTATATTCACTTCCGGATGTAGTGTTATCCCAAATTTCTCATTGACATCATGAATGATGGTATTGCAAAGGGTCAGTATCTCCTGTCCTGTTGCCCCACCCTTGTTTACCAGCACCAGAGCTTGCTTATCATGCACTCCCGCATTACCAAGGGTCTTACCTTTCCAGCCACATTGCTCTATCATCCATCCAGCAGGAATCTTGGTGTCATAGTGTGGCATATCGGGATATTTGCCAAGCAGTTCTTCCAATTTCTCCTTGCTAACCACAGGATTCATGAAGAAGGAACCACCATTACCCTCTACGTGCCAGTCAGGGAGTTTTGCTTCTCGTATATTGATTACGGCATTTCGCACATCAGCAGCAGTAACCTTGTCAGGATTCTTGAATTGTCCCTTCAGCCCACCATAATCTAATTTTGGAATGAAAGTCTTGGACAAGGCATAGGTAACTGCTGTTATGACAAACAGTCCCTTCCACTCATTCTTGAAACGACTCTGACGGTAAGCATAATGACATTCCTCTGCAGGTATGACGACTTTTTCGCCTGTTGCTATTTCGACAGCCTCAACAGCATATATGATGTCTTTGGCTTCTGCACCATAGGCACCGATATTCTGAACGGCAGAAGCACCCACTTCTCCTGGGATGAGTGACAGATTCTCCATACCATAATAGCCATGATTGACAGCATAGGCAACAACATCATCCCAATTTTCCCCTGCCCCACATCGCAGCATTACTTCTGAAGATTCCTCAAAAGCACTTATGCCAAGAATGGCAGGATGGAGCACATTGCCATTGAAATCTTGCGTAAGAAGCAGATTACTTCCTCCGCCAATGACGAGGAGGGGCTTTTCACGCAGTTCTGGCAGAAGGGATATCAGTTCCTCTTCTGTGGTAGGCTCGAAGAATGCCTCACAGGCTTGGTCGATGCCAAAGGTATTATAATGCAGAAGACTGTACAATTTTGAATTATGAATTATGAATTTTAAATTAAGCCTCCACCTTTATCAGTTCCCACGTTTTTCCTTTTCTGATGAAAACGAGGTCTGTTTGTATTCCGTTGGAGATGCCTCTGATGAAGAAGTATCGCTTATCTGATGCTATATTATTTTTTTTGCCATATCTGATACAGTAAAACTCATTTTCAGGCAACCAAGGTTTGAACATAGGCCACTGCTCTCTCATGATATCTCCTTCCATTGTCGAGAAGTCTTCATCGGGATCTGGTCCCTTGAATGTGACATACTGTGCCAGATAACTTTCTTGATGCAGTGTATCAGTAGCGAATTTATTATAGAATTGCAAAAACTCATAATCGGGTGTTTCCGACATATCCTTCACATGAATAGAACGCAGGCACCATTTTCCCCTAATGCGAGAGAAGTACCACTCTCTTACCTCGTCTTCTGTGAATGACAGTTTCTGCACTGTCACCTCGCTCGTTGTAGTATCTCCAATCATCTTCAGCTGCTTCTGGTCTTGACACAAGATAGTGTAATACCCATCAGCCATAAAGAAACTTTCACGTTTCCACTCTTTCTTGTTTTCTATGAACACCTCCAAACCATTATCCTCATATACAATAGGAAAAATAGTTCGTGCTCGCTGCACATCAACATTGGCAGCATAGTTAAAGAAAAAATCTTCAAACAACTCATCTGCCGCCTTTGGCATAGGAGCCTCTGATATCATCTTCGACAAGGAATCAAGGGGGGCTGTCTCTTCTTTAACAATCTCAACAGTGTCAGCATCAAGAGAATCGACCACACTGGAAGAACGATTCATGCAACCTGTAGTCATAAAAAAACAGGAGGCTACGAACAGGATGCAGCATACAGGAAAAAAAATAGGAGCTAAATAGCGCATGCGCTCATAAGTTTAAAAATTCGGGTGCAAATTTACATATATTTTCTTAATTTAACAAGAAAAAGGCTATTTTCTTGATACAAAACATTTCTTGAATTATTCAAAACCACGAAGAAGAAGGAAAAAACATTACATTTTTTTGGTGGTTTAAAAAGAAATGCTTATCTTTGTGGCAGATTTTTTTGAATCGGATTATTAACAAAACTTACAAAACAGAGATTATGAACAAGAAATTCATTTGTACCGTTTGTGGATATATCTACGAAGGTCCTACACCACCAGAGCAGTGCCCACAGTGTAAAGTTCCAGGTTCAAAGTTTAAAGAACTTGAAGAGACAACAGGTGGCATACAGTTTGTACAGGAACACGTTATTGGCGTTGCCAAGGATTATGGTGTTGACGAAGAGATGATAAAAGACCTTAACAACCACTGGATGGGTGAGTGCTCTGAGGTTGGTCAGTATCTTGCCATGAGCCGTCAGGCAGACCGCGAAGGCTATCCAGAAATTGCAGAAGCTTTCAAACGCTATGCATGGGAAGAGGCTGAGCATGCTGCAAAGTTTGCCGAGTTGTTGGGCGACGTTGTTTGGGACACAAAGACAAACCTTGAGAAACGCATGAATGCAGAGGCTGGTGCTTGTGAAGACAAGTTCCGTATTGCAAAGAACGCCAAGGCAAACAACTGGGATGCTATCCACGACACAGTACACGAAATGGCAAAGGACGAAGCTCGTCACGGAAAAGGTTTCGAGGGACTATACAACCGCTATTTTAAGAAATAATTTAACCATATAATTCACCATCGCCTTCGTAGAACAACACACAAGAAAGTTTCTGCGAAGGCGATGTACTTATTTTTTCAAATGATTAAAACAAGCAACATTAAGGGTGACATTTTCGGAGGTGTAACAGCGGGAATTGTCGCTTTGCCTCTCGCCCTTGCTTTTGGTATTCAGGCTTTCGGTGGCATCAACGACCCTGCAGCACCTTCCTTAGGAGCTTTGGCAGGTTTGGTAGGAGCCACATTTTTAGGTTTCTTTGCAGCCTTGTTTGGTGGCACACACTCACAGATATCAGGTCCTACAGGACCAATGACGGTTATTACCGCTTCTCTCATCAGTGCTGCATGGACAGCCAGCAGCGGTAGTTTCTCCACAGTGCTCATCTCAATGGCAATGGCAGGAATTTTCTGCGGATTGTTCCAGGTACTCTTCGGAATTATTCGCATCGGAAAATATGTGAGATATATTCCCTACCCTGTTCTGTCAGGTTTCATGAGCGGTATCGGAGTCATTATTATATTGCAGCAGATTTATCCGATGATTGGCAAGAAATCTCCTGTTGCCACTCTCGACATGATAATAAACTTCCCCAGTGCCTGTGCTGACGGAGTAAGTCTGATGGCACTCATCATGGGACTCGGCACAATAGCCATTATAGTAGCCCTCCCCCACATCACGAAAAAAGTTCCTGCTACGCTCATAGCACTTATCGTGATGACGATAATAAGCATATTATGCTCTTTTGACGCTGCCTTAACTATTGGCAACATACCAGCAGGGCTCCCTATGCCTTTCTTCGCAAAAGAGGGTATCAACCTGAGCGACATAAATTGGTTTACCGCCATAGAAGCAGCCGTAATACCAGGACTTACACTTGCCGGTCTTGGTTCTATTGACACCCTTCTCACATCTGTCGTAGCAGACAATATCACAAAGACAAAACACAACCCAAACCAAGAACTTATCGGTCAGGGGATAGGCAACTGTCTGGCAGGAGTATTCTGCGGCATTGCCGGTGCCGGTGCCACAATGCGTACTGTTGTGAATGTAAAGAGTGGCGGCAGAACTCAGATAAGCGGAATGGTGCATGCTTTGTTCCTGTTGGCAATTCTATTGGGACTGGGCTCTTTAGTGAAATATGTTCCTCTGTCAGTATTGGCAGGTATTCTGATTACCGTTGGATGGGGCATCATCGATTTCAGAGGCTTTAAGGACTTGACACATGTTCCAAAGGCAGATGCTTTCGTTCTCATAGTGGTTTTCCTCATGACAGTATTTGTAGATTTGCTTACTGCCGTAGGCATCGGTATGGTGATAGCATGTTTCCTCTTCATGATGCGTGCTGGAGACCTGATAGAGCAGCAATATGGTGGCAGGACACTGGAAGCCGAATTTGACAAAAATGAACCTTGGGAAGATGAGAAAGATATCCCTGAAGATATAATAAAGCGAGTTTACATCCAGCGTCTCAATGGACCTGTATTCTTTGGTTCTATTACAGGTTTCAATCAGGTGATGCACGATATTCCAAAGGAGGCAAAAATAGTCATAATCCGTATGAAGCGTGTAACATTTATGGACCAATCTGGTGCATACGCAATGGAGACAGCTATCAAGGATATGCAAGCAAAGGGTATTAAGGTTCTGATGACTATCATACAGCCACAAGCCAATGCCATAATGCACAAAACCCATATTATCCCAACCCTTATTCCAGAGAAGCATACCTTCAAGACTTTCCACGAGTGCATCCTTTATATAAAAGAAAATTACTAAGTGGACGCACAGGAACGGATATTGCTTGAAGATGTCTTCGGACTTACACTGACTGATGTTTGCGGAGGGGCATTAGAGAAAATGTCGCCCTCCGACAAACAGAAGTTAGACACTCTCAAAGCACGACTTCAAAAAGGGGAGCCTGTGCAATATGTAACAGGGAAAGCACCCTTTTGCGGACACATCTTTCATGTAGAACCTGGAGTGCTGATACCACGTCCTGAGACAGAGGAGCTTGTTGACATTGTAATATCAATGGTCAATGGTCAGTCCCCACTCCTAACTCCTAATTCCCCACTAAACATTCTCGATATAGGAACTGGCAGCGGCTGCATCGCCATATCACTGGCATTACAAGAAAACACCAATGTCACAGCATGGGATATCAGTGAGAAAGCTTTGGCAATAGCCCGCAAGAATGCTGAGCATCTAAAAGCGTCTGTTTCCTTTGAGTGTCAGGATATATTTGAAGTCTCCAAGGTTTCTGTCCCTGTATGGGACATCATAATCAGTAACCCTCCATACATTTGTCACAAGGAAGCAGCCGACATGGAGGCAAACGTGCTTGACCACGAACCACACGAGGCTCTATTCGTACCAGACGACAAGCCCTTGCTTTTCTATGAGGCAATAGCGAAATATGCACTTCAGGGATTGAAACCAGACGGGCTATTGGCATTCGAGATAAATCCTCTTTATGCCAATCAGTTGTCAGAGACCTTGTCGCGTCAAGGGTTTCATAATGTTTCCATTTTAAACGATTCCTTTGGAAAACAACGTTTTATTCTTTGCTACAGATGACAGAACAACAGATACTCTTAAAACTGACAACAATTTGCTCAAAGGCAGAATACTGCAAGTATGACATGGTCAGGAAGATGACTCGCTGGGAGGTGTCAGAGGACATTCAGGATAAGGTCATAAAGTATCTGGTGAGTGAAGGATATATAGACGAAACACGGTATGCACGTTCGTTTATCCGCGCAAAAAAAGAATATAATCATTGGGGAATAAAAAAGATAGAGAATGCACTATTTGCAAAACGCATACCAAAAGATATTTACAGCCCTATTTTAAACGAAATCTGCAATAATGATTATCATGACATGCTGAAATCATTATTGCAGAACAAAAAGCGTTCTGTAAAAGCATCCAGCGATTACGAACTACGAGGTAAGCTCATACGCTTTGCAATGCAACGCGGCTTTACCTACGACCAAATATCAGAGGTCATTGATGAACTTTGATATTTATGGGAGGCGCACCTGGCACGCATGCTACGCATGGTATGCCTCCTACTTACCTAAATTTATTAACGGTTTTTAACTCATCAAAACACTCTTTTCCATTCCAGAGCTGAAGCTCGTCGTGAAGGAGATCCGCCACTACATCACAGTCTGCAAGCAGTGCGGTGAGCGCATCCAGCCGCATGCTCCCCGCAAGCGCGGCTCCAATGCCGTGGTATATGATGCCACCGTCAAGTCGCTGGTGATCTATCTGAGCGTGGTGATGTTCCTGCCTTACGGTCGTATAGAGAACTTCTTCACGGAGGTGTTCGGTCTGGAAATCAGCCAGGGCTCGTTTGTAAACTGGGTTAACGAGGCCAAGAAGAACGCCGCACCTGTGATAGAGAAGATAAAGGAATGCATCATGAAGTCTGCAGTCGTAGGCTTTTATGAATCGGGACTCTACTGCAACAAGAAGCTTGACTGGGCATGGATTGCACAGACCGTCTATTTCACGCTCCTTTTTCATGGGAGCGGACGCTCGCACAAGGAACAGGAAAGTCGTTTCGGAAGATCACTTGAGAGAATGGTTGCCGTCACTGACCGCCACAGCGCATACTTCACGCTCAACTTCCTGAACCATCAGGTCTGCGTGGCACACCTGCTGCGTGAGCTGCAATACCTCAACGAACTGGACACGGAGCAGCAATGGTCAAGATAGCCTGTCCACATGGGGTGGTTATATACTTGTCATCTACAATGAAGGGGAGGGAAATGTTATGACCACGACACAAGTTGATGCAGCGAAGACAAAGGGATGGACACCATGGTATTATGACGGCAGCAGTTGGCAGGTATATGCCGGCAGCGAGCCTACTGCCATTCGCGGCGAAGCGAACGGTGACGGCGAGATTGGCATGCCGGACGTGATGTTCATAGTAAACTACATACTGGGCACTCCTGACGCTTCGTTCAACACTGAGGCTGCCGATGCGAACCTTGACGGTGAGGTCGGCATGCCCGACGTGATGTTTATCGTGAACTATATACTGAACGGAGAGTTTCCGAAAGAGTAAAGCCCCACCCCGAAAGCCCCCCCGGTCCCCCCAGTTAGGGAGGGGGATAAGGCACATAGGGCTCATAAGCCCAATTACTAAACAAGAGCGCAGCATGCTGATTACATGTTGCGCTCTTTTCTTAACTCTTACCTCTCACCTCTTATCTCTTATCTCTTACCTCTCTCCACTTACCTCTAAAGACTGAGCAAGAATAACTTGCGAAAGTCGAATTAAATTCCTAATTGTATATAATTGTCACCGACTTCTTTTGTATGTCCTTTGTTGTGGGTGAACCTTCTACGGTGATGCAGTTGGCAAGTTTCTCTGCATCCGACGTAGTGTCATCGCCATATCCGTTGTCGCATGCCCAGCTCTTATCTACGGTAGCCCTGAACGAGCCTCCGCTGACGATGATGCCGGTATCGCTCTTTATAGCCTTCGGTTTGCCGTTGTCGTTGCCGCCGGTAGTGGTTGCCACCAGCGTGCCGCCACGGAATATGATGTCGCTGCTGCAGTTGATGCCCTTGCCGCCGTCGCCGCTGCTGGTCATGGTAAGCGAGCCGCCGGTCATGGTAAACGGATGGTCGCACTTGATGCAGGCGGCACTGCTGTAGTCTGCCGCTTCGCTGTCGTAAACGCAGTCACCGCTTGTAGTGATGGTGGTGGTGCCGCCATTGATGACGACCACGGAGTCACACCTTATGCCACGGGCTGCATCTGCCGTTACGCTGATGTCTATAGTGCCATTGTTAATCCACAAGCCGTCGTTCACCTTTATGCCACTGCCCGTAGGGGAACTGACATTCAGCGTCAGGGCATCGTCGATGGTGATAAAGTCGTCGCACGCTATGGCATGCTTGCAGTTGCCCGTAACGTTCAGCGTGCCGGTTCCGTAGAAGCATATCTCGCCTTCGCTGAAGAGGGCTCCCTTCTGGTCATACTCCTGTTCCGTGTATGTAGTGCCGTCAGACAGAGTGTTGGCAGTGCCGCCGGCAACCTCAAGGTAGAGGTATTTGCTGCACTGGTTATTGATGGCAGGACCCTCGGCATTAGTGATGCTGACGCCATTAAGCCTGATGCCGTATTTCTTCTGCCTGTTTACGAGCAGCGAGCCGTCGGCAGTAGAGCCTGACAGCACGAGCAAGAGCGAGTCAATCTCGCCCGCCACGGTTACGTCGGCTCCATTTACGGTAACGTAGTTGGCATCGTCTCCGCTGACCGTAACGCTGTTGCCGCTATAGGCGATATATATTACCTTGATGGCATCCTCGGCAACGGGTGTCTCGGATGCGGATGTTGACGTAGAGGTTTTGTCCGTATATGAGCTGAAGTCAGTATCGTCGTTCTTGCAGGCGGTAAAGACGCTCACCGCCAAAGGCTACCGTCATTGTCTTGAGAAAAAATAGCTTTTTCATTGTCTTATAAAGTCGGGTTAAAATTTAAACTTGTATCCTGCCCCAAGATAGTGCATGTCAGGGTCATATTCGTCCTCATCTACATTATGCATCTTCTGAAAGCGGTAGTAGGCACTCAGCGAATGGTGCTTCGACAGGCGTATGTCCGTGCCGACCGTGTAGCGCACCTTTTCTATAGCCCAAGAGTGATAGGTCTCAATGCTCAGGTATGGTGTCAGTAGAGCCTTCTTCCTGTCGTATGATATTTCAAGACGCGAGCGAAGCTGGTTCTTGCCACTGCCAGAGCGTACCTTGTCTTCCCACAGCTCGTCATCGAAGTCCCAGCGCTTGACGGTCTTCTCAGGGCGATAGGAATATTGCCAACGCTCACGCAGCGACAGCTTTATGTTGTTAGAAAACTTGTACGACCCTGTCAGGCTTGCATAGAAGCGGTGTTTCACGCCCCAGTAGCTCGGACGCCAGTGGTTATAGACGCCCGACTTCTTGTAGTCTATGTCCTCATGGAAGTTGTAATCTAGGAACTTATACCCGGCATCAGTCTTCAGCCAGCTGAGCAGCTTATACGAAGCACCAAGCCCTACGCCCCAGCGGTCCATGGTCTTGAAATTGTTGCGGGTACGCATGTCTGCCTCCAGGGTTACATCCAGACGCTTGGTAACCTTCTTCTCTGCCTCGGCACCGAGAATCAGTCCGCCCTCGCTGTCTGCAAACATCGGCATGCTGATGGCTGCCAAAAGCAATGCCGCTATCTTTCGTCTAAACATTTGCATAGTCAGAAATCTTTAGTTTTAGTTTCTCGTCAATCTCCCTATCTACCTTTCCGTCGTAATACACACGCAGTACAGCCATGTCACGCAGAAAATCCACGGCACCCACCTTCACGCCGGTAACCTTTACCCCGAGCCTCTCCTCAAGGTCGGCTATCAGCTCCTGACGACGGTCCTTCTTTATGAGTTCTATGCGGTCGTACTGTACCAGCTTAGAGCTCTCCACCTTCAGGAACCTCTCGAAGAAGATGATGCAAATCACCGTGATGGCATCAATCACCAACAGCTCCACCACCGGCGTGCCGACCATCCTGCCCTTGGCATCTACGTCAACAGAGTCTGACATGGCATGAACCACCGACAGACATACGACGACAAAGAGATAAGTCATCTCGCGCACCGGCATCGTGTCCGTGCGATAGCGCATGATGGAGAAGATACCAAACAGTCCCAGTCCGACACCCATGGTCGCCTTGCCACGGTCCATACCCATCATCAGATATACGAGAAAGAAAATGGCAACGGAGATAATCATGAAGGTGAAGTAGAAGTCACGACGCTTGCCCTTCTTGAAATACAGGAAATGGACAATCATCCAGTTCACCACGACACACACGAGGAATCTAATCAGCGTGTCGCCGAAGTCGGCAGAAAACAATAACATTTCATTCATAATTCTATATACTCTTTTTTATATTATGTGCTTTATTGTTGGTTTATCAGTTTCCTTACTTCTATCAGTTTGCTCTTAAAGCGGTTTACAGGCAACCGGTTTTCACACGTCAGTGCCGACCCCATGCAATATTTGGAGAAGCCGTGGGGGTGAATACGCAGCCGGCGCAGCATTTCCAATATTGGCGAATACACCAATCCGTTACGCTTCAGCTCTATGATAACCATGTTGCCCATGTCCAGACGCTTCCCGTTCTGAAGGTTCTCGAAACACAGCTGTGAGTCAATCGTCACACGTTCCGTCATACCCTTGTTCACCAGCGTTATACGCGAGAAATGATTGTTCAGGGCTGGTTGCAGCGTATCCACATCATAGCGCAGATGCCTCTCCAAAAAGGCACGCTTCTCTTCATCCATCAGGTTCATGTCCTCCACCTCTATGCGTTTCTTTTTCGTGCGTCCGTGGTTGTTCTTCGTCTTCACCTCCATAAACTGCAGGTCCGAGATGCAATAAGTTCGGAAGCGTATCTTCTGGCGGTTGGCATATCCGTGCTGGTGTGCCGAATACATGTCGAAGGCGGTGGTGTCAAAGTATGTGGTGTCATACTCCAGGTCGCACCTGCCGTCAATCTCCTGTACGAAGTATTCCTGCTGCGCCATGTCCAACAGACGGCAGAGCTTCTGCTGATTCGTCACAAACTTGGTGTCTATGCGGTTCATCAGCTTCACGCTGCTCATCTGTTCCAGCGATATCGGGGCAAAGGCATTAATCAGTTCTGTCATTTATGATATATATGTGTGTATATTGTTAGGAATCTGGTGCAAAGATATAAAAAAAACATATTCTGGGAAAATTATTTCAACGAAACGTTCATTATCTTCAGCGAAAAAACCGGAAACAGCCCTACAGTTTTAACTCCTCATTCCAGGCTCCTCACTCCTCATTTCTAACTCCTACTCCCCGTTACCACCTCGTTGAAATGCTCCTGCGCCCAGGCTATCAGCGCATTGACCGCAGGCATCAGCGAATTGCCGGTATCCGTAAGGGAATATTCCACACGGGGAGGCACCTCCGGATACACCTCACGATGTACCAAGTGGCTATGCTCCAAGTTCTTCAGCGTCTGCGAAAGCATCTTCTGCGAGCAGTCCGTCATCAGGCGACGTATCTCGTTGAAACGCAAGATGCCAGTCTCGCTGGAGTAAAGCATGTAAAGCACCAACATTGACCACTTGTCGCCGAAACGACTCACTACCTGCCTGATAGGACAATCCATATACTGCGTCTGAGTATCTGCCATAATCTTGTGTTTAGTTTTCTGATTTCAGCGCGAAGGTAGCAAAAAGATACTGAGTTTCTATGCCACACCGCGTTAATCTATGTTAAAGCCCGTTTTTCAGATGTCCGAAACAGTCCAATTCCTACCTTTTGGTAACTATGCCACCTAAAAGTGCCCTCTTGCGGGAACGGAAAAAAAGCAGTACCTTTGCACCCAGTTAAGAACAGGTTGCGAAGATGCTAACGCTTCTTTGTCACCGTCAAAACAAAATACAAATAACATTTTAAAACAATAAGAATTATGCGACAGATTGAAACAATTAAAGAAGGTAAGAACTTCAAGGCAGTCAGTGTAGGTAAGGTTAGTGAAATCATCGAGCACGAGCTCCCGATGGGACCCGTTACCATCAAGGGTAAGGTATTCGCAGGTCAGGCAGTAGGTGCCACAGGTAGTGAATTTTCTTTCCAGACACTCGTTCCGGGTCAGGACAGCGGTTTCCTACATACCCACAAGACTCACGAAGAACTCTACATCATCCTGAAGGGTGAAGGTCAGTATCAGGTAGATGGCGACATATTCCCTGTCAGCGAGGGCACCATCATCCGTGTTTCTCCTGACGGCAAGCGTGCGCTGAAGAACACAGGCAGCGAAAACCTCACCATGCTCTGCATCCAGTACAAAGCAAATGCCTTCACCGAGGCAGACAGCCCAATGACCGACGGTGTCATTCTGCAGGACGAGCTGAAGTGGTAAGCTGTTCAATCTCTTTAACCCAAAACGCTCATTAGCAGTTTTGGGTTAAAGACCACAAGGAATTTACAAAGTCTTCTTACCCTTCCTATACTTCGCTTTTACTATCTCATAGGAATTTCTTGTAAGTTCCTCCAGCAGTTCATCGGAAGCCGTAGCGGGATTGACGCCAATCCAGTGTCTGGGCGATTCGTTGTATGGATTTCCGATACATTCATATTGTGCCTTCAACTCCTCTATGCGCTCTGGCTGGCATTTCAGCGAGATAACGGAGAAATCATTGCAGTCGAAGAATGAGAACATGTGCCCAGACACATAGAACACCAACACCCCCTCTCCGTTCCTGAACTTCTGGAACGGCAACTTTTCCTCTATGTCATCGCCTAATGACAGGCAATATTCGCGATAGTCTTCAATATTCATTGTTTTGCCCCTAATTCTAAAGCTTCATCTAAATACCCCGAAGTGATTATTCCGGTTGAGAAGTCGGATGGCTACTGGATTCATATCATCTACACAATTACTTCAATATAGAAGCTGAACGGACGGAAACCATCGTTGCAGCTTATCATGGCACTCATCGGGTTCTTCATCCATCCGTCGAAGAAGTTCCCTTCGCCTCGTGCCAATGACTCCACGAATTCACGCATAGAATCCCATGCTGACGGACACATGCCATCAGGACATTGTCCGTCAACGGAAATCCACTGCTCGCCTTCTCTCACATCGCAAGTGTGTTCGATGGGGTTTTCATACTTCGCCATCAGGTCAGGATAGACAGTCTGGCGTATAGCTATGATTCTTACCTTGTTCATCATAGATTCTTTCCTGCCTGTTCTGCCATCTACTTTATCCTTGAAATCCACCTTTGTTTCTGTTCGCTAAATTGGAATTTACTTCAATAAACCATAAATGAGTATATCGTAAAAGATACCTTCTTTAATCACAGCCTTGCGCATGACACCTTCTT
>ODAJ012154686.1_pt1 | contig 17665 bp, 18 predicted proteins | sample 1539241 | NCBI WGS metagenome assembly ODAJ01 (sample SAMN02144231, study PRJEB22623) | gut metagenome | biome: sheep rumen | host: Ovis aries | place: New Zealand
TTCTTCACGTGCATTAAGTATTGATTCAGCAACGTTTCTTCTAGTAATAGGATCCATTGTACCTGTAGGTTCATCCAAGATTACGATACGTGGTTCTTTGATTAATACTTGGGCAATAGCTACACGATGTCTTTCTCCTCCACTCATTTGGTCAGGATATTTTGTCAGTAATTTAGATGCTTCTTCTTCTTTGAAACCTACTGCTGTCAACACGTGTAATGATTTCATTTTTGCAAATTCTGATGGTAAATCAAGACTGATAGCGTCAGTTAGGTTTCCAAGTATTGTCTTGTATGGGTATAAACTGAAGTCCTGATGTAATAATCCGATGTGTGGTGTTACACGACCTCTGTGTTGTGGTCCTTTTTTACCCATATCAATCCATTCTTCTCCTAGTTTGATTTTAATTTCACCATCACTAGGTTCAACTAATCCTGCGATTAATTTGGATAGTGTTGTTTTTCCTGCACCACTTAAACCTACGATACTTGCTATTTCTCCTTCATTTATGGTTAATGTTACGCCGTCTACTGATTTGACAACTCCTCTTGATACTGAGAAGTAATATTTTTTAAGGTCTTTCATTTCAATTAGAGGACCACCGGTTGTGAATTCTTCATGTTTTTTAGGAAGTGGTATTTCTTTAACGAATTCTTCAACGATACTTGCCGGATCTCCTTCTTCTTTTATCTGTCCTTGTTCTAACCAGATTACTCTATCAGATAAGTCTTCTATTACTTCTGGCCAGTGTGAGTTTATAATCATTGTAATGTTTTTATCTTTAACACCATTTAACAATGCATCGTGTAATAGTTTTGCCGTTTTAGGGTCAAGTGTACCTGTTGGTTCATCTGCTAAAAATAGCATAGGATTTTTTGCCAGTTGTCTTGCAAGTACGATTCTTTGTTTTTCTCCACCACTTAAGTCACGTGCAATATGGGTTATTCTGTGTTCCATACGTGTCATTTTTAATAATGAAATTGCTTTATTGATGTTGTCTTCATCTCTTTGGTTTTCGAATGATTTCATTATGTTTTCTATTACAGTGTCTTCTTCATATAATGCGAAGGTTCTTTGTAACATGATTGATATTCGTTTTTTAACTTCTGAAAATTCATCTCTGGAACTTTTCCATAGGTTAATATTTTTCTCTTCCAGTTTTGCTTTTTTACATTTACATGTTTCGCCCGCTTTTGAAGGTACATCCACTCTTTTACAATGAGGACACATAGATACGTTATAGAATACTTCTCCTTCATCTGGTTCATATTCTGGTATCCCACGAAGCATATTTAATAATACTGATTTTCCAGAACCACTTCTACCTAGAATACCCAGTACTTCTCCTTCTTCAATATTGAATGAAATATTGTCGAGAACTACTTCGTTATCGAATTTTTTTGTAACATTTTTTACTTCTATAAAACTCATATTTTACACCAGTTTTTTAATTATATATTAATTTAATTAGTTTCATTACATCCAAACTTTTTTAATATTTATACATATGTTATTCATTAATAATATATTTAAATGTAGTTCGGCTTTTTTTCCAGATGCAATTAATATTTAAGTTCAAATCAAATAGAAATTATTGATTATAATTGGGTATATAATTTGTAATTATTTATCATAAAATATTTATTATATGATAATAATAAATAATAACTATATATTGGACATGAATGGTTTTAATATAATACGGTGTATTTTGCCATTTAAAATTGATTGGGAGGTATTAAATCAATGTTAACATCTGTACAAAAAGAAATATTGCAAAGTTTAATTAATTTGTATAGAAAATCCAAGTGTACTTCCGTTAAATGTGAAAATATAGCAGAATTAATGGGAAGAAACTCAGGAACCATCAGAAATCAAATGCAGTCTTTACGTAGTCTTGGATTAGTAAAAGGTGTCCCTGGTCCTAGGGGAGGTTACAAACCAACATTAGAAGCATATCACACATTAAATATACAAGACGATCCATGTGAAATCCACATACCTATATATGTTAATGGCGAATCAGTATCAGACATATCTGTTAATAAAATTGAATTTAACAGTATATTAAAACCAGGGGATTGTGAAGCAACAATATCCGTATTGGGGGATATAAAACAATTAGATTTGGACGATGTAATTAAAATAGGGCCGACGCCAGTTAATAACTTGACTGTAAATGGAGTAATAGTTGGAAGAGACGATGTGGACAATGCACTCTTATTAAAGACGGACAATATACAAAGTGTTCCTAATATAAAAGTAAAAGATATAGCAACAACTGATGTTATAACAATAGCACCTGATTTAAACATTTCAGATGTTGCAGAATTATTGATTTCAAATAATATCCGTGGAGCTCCCGTAGTAAAAGATGATGAAATATTGGGCGTAATAATGTTTGAAGATATTGTCCGAATGATATCTGAAAGAGTATTTGACATTCGTGCAAAAAGTTTCATGGATTCTCATGTAGTAACATCAAAAGATGACATATCATTAATGAGAGCTATGAATATAATGTATCATAATAATCTATCATTAATGGTATTGCTTGATGACAATGGCAAAATGTCTGGAGTCATATCTTTTAAAGATATTCTAGAACGCCTCGTAATATCATAATATTTTTTTTTTAAAAAAAACTATTTTTAATTTTTTTATTGATATATTTATCCAATAAATTTTATTTTAATTTAACATGGTGATTTGATGAAAGTTAAACATTTAGAGATTAAAGAAAACATGAAAATATCCGATTTTATTAATCAATTGGATGAATCTGGAGTTTTGGGAGCAAAAAGGATATCTCAAGCAACTAATCTACTGTCACAGTCATTTAAGGATGAGGATACAAAGGTATTTCTAAGCCTTGCAGGACCAATGGTACCTGGTGGTTTAAGAAAAGTAGTGCGTGATTTGGTAGATATGGGGTATGTTGATTTGATAGTTTCAAGTGGCGCTAATTTGACTCATGATTTGGTCGAATCATTTGGAGGATCACACTATCAAGGAACAAAACAGGATGATGAACAGTTGCAGGAAAGCGGTATAGGTAGAATAGGAGATATATTCACAAAATCAGATGATTTCGAAGTTTTCGAGGAAGAAATACAAAAGATTTTCGCTCAAATTAATCAAAAACATAAGGTAATATCCATTAAAGATTTTATTCATGAAATTGGATTGCTGATTGATGATGAAGAATCAATTATCCGTACTGCAAGTAAGAAAAATGTTCCTATCTTTGCTCCGGGTCTAATAGATTGTATGATTGGATTACAACTATGGATATACTGTCAGGAAAATGATTTCACTCTCAGTGCAGTAGCGGATATGGCAGATTTATCTGATTTTGTGTATGATTCAAAGAACGTAACGGCATGTATGTTAGGTGGAGGACTTCCTAAACACTATACCTTGGCATCAAATATATTGACAGGTGGAATAGATGCAGGTATACAGATAACTCTTGACAGAAGTGAAGGTGGAAGTTTAAGTGGTGCTCCTCTTGAAGAGGCTAAATCATGGGCTAAAGCAAAATGTGGTTCCAACCTGGTTACTGTAGTGGGGGATGCAACCGTACTGTTTCCATTGATTGTTGCCGGTGCATTGGATAAAGTTAAAGAGTGATGATATGATATTTGAAATAGTATCTTACTCTTTAAGTGGATTTTTCATGAAGGTATCTGATGAATTGATGGATGAGAAAAAAAATCTTGTTTTTGCCGTTATAACTGGATTATTATGTGTACTATTCACTATTTTAGCATGTAAACTTAGTTCTGATGCGGTATGCATATTCTTAAGCATACTTATTGGTACGGCTTTGGCAAGTAAGGTGGATTCACTGAATCATATACTATCCGCAGTATTATTTGTAGGATTGTTGTTTATTCTGGGATTTACAACTTTTTCATGGTATGCACTAATTTTATGTACTATTGCAGCATTTATTGATGAAAAAGGAAATGATAAATCTGATGAAATAGAACTAGTTGGATCTTCATCAGATAAGGGGTTATTTTATAAATTTTTTAAATATAGATATGCTCTTAAAATTACTGTATTTATCTTGTCATTATTGGGTTTATTCCAGATGTTATTCAATGGTTTTCTGTCCGGCTTATATTTTTTCAGTCCATTGACGATAATATATTTTTATGCTTATGATTTATCCTATGAATTTGCCGGATTAATCTTTGATAGATGCTATAATTTCTTCTAAACTTTCTTTAGGGTTATCTGAAGCGTAGATGCTTCTTCCTACTATTGCTCCATCAGCATATTTAAGGGTTTCTTTGGCACTTCCTCCCTGGAAACCTACTCCTGGTGAGATTATAGTAGCATCTTTACCTACAATTTCCCTTATTTTTTGCAGTCTGTCAATTTTAGTAGCAGGTGCAACATAATTCTTTATTCCCAATTCAACACCCATTTCTGCAATTTCTAATGATACTGGTTTAAGGAACTTATCTGCTCCTGGATGTGACATTTCGGTTAATAAGAAGATTTCCTTATCCAATTTTTCTGCGGTGTTTTTACATGCAAGTACGCTATCTGAGCCTGTAAAGCCATGGACTATTATTGCATCTGCACCCCAGTTTAATGTTGTGTTGACTATTTTTTCATTTGTGGCGTCTATGTCTGCAACTTTGAAATCAGCTATAATGTTAACTTCATAGTCCTCTTTGATTGATTTAATTATGTTTGGACCTTCGGCCAATGTCAACGGATATCCTATTTTAATTGTATCTAAGTAGTCTATAACGTTATCTATTATATTATAAGCATCTTTTTTATTTTCTACATCTAATGCTAAGATTATGTTGTTTCTGAATTTCATATTATTTTTTATATATCTTTATGAATAAATATTTTTTAAGATATGAAGCAATGCTTAATCTATTTTGATTTCTTTAAATTGTTTTATTGATATTTTTTTTTTAAAGTAAATTTTATTTTATTTTATTTTAATTCTTTTTTTTAATTATTTGATTTATTGTTATTATAATATATTTGCTTGTTATCAAATTATTTATATTGATTTTTATCTTAAATTCCTTTTTAGAAATTTTTTTAATCATTTATTTTTTTTTATTTTTACATATTTCTTTCAATATATCTTTTTTTAATAAAAATTATTCTTTATATCCATTTTGCTATTTCAATGTTTTCTATTAATTTTGAAAAAATTATTTTAATATATATAGTTTTCCATTATTTTTTTTAGTCTTGCCTAATATTCAATTTTAAAAAAGGGTAACTACCAATCCTCCAATTAAAGATTACTTGAATGTATAAGCCATATCTTTAAATAATATGTTTTATATATCTATATTTATACTTTTATTATCAAAGTATATTTTTTTATGATAATAATATTATCACACGATTTATTTAAACGGAGGAAATTTAACATGCACATAATGGAAGGTTACCTACCATTAGAATGGTGTATCATATGGATTGTTATCTCTTTAATCGTCGTAATTTACGGTATTATGCAAATTAAGAAAGTTACTGAAGATAACGATGAAGCATTACCATTACTTGCATTATCTGGAGCATTCATGTTTATATTATCATCCCTTAAAATGCCTTCAGTAAGTGGAAGTTGTTCACACCCTTGTGGTAATGGATTTGGTACAGTATTCTTCGGTCCAGCAGTAACCGCAGTATTATCTGTAATAGTATTATTATTCCAAGCTATATTATTAGCACACGGTGGATTAACAACCATTGGAGCTAACATATTCTCTATGGGTATCGTTGGTCCTTTCTGTGGATACATAGTTTGGAAAGCACTCAGAAGTGCAAATATATCTGCAGGTGTATCAATGTTCTTTACAGCATTTGTTGCAGATTTATTAACTTATGTAACAACAGCAGTAGAATTAACTTTAGCATTCCCAGGTGCTGACCCTATGGCAACACTCACCACTTTCTTAGGTGTATTTGCTGTAACTCAAATCCCATTAGCTATCGCTGAAGGTTTACTATCTACTGTTATATACAACTACATCCAAGACGCAAGACCAGATATTCTTGTTAAATTTGGTGTAATCTCAGAAAAAGAAGCAGGAGCTAATTAAAATGGATATGAAAAATATTGGCCTACTAATTATAGTGGCAATTTTGATAGTTGCTCCTCTAGTTATGTATAACGGCCACGGTGAAGACGACGGTTACTTCGGTGGAACTGATGATCAGGGTGGAGAAATCATCGAAAAAAACAACCCAAATTATCAAATATGGGCTTCATCCCCATGGGAACCACCTAGTGGAGAAATCGAAAGTCTTTTATTCTGTCTACAAGCAGCAATCGGAGGTATAATCATTGGTTATATCTTTGGATACTGGCATGGCGGAAACAAAGCTAAAAAAGAATAATTTCATTCTTTTTTCTTTTTTATTTTTAAGGCGATATTATGTCAATTTTTGAAGATACTTTAGATCATTATACGATGCACAATGCATTGACTGATACAAATATATATTATAAATCTATTTTTGCAGTTGTAACATTAATACTAAACTTATTAACTCAATCACCAATTGTACCTTTCCTGATATTTGTATTTTGTACATTCATAATATTATTCAAAGCTAAAATCTCAGCAAAATTCTATGCAACGTTTATGGCTATTCCAGCAGGATTTGCAATATTGTCAGTGGTACTATTAGCATTATTAGGTGCTGGTGATAAAATCGTTGATTTTGGTTTCTTAGGATTAGGTATATCCTCACAAGGTGCTAATCAGGGAATTTTAATATTGTTTAGAGTATTAGGTGGAGTTTCAGCATTAGCAGTACTCATATTAACAACACCAATGAACAGGATATTTACATTATTCCATGATTTACATATACCACAGATTGTCACTGATTTAGCAATATTAATGTATAGATACATCTTCTTATTCTTAGATGTAACTGCAACAATGTATAACTCACAAAAAACCAGACTAGGTTATCACAATTATATGAGTTGGATGAATTGTCTAGCATCTCTTGCAGGTATGGTTTTCATTAGAACATGGGAACAGGGTGAAGTTTCCTATAACGCTTTAGCTTCAAGAGGATATAATGGACGTTTGAATATGGTTCAACATGGAGATTCAATAAGAACAATTTCCATAACAAATTGGGTATTGTTATTAATCTTCTTTGGATTAGTAATCTATGGAATTATTATAACAGGTTCACTAAATGTAATTCCAGTATAATCACAATCAAATCAAAAAAAGTAATATGGGGGATATTATGACAGTTATTTTAGAAGCTAAAGATTTAGTTTATAATTATCCGGATGGAACTAATGCACTCAGAGGAATAAACTTCAAAGTGGAAGAAGGTCAAATGATTTCCATTTTAGGTCCTAACGGTGCAGGAAAAAGTACTTTCTTTTTACACTTCAACGGTATCATTCAACCTACCAGCGGAAGTATTGAAATTGAAGGAAAAACTTTAGAATATGATAAAAAAAGTTTACTCGAAGCAAGAACAAAAGTAGGAGTAGTATTCCAGAACCCTGATGATCAATTATTCGCACCAACAGTATTTGAGGATGTTGCATTTGGTCCAATGAATATGGGATTGGATGAGGAAGAAGTAAAGGAACGTACACAACATGCATTAGAAGTAGTTGGTATGGCCGATTATGCACAGAAAGCACCACACCACCTTAGTGGAGGTCAGAAAAAACGTGTAGCAATTGCAGGTATATTATCCATGAAACCAAAAATCATGGTTTTAGACGAACCTACCAGTGGGCTTGACCCTAATGGTGCATCAGATATTATGCAATTGTTGTATGATTTAAATGATGATGGAATGACAATCATTGTATCAACCCACGACGTTGACCTAGTGCCAATGTACTCTGATAATATCAATGTACTAAGATTTGGTCAAATAATTAAAAAAGGTAATTGCCGTGAAGTATTTACAGATACCGAGGTAATTGATAAGGCTGACTTAAGATTACCATGGATTGGACAATTATTTGAAAAATTTGATGACAATGATATATTAACTTTATCTGAAGGTTATCCTTTAACAGTAGGAGAAGCTTACACGGCTTTAAAAGATAAATTATAATCATTTTTCTTTTTTTTATTTATTTGAATCTTTTTTTAATTTGCGTTTTAAGCATTATTTTTTTGCAGCATTTTTCCAAAGTTCATGTTAAACTTTCTTAATTTTTAATTATATTATGCTGTTAAGCTAATAAACAATTTTTTTCCTTTATTACAAAAGATAATATACTAGAAAAAGTAAATATTATATACAGTATAATAATATAATGTAATAAAATAACTATTAATAATCTAAAACACTAATTCTCATAAGATAACATAAAGATTAAGGGAGGAAAATGTATGAATCAATTAGACGAAGATATCTTTCACAGTGTAATAAAAAAATTAGAAAAGACAGTTGATTATGCAGACATTCGTGCAGGTGAATCAATCAATAATTCAATAATAATGAAAGATAGTAAAATCGACAACGTTGATACCGGAAATGATTTTTCAGTTGGAATAAGAGTATTGCAAAATGGAGCATGGGGATTTGCATATACAACAGACATAAATGATGTTCAAAAAGCCGCCGATAAAGCAACATTACTTGCAAATCAATTATCAAGTGATGTTGAACTATCACAAACAAAAGCAAATGAAGACTTCGTAAAAAGCAATGCAAAGATACAAATTGAAGACATAACCATTGAAGATAAGATAAACTTAATAAAAGAAGCAGATGATGCGGCAAAGATAGATGGGATTGTCAGTACAAACATCTCATTTTCAGAGTCACAATCAAACAGCATACTTTTAAGTACCGATGGGACAAACATTCAATCAGAAAATAACAGAATAGTACTATCCATGAACTCTGTAGCAGATAATGGTCAAGTAATGCAATTTGGTCACGAAAGTTTGGGTGGAGTGCAAGGATTTGAATTGATTGAAAATGCCGATTTGGAAAGCTTCGGTCGGGGAATATCAGAAAAGGCAATCAGTTTACTTGATGCTAAGGCAGCACCATCCGGTGATTTTCCAGTAATATTTGACCCTGAACTAACTGGTGTCTTTATTCACGAAGCATTAGGTCATGCATCAGAGGCGGATATAATTTTACAGAACGATTCCATATTAAAAGATAAGATTGGACAAAAAATAGGTTCTGAACTGATAACTGTCATAGATGATGCAACACGTAAAGACGGATTTGGACACTTTGCTTATGATGTTGAAGGTTCAAATTCAAATAAAAATGTACTTGTAGAAGACGGAGTACTAAAAACGGTACTAAGCTCCAGGGCAAGTGCTAAAAAACTGGGATTGGAATCAAGTGGAAATGCAAGAAGCAGCATCAAGAATCAGCCATTGGTACGTATGAGTAACACATACATTAAACCGGGAGATTCATCATTCGATGAACTAATCGAGGATATGCATGACGGAATATATCTTAAGGGTTCACGTGGTGGACAGGTTGATACCGGAAAGGGAATATTCCAATTCAACGCCGTAGAGGCATATCAAATAGAAAATGGTGAACTATCAACACACTTACGTGATGTATCGCTATCAGGAAGTACATTGGATATTTTAAACAATGTAGTTGGAGTAGGTTCCGACTTCAAGTTAAATGTGGGCTTCTGTGGTAAAGATGGTCAGACAGTTCCTGTCGGTGATGGTGGACCACATATTAAGGTAAGCAAAGCAACTGTTGGCGGAGCTCAGTAGATTATGAAAAATGCTGTATTAACACAAGAAGAAGGACGATTGGCCATAAAAATCGTTAGAGAAAATATCCTTTCTTACTTGAACGATAAGATATATCAATGCGAATACGAATTGCCTGATATATTCTATGAAAAACTTGGTGTCTTTGTAACATTAAACAAACATGACTCATTAAGGGGTTGTATAGGTTATCCGGAACCATACGAAAAATTAATCGATGCACTTCTTGATGTTTCATTGGCATCAGCATTTGATGACCCTAGATTTAATCCATTAACGATGGATGAGTATGATGATATAAAAATAGAAATAAGTGTGCTGACCAAACCACAAAAAATAAATGTTGAAAACTATGAAGAATATCTATCTGAAATAGAACTGGGAACAGATGGGTTAATAATTGAAAAAGGTTACAGCAGAGGATTGTTTCTACCGCAGGTTGCAACAGAACAGAATTGGAATTTGGAGGAGTATCTAACAAATCTATGTTATAAGGCAGGATTATCTTCAAATTCATGGAAAGATGATGATTGTGTATTATATAAGTTTCAGGCACAAATTATCAATGAATAAAATCAAATAATGATAATATTTTATATGAGGAGGTTAATAAAATGAAATTACCGCAAATACCAACTCCTGATGAATTAATAGACAAAGGATTCAACAGGGCGAGTAAGGCTGCTTCCAAAGTCAGAAGCACTAAACTGCATGGCCGTGTAAAGGGAATGCGTATTGAAGAAGTACGTGTTCAAACGGCATGTGAAACGATAAACGCTACATTGAATAGGATAATAACAGAAACACCTATAATAGAGGAATTACCTGAGTTTTATCAGGATTATATTGATATAGTGGTAGGTGTGGATCAGTATAAACATTCACTCGGGGCTGTTTATTGGGCACTTGGTGTGCTTAAACAGATTGAAGCACAATATACTACCAAAATTAGAAAATCCGATTCATTAAGTGCAATACCTATACGTAAAGAGGCATTCGGTAGGATAGCATCAGTTGTAAATAGAATTGAGGATGAACTTGATTTCCTGGACTTTGCTAAAAGGGAACTTAAGAACATGCCTAACATTAACTTTGATGCTATAAGGGTTGTAATAGCAGGATTCCCAAATGTGGGAAAATCCACGTTATTAAATAACATTACCGATGCAAGTCCTAAAGTAGCAAATTATCCGTTCACCACACAAGGTTTACAAATAGGTAACTATGAAATGAACTGGAGACAATATCAAATAATAGATACTCCAGGTTTACTTGACCGTTCAATAAATGATATGAATGAAATTGAATTAAATGCTATAGCAGCATTGGAACATCTTGGAAATATTATCATATACATATTTGATCCATCAGAAACATCTGGATTTTTAATGGAAAATCAATTCCTGTTATATGAGGAAATTAAAAAAGTATTCCAAACCCCAATGATTTGTTTATTCAACAAGACGGATCTACTTGAAAATGAAGATGTAATTGATGAGTACTCACAAAAAATAGATGATCCTATATTCAAGACAAGTATCAGTAATTACTCTCAGATACAGGAAATAAAAAATGTAATCGAGGAAATTGCAAAGGAGTCCACAGATGTGGATGATGAATTTGAAAGATATCTGGCAGAATTGGAAAACAAGAAGTGAAATATTTCATAATTATTTCATTTAACCTCTTTTTTATTAATCTTTTTGGCAGCATCTTTTTTAATCAATCCTCTGTTTTTCATAATCTTTTTAAATTATTTATAATAACTCTAGTTTCAATTTATCTATGATTAAATTGGATTTACTTTCTTTAAATATTTTATTTTTTGAATCTGATGATTATTATAATTTTTATTATAGGCTAGTATTTGTTTTTCATCTTTTCTGGATGATATTATTCATCATTCCTTTTTTTTAATTCTTTTTTTTTGTGGGTGTAAATTTAGAAAGCTTTATTATATCTAGTCACTAATTATTAAATATATAATAAAAAATTATATTAAAAATAATACTTAAGAAAATTAACTTAGAGGACTGATTATAATGTCAAACGTATATGTAGATTCAAAAGATGACCATAAAGAAGAAGCAGAAGAAATAATCGATGCTCAAGAAGAAACTGTGGAAGAAACAACTGAAACAGAAGAAGAATGTGAATGTGGAGCTGAAACAGAAGAAGAATGTGAATGTGAAGCAGAAGCAGAAGAAAAATCAGAAGATAAAAAAGATTTTGATTACAAAGTTTATGGTAAAGAAACTGTGGAAGAAACAAAAAATATGGCAGAAAAAATGATTAATGATGTTGTCGACGCATTAAAAAGTAAACAAACCGATTGGAATAAAACATTAACAGAATACAAATCCAAAAAACCATCAGTAGACTTACTTGAATATGAGGATGAATTAGTAATCAAAGTAGATTTACCAAGAGTATCAAAAGAGGATGTCAACGTAAAAATGTCAAATGAAGCAGTTGAAATTGAAGTTGACTTCCCTGATGAATATGAATCCGAAGAAGATGTTAAAATATTAAGAAGAGAAAGATGTTCTGGAAAAACCAAAAACCTCATACCATTACCTGTAGAAGTGGAAGTACAGGAAGTACAAGCTTCATTTGAAGATCATGTTTTAACAGTCTCATTACCAAAAGTCAAACCTAAAAAAGTAGATGTTGAAATAGTATAAGACTATTCTCATTTATTTTTTTCACATTACTCTTTTTATTCATGTATTAGGATATGTCTCATTTATTCCATTATTCTAGTTTTATTCTCGTTTTCCTGATGATTGTCAGATATTTATATTATGGCTGCTTTGTTTTATCGATAGATTTCTTAAAATAATCTTGATACTATATGATAAAATATTAATTATAGTTTCTTTAAAAATAACAATATAAATGACAGGGTGATTCTATGAAACCTTATGTAATTTTAATAGGTTCAGCTTCAGGAATAGGAAAGTCAACAATAGCATCAGAAATATCCAATAAACTGGGAATAAAATATCTGATTGAATCAGATTTTATACGAGAAATAGTTAGGGGAATAATAGGTAAAGATTATGCTCCGGCATTACATAGCTCATCATACAACGCTTATTCAACATTACGTGATAAGTCCAATTATGACGATAAGAATAAATTAATCGAAGCGGGTTTTGAAGAGCATGCATCCTTTGTTATTCCAGCAATAGAAAATGTAATCAAACGTTCAATCAAAGACAACGATTCGATTGTAATAGAGGGAGTACATCTAATTCCCGGCCTAATCGATGTGGAACAATTCGCAGATGATGCAAATGTAGCATTTTTTATATTGACAATAGATCGTGAGGAACATCAAAAACGTTTTATTAAAAGAGCAATTGAAATTAAACGTGGCGGAAAACAATTGGATTACTTTGAAGAAAACAGGGTAATAAACGATGACTTAATCAAAAAAGCCAATAAGTTAAATGTTCCGGTTATAAATAATTCTGACATGAATAAGGCAGTAACTAAAATAATGCAATATATCAATGAAGTCCATAAGGAAGTATTCCTAAAGCATACAGTAGAACAAATAGACCTTGAACGGAAAATAATTACCAAATATGGTGGAAGGATTACAGACATATCTTATTATATACCAGAATTTAAAGAACCATTGAAAAGAACGATATCAAATTATGATGATGATGAAAATACAAAGAAATTTTTATATCAAATTCATAATGACCCTAAGGATAAGCAATCCTTAGAAACATTGTATAATTTATCCAATAATGTCCATAGTCATACTATATGTGCACCGGATGAGGATAAATTAAATAAAATCATAAATGAACTAAAAGAGAACGGTTTGTTGTATGATGAAAAGTTATTGAGAAGTTATGGGGAGTAAAACAATGTTTGATGAAGAAAATCTTAAACAACCGGATGTAATGTTATCGGATTGTCCGGTATGTCACTCTAAAAATACATTGGAAGTTAAGAACATAACCGAAAACATACCTTATTTCGGTGATATCCTTGAAACTTCAGTTTATTGTACAAATTGTGGATATCAGGAATCCGACAATATCTCATTAGAACAAAACGAACCTTCACGTTATACGCTAAAAATAAACAGTGATAAGTTAAGTTCACGTGTTGCAAAAAGTCAAACTGCTACGATAACAATACCTGAACTAGGATTAAAAGTAGAACCTGGACCAAAATCCCAGGGATACGTATCAAATGTAGAGGGTATTCTTTCAAGGTTTGAACAGGCCGTTGTACGGGCAATTAAACTGGAAGGTGACAATATAGATGCTGATGTTCAGGAAAATGCATTGAATATAATTGAGTTGATTACCAACATAAGGATGGGTGAATTGGAAACATTGATGATATTGGAAGACCCATTCGGAAACAGTGTAATCGATGATGATGATGCAAGCTATGAAAAATTAACAGAAGAGGAAGTTTCACTTCTAAAAACAGGTTTTACTACAATAAATCAGGATGATGAGTAAGATGAATGTATTGGAAGCTATGGAAAAAAGATACAGTGTACGTGGATATTTGGATAAGGAAGTTGAAAAAGAAAAATTGGATAAAGTTTTAAAGGCCGCTCAAATAGCGCCTACTGGTGTAAATGCACAGGCTTTTAAAATATATGTCATCGATACCAAAAAACATGAAGAAAAACTACGGGATGTAGCCTCTTGGGATTGGTTTTTTGAAGCGCCATTGATATTGGCTGTTGTTGCAAATTATGATGATGCATGGACAAGAAAGTGGGATGGCAAGAACATAGCGGAAATCGACGCTACGATTGTAATGGATCATATCATTTTAGAGGCAACAGAATTAGGTCTTGGAACATGTTATATAGCAGCATTTCATGAAGAGGTCATGAATGACTTCTTAAAGTTGGATGATAATCAAAGATGTGTTCTTTTGACACCTCTCGGTTATCCTAATGCAGAACCTAGACCTACGACTCGTAAAAAAATAGACGAATTGGTAGAATTCATTTAATTTTTGTTTTAAAAAAAGTATTGAAAGTAGAGAAGCTAAATATTCATCTCTCTTCTTTCTATTTCGAATATGACTATTAGGAAATATCTTAACACATAAGCTACTAATAAAATTGATATTACTATTTCTATAATTAATTCTATTTCCATTAAAGGAGTATTTAATCCGATATCATTGAAATGATTCATTAGCTTAAGCGTTGTCACTGCATTAATCACGACAGGAAATGTATAAGCAGCATATGTCGGATATAACGGATATTTTATATATGATATGAATTTGTATAATATCATGATGTATAAAATTTTCGTAATCATATACATTGATGCGGCAAAGAGTGTGTTTATAGGAGTGACTGAAGATAAGTATCCTACAGCACATAAACTGAATGGTGCACCGTATACTCCAATAATTGGTTTAACTGGTCCTGCTACAGGTATCTTTAAATATCGGTAACATACTACCAGGAATACCAATACAACACATATGAAACTAAAGTAAAATGCTATGCTCCCTAGATATTCCTGATTGAATACCGGCGCGGTAATTGCAATCATTTGAACACCTGCAAATACGACAAAACTTCCTGCAGTATAGTTTTCTAGTTTAAAATGCAGTACAAATTTATATATGTAATTAATCAGGAAGAAAATATGCAGCAGTATTGCAAAAATCCAAATGTAATATGAAATTTCTAATCCGATATATGGTGATATATAATTTGCTATCAGCATCAAAGCCATTGAAAACGTTGCGATGATACTTGCAAGTATTGGATTGTTCAAATCCTCTTTGAAGTATTTTGGATAATAAATTAACTTAAGCACTACCAATGCAGTTAATAAGATTGCTATTATTCCGCATATCTCACGACTGTAACTTATGTAATCATATAATAGGTTACCCATTGCAGTAATACCAAGGATAACTCCTCCAATGGAAATAGGTATTCTTTCTATACTACTTCTCATTTAATCTTACCAAAATAATTATAATATACTATTTGTATATTGAAATTTAAAAAAATTTGTAACTAAGAAAGTGAAAAGGGATTTATTGATAAATTACCATGTCTAATGCTTAGAAAATAATGATTTTAAAAAAATGTGTTAAGGGGTTTAAGTAAATGTCTTAGAATAAATCGTCTTCATCAGAAGTGTCTGGTTTATCGTTAATTTTTAGCGTTGCTTTTACGTCCATACTTAAAGCATCACAATCTGCTTTTATAGCGTCTAAGTGTTTTAGTATTCTGATTTTTTCTTCGTTTATTCTTTCAATATTAGTGTATGGGTATGTTGATTCTTTTAACATTTCATATTCAACGGTTGAATATGGGTATTCGTTTAATTGTTTACATACGTTTGCTAATACTTCACCAAGGAATTTGTTCATTTCAACTTTAACACGTTCTCTGATCATTTTGTCATCGTCTAGGTGTTCTTTCATTAGACGTACAACTTCAGCTTTAGCAAATGGTAATTTTTCATCGTCTTCAGTATATTCTTCACTTTCGAAGTTTTCTTCATCTTCAACATATTCTTCAGTACTTTCTACTTCCATTTCTTCATTAAAGTTTTCTTCGTTATCTACCATATTTTTACCTCGATTATTTTATTGGCGAATCAATTAGTGATATTTTATTGATTATAAGAATATACTATTAATTCATATAATTATTTATGATATTATTAATTAATAAATGTTCGCATATTTTTACTTTTCTAACTCATTATTTTATAGTTTGTAATAGAAGTATATCTTATAATCCATTATAACTTGTATATGCTTAATAGTATTCTTACAAAATTAAATTTTTTTCTCATGACGGATAGATGTATATACTTAATAATTTAAATTTATACAGGTACTCTGATAATTCGATAGATAGCATAAAAAAATAGAGGTGGTTAAAAAAAATTTATAATATATTCAAACTCAAATCCAATGATTTGGTACTGTTAGTAATAAAACCGCTGGAGATAACATCAACCTCCAATTTGGCATAGTCCAATATATTCTCCGGATTAATACCGCCGCTGACTTCAATCAGAACATCATCTCTAAGTCTGCGCTCTTTAAGGGTAGTCAATACTTCTTCTATCTGTGGAGGTGTCATATTGTCCAGCATTACAATATCTGCACCGAACATAGCTGCCCTGACGGCATTATCCAAATCCTCTACTTCAATTTCAATCTTCTTGGTAAAGCTAACCTTGGATTTTGCTATTTCAATGGCATCTATTACACCACCGACAACCTGAATATGATTGTCCTTAATCAAAACGCAATCATCCAATTTAAAACGATGAGTATCTCCACCACCAATTTCTACAGCTTTCTTTTCAAGTTTTTGAAGACCAGGTGTTGTTTTTCTGGTACATGCAACACGGACATTCGGATTTACTTCTTTAACCCTTTGGCAAGTATCATATACGCAAGTGGCAATTCCGCTAAGGTGCATTAAATAATTCAATATGCTACGTTCAACGACAAGAATATCTCTGGCACGACCTTCAAATTCTAGAATGACATCACCTTTACTTATTGAATCTCCATCTAAAAAACTGGAAGAGATATTCAATCCAAAGTTATCAATAATATAATGGGCAACATCCATCCCTGCCAGAATTCCATCTTCTTTAGCTATGATTTCCGCTTGGGCCCACTTTTCATCGCTTACTAAACTGTTGGTGGTGATGTCTTCAAATCCAATATCGTCATAAACATTTTCAATAATCCTATTATCACTAAAAATTGTCAATCGTAACTCCCCTAAAATAATATTATCATATAATATATTTATGAATACAATTAGTAATTATTTGTTATCATTTCCTTGATAAAAAGATATCCAAAAAATGTATTTTGTCGTGATGGGGCCTATTGGATTATAATTTCCTTTT
>ODAJ012141632.1_pt1 | contig 17659 bp, 29 predicted proteins | sample 1539241 | NCBI WGS metagenome assembly ODAJ01 (sample SAMN02144231, study PRJEB22623) | gut metagenome | biome: sheep rumen | host: Ovis aries | place: New Zealand
CTTAGTCTATTTATAATGTTTATTAGATAATTGTAAAAACCCACTTCTTTTTACCGATACTTACCTCAAAATCAGCACGCAGACAGCGGAATTCTTCCATAATTGGAGAAAATTGCTCATTTCACCCCAAAATCACCAGATATAAGAGAAAATCATTAAAAAGTGAGAGGAATATATACTATGAAAAACAGCATAAAATTACAGGGAATATATCCTTATACTTTTACTTATTAAAAAATCAGAGGGTTTCGCCGCTTAATTTCATCATCTAATAAACATTCTTAATAGACTATCTTGTCCCCGAAATTTTAGTTAAATTTCTTTTTCATATATATGCAGGAAACGAAAATATATTTCGGAGGTTAGATCTATGACATTGGACCAGTTCTACCGCAAAACACTTGGCGGATATACGAAAGAGCAGAGAAAACAGTTTGCGCTGAAAACACCTGAGGATTGTTTTAAGGCGTTTACGGTTCTGTGTACGGATGAAGCAAATGATACTTTCGGCACATCAGATTTTCAGTCAGCTGTTCCCGGACTTAAAGAGATGTCTGACTACTTTAAGTATCAGACGGAGACAAAAGACCGTATCGAGGCAACAACATCGATCCGTTCTTTTGCCTGCTGTCGTATGTGGGAAGAATATAAGGCGACCTATCAGATCGATCCGACCTTCTATGAGGTCTTTAAGAATACGGAGAAGCTTAAAGTATTCCCGACCGATATTACCCGTATCCCGGTTCCTTTCTTCGCCGTAGATTTATCCAGATGCCCCTGTATGGCGGAAGGAATGTATATCTTCGTGGCAAACACCATCGGCGGAGTTACGGTATGTCTTAATGTTCTGTATGAATATACCGTCTATCAGTCCATATGCACCATACGCTTTGATGACTGTAAGCTGGAAAACGGCATCGTTACTTATGACTGGAAGAAGAGCAAGCTCTTCGATAAGGATGCTGTCGGTGATGCAGACCAGCGTTTAAGACAGACCACTCAGGAGATCATCGATAATAAGTTTAACGGCGATACAGAGGCATTTCTTGAGTCGGTAAGCAAGGTAGACCCGGATCAGGCAAGATTTTTAGGCTATATGCTGGACGATTATAAGGTAGACTTCCAGAAGGAGCTTGAGGACTTAAAGCTCTTTATCTTCCAGTTTCTTACCTATATGTCCTGTAAGAACCCCGATATCCGTGAGAGCCGTGATTCCCGTAAGGCAACGGATCGTGCGATAAGGATGGGCAAGAATGAGACCCCTGAACGCATATTCGAAGTCGGTAAGCGTTTCGGAAAAAGATATGAGCTGATGATGAAGGAGGTTCAGAAGCAGAAAGAAGCCACGGTTGTACCCCGGGGAACTCATGCTTCCCCCATTCCTCATCTGGTTTCTGCTCACTGGCATGGCTACTGGTGTGGAAAGAATAAGGCTGATTTTGAGTATCAGTGGGTTGCCTGCTATTTTAAGGGTGGCGCTGCAAACGCTCTTGACTGTGACGAGATCGTTCATGAGTGTGAAGAGACCCATGCCTGTCCTTACTCCCATGGAGAACAGATACTCTACCACACCTTATCTGCCATGCAGATAGAATATATCCCGCAGTATCGTGTTGAAACCGGACGCATCTTTGATGCCTGTGTTAAGATCCATGGAAGACGGGTGATGATAGAGATCGATGGAGAACAGCACTTTAAGCCTGTGGCAAACTGGGATTTTGCATCAACGCAGGCGTCTGATATCGAGAAGAATGAGTATTGTAAGACCAACAATATCCCGCTTCTCCGTATCCGTTACGATGAGATATTAAACATATCCGACATCATAAAGAATCTCTGCTTAAACACCTTAAAAGGGTTTAAGGATGATTACTGGCTGTCAGAAAAGAGTAAAGACGAATACTATGAGATAATGAGTCCTGAAAGGGTATAAGGAGTTTTGTATTAAAAAGAACTAAAGTTATTACGGAGTACCACATTGAAAAAGCTTGTCATCTTACAAATCATAGGCATAATCATCTTCATCATCCTTGCCTTTCTCTTACAACTGACAGGGCATTTTTCGTTTGCCTCCGTATGTACTCTTTATATCTTTATGGGTATTGGAAACATCATAAATGCCAAGATAATGCTTATGAAGCCGATAGAGGATATCAGTATCCATGATAAGCTGACAGGGTGCTATAACCGTTTTAAGCTTGATTCTGCGATACCCGAATATGAGAATTATAAGTCATACGCTGTTATCTTCTTCGATATCAACAATATGAAGAAGGTAAATGATACCCATGGTCATGACGCCGGGGATCAGATCCTTATAACGGCGTCAAATCAGCTTCGTTTTTGGCATAAATATGGAGACTTATACCGTCTTGGAGGAGATGAGTTCATTGTAGTAATACCGAATGTCCGTTCTGTTGTGATAGAAGAGATCCTTACGAAATGGTATCAGAAACTGCCGGCGTTAAATGAAGACTTTGGCGATGATTTTGTTTGTAATTTAAGCTATGGGGTGTTCTATAAAAGTAAGGGCATCTCTTTTGAAGATGTTTTAAATAATGCCGACGAACTGATGTATGAAATGAAGAAGCGCATCAAGGAAGCTGATAAGTAGGTATTTCGTTCAAAAATTTTTTTCATATATATAAAGATGAATATATCTGTATATATGGAGGAGAAAATATGAGATATCTGTTTTCGAAGAATAAAGCATCTGATATATCTGAAGCAGAAGATAAAATATCTAATGCCATTGTAAGGTATCAAACAGTTGTCTTAAATCCGTATGATACTGCAATAATGGATGTGATAGCGGTGTGTTCATTAGCGGTATGTTCTTTCGCAGGGGGAATATATTTTTTACTGAATAGTGGTTTAAGGAATGATTTTGCTACAATTTTAAATTATGTTATAGGTATGATCATTACATTTATAGGAATTGGGTTTAGCGTGACAGCTATCTGTATGTTTATAGGCGATTATGTCGATTGTCATTACGGACTGATAGGGCAGAAGATGAATGAGCATATCAGGAAGAATAATCCGGAGCTTTCAAATATAAGATCCAGACTTGAGCAGCTCTGTGACAGACTTAAAACAATAGAAAATCAGGTTAAAATATCCAATGAAGTTGAAGAGCTGTATGATCGTTATGGCGATAACCTCAAGATAAAGATAAGCTCCCTTGGTGCTCATGATTGCGAAGTTGTCTTTACATGTTGTATAAAAAAGACTGTCGGAACACAGCTATCATATACGGATAAGATTTCAAAGAACTATCGTATGAACAGAAGCTTTGCAGCAAATATCTTTATAGGAGATACTGTAGACTTTTCCTGGCTGGATGGTGAAATGGATGGGGTAAAAGAAGATCTTTGCAGGGAAATCCTGATAATATCTGATAATAAGAACTCTGCAAAGATATTGGAGGACAAAATTTTTAAAAAGATTGTCGGGCGTATTACCATGAAGCCGTACAATGATAAGATCATTAAGATAGATTTTGATAAGTCTTCCCCAAAGAAGTTTACCCTTGAAGATAAAAATGATGGACTGGATTGTTACAGACACGAGTATAACAAGATAAAGGAAATATAAAATATGAGCTATGAAGCTATTAAAGAGGCGTTAAGGAGCAGTGATTATGACTTTCTTCGTACAGAGAGGCATTTGGCTCCTGAGAAACAGACCATTCTCACAAATGATGATATTAAAATAGGCAAAGGGATTATCCTGCTTGGCCTTGGCGGGTCATATGCTTATGGAACAAATGTTCCCACCAGCGATATTGATATTCGTGGTATCTGCTTAAATTCCAGAGATGATATCCTGGCAGGAACCGTATCGGATGAACATTTTGAGCAGGTGGTAAATGTAGCGACAGATACGACCATTTACTCACTTAATAAGATCGTTAATCTGATGGCTGATGTGAACCCTAATACCATCGAAATGATGGGTCTGGATGAGGATCAGTACCTCTTTCTTTCCGAAGAGGGGCGTATGCTTAAGGATAACGCACATATATTCCTTTCAAAGAAATGTGCTCACTCCTTTGGCGGATATGCTAATCAACAGTTATACCGTTTAATCCATAAATCGGCTCACGCCATGGGACAGGCAGACCTTGAGAAACATATCCTTAAGACGCTTGAGTTCATGCAGACGGATTTTAATAAAATCTATTCGAATATACCGGGAGATGCTATTAAGCTCTATATCGATAAAGCTGTTCAGGAGGGGTATGATACCGAGATATTTATGGATGTAAAGCTTACTCATTATCCTCTTCGTGACTACTGCAGGCTTTGGAATGAGCTTAAGAACACTGTATCGTCCTATGGAAAGATAGGGAAGCGTAATCAGAAGGCGCTTGAGCACGATAAGATAGGGAAACATATGATGCATCTGGTTCGTTCGTATCTAATGTGCTTTGATATCCTGGAGAAAGAGCAGATCATAACCCACCGGACTAAAGAACACGATATGCTGATGGATATCAGAAACGGTAAATATGTTACCGAGAACAATGATGTCCGTCCTGAGTTCTTCGAGATTGTAAATGAGCTTGAGAAGCATCTTCAGGACTCAATAAAGCATACTTCTCTGCCGGATAAGCCCGATTATAAGAAGATCAGGGAGCTGGTCAGTGAGATAAATATTCGTGTTATCAATGGAGAAGCAGGCAGGATGGAGGAGTACGACTCAGAAGAAGAAAAGGAACTGTAGATATTCATTCTTGACACTATAACGGTATACCGTTATAATTACAGTATGATAAAGAATTATTTAGATCAAAACAAAATATCCTTATATAAGCTTTCAAAGGCAACAGCTATTCCTTACAGTACATTATCCGACCTTGCAAACGGAAAAGTTGATGTACAGAAATGTCAGGTGGGAGTAATAAAGAAGATAGCTGATTATATTGGTCTGTCTTTAGATGACACATACAGGCTCGCTACAGAGGGACAGCCTACAGATCATCTGAAAATAAAGAACAGGTATTATTATCTCAGCACCCCCAAGGGAGATGTACCGATCTGCAAAGCAAATAACCGGAACGCAAAGGCTGCAGGAATATTTGCAGAATGGTATCTTGAAGACTTAAAAGATGAAGAAGCTTTTGATAATATTGTAAAAAGATATAACGGAAGAAAAGGTGTATGAATAATTATATTCTTATGCGAAAAAACCAGCCGGTTGCGGCATGTGCATTTGATGACATGGGAAACCTGATCCGGTATCGGGTTTTTTCCGATGCATATGACCTTGCACCTTTAGGATATCGTAAAGATACCGCTTGGTTAAAAAAGTGGTGGAGCGAGAGATCAATTCCTATTAACCAAAGCGGTATTGAAAAACTATTGCGTCAGAGAGGATATGTTACATCTGAGGAATATCTTTTTAAGAACCTTGGATTATCTTTGACCGATTATTATTGGATATGTCCCGCAGATTCAGACCTGACATGGGAGATGGTTAACTTATTTGATAACCCTTTTCATGAAAATATCCTGATTGAAAAACAAACTGAGTCAGATGATGGTATTCCTCATTATTCGCCCAATGGCTCGCTACAGGGAGGTATTGAAAAAACCTGGACAATCATTGATGGGCAAAGATGTATGATCAAGGGTAATCATTCTATTTTATCTTCAGAGAGCATCAACGAGGTGTTTGCTTCGGAAATACATAAAAAACAGGGGTATGATAATTATGCTTCTTATCGGTTGATCAAAATAAAAGATAAACCGTATAAATATGGATGCGTTTCTGAGTTGATAACATCACAGTCATCTGAAATGGTCTCAGCTTATGCCTTGATAACATCTGAAAAAAGACCAAATAATTCATCCGTATATGAATTTCTTTTGGATCTGTGCTGTAAATATGGCGCTGATAAGGAAAAATTGCGGCATGATTTGGAATATCAGATAATGACTGATTTTATCATCACCAATTACGACAGACATTTGAATAATATATCTTTACTTCGAAACGCTGATGATCTGAGAATAACAGGCATGGCCCCAATATATGACAGCGGAGCATCATTGTTTGCTGAAAGACAGTTTCCAAAGAATATTGATGAGCTGGAAAAGGTTGAAATAAACAGTTTTTATTCTACTGAGCTAAAGCTGTTGGGATTAGTAAAAGACAAAAACTGTGTAAATTTAACAAAGCTTCCATCTGTCAGTGAACTGAAAAAGCTATATGAGAAGGACGAATATTGCGGCCCTGATCGTATGGCCGGTGTTTTAAAATGGTATGAACGAAAAATCGATATATGTCGAAGCATTCAGCTGAACAAAGATATTCAACCGTCTTCCTTTGTGGTTACAAAGTCTGCCGAACCTTTACATAAGCTGACTGTGGAGATAATTCAAGAGCTTATTGATTTATGTAAAAACGGCGAATCAGCTGAAATAGTTGAAGCTAAGGTAGAAGATCTGATAAGATTTTGCGATGAAAACGGTATTGACGATGTAATTGATAAAATAATAGAGATGGATACAGAGAATGTTATCCCCGATGATGTTTACAGAAAGATAGAGAACACAGACGATCTCGACAGATAAAAATACTATATCATCATGAAAGACCTGAAATAAGTTCCCATGAGGAGCTTATTTTTTTTAAAATTTTTTTTCATATATATATGAAGGTCAGAGATAGGGACATTGAGTGATTTTAGAGAATAATTCTTATATATTGACACTAAATTACAAAAAAGGAGAATTTGATCATGGGAAAGTTTTATGCAGTAAAAGCAGGCTTAGTACCCGGCGTATATACCACCTGGGACGAATGTAAGGCTCAGGTAGAGCATATTAGCGGCGCCGTCTATAAGTCTTTTGCCACAGAGGCAGAGGCAAGAGCCTTTGTAAATGGTGTTCCTTATATTGAGACAGGAGCGAAAGCTTTGGAGTATCCGGTGGACAAGGATAATCATATCGATATCTGGGTAGATGGAAGCTATAATGCGGATACCAATGAGTGTGGATATGGAGTTTATATTAAAGGCGAAGGAAGAGAGATGGTCTTATACGGAAAGAAAGAATGTATTGAGGGAGGCCGTAATATCGAAGGAGAAGTTCATGCTGCAGAAGTCGCTTTAACCACCCTTGTAAAGCTCTATCCCGCAACAGATCTGCCCGCCTGCACTATCTATCACGATTATGAAGGAGTGGGAAAATGGGCGGACAAAGCATGGAGAACCAATAAGGGTTATACCGAAGCTTATGCACATCTGGTGGATGCTTTAAGAAAACAGGGCCTGGATATCACCTTTTCTCATGTCTATGGGCATAGCGGGGTAAAAGGCAACGAATATGTGGATAAGCTTGCAAAGATAGGCTGCGGCATCGAGCTGACAAAAGCAGAGAAGGAGATGATCTTAGAGCTTAAGGATGTGAATGGATTTCCAAAAGAGCTTCTTTTGGAAACAAAAGACACTAACATCCCCATTCTCAACAATGTATACAACGAAGAAGATATCTTAAGGACACTTAAGACCTTTGCTGAGGAAAATGAGAACAGAACTGATGCCGTATATGATTTTGTATCAGAACTGACAGGCAGATCTGTGGATTCTCTGATTGAGATTATGAATAATCTTGATACTGACGGGATAATGCTGGAATAATTTATTTTCTTCTCATTATGTTCTTTAAAGCACTCTTTACGGGTGCTTTTTTAATGTAAAAAATTATTTTTCATATATAAGTATAAAACAGTTTATATAAAAGGAGATCCTATGCGAAAACAATCAGATGTCATCATTATAGACCCCATCGGTGAGGAGAGAGAAAAAATCTCCCGTATCCTTGGCGTGCTGAGAAAAGAAAAGGAGCCTGAACCTGAGGCAGAAGAGCAGGACTGGGAAAAAGACTGGGACAAGATGGACGATATCGAAAAAGAAGAGGCAATGAGATGGTATCGTGAGAGCATAGACAAAGACGATATTTAGGAAAGAGAGAAAGTAAGATGAACAGATCGATCGATGGCGATATCGTATATATCGCTGAATTAGACCAGGATGTAGACGATGTTATCGCTGCAGAATACCTGTATAAGAAGAAAGCTTTACGCTGTGTGGTCTTAGACCCGATCCCAAAGGAAAGGGCAGGTATTGACAGGAAGAATGAACTGATAAAGATGGGGATACTCGTAACAAGCAGGATACCAGAAGATACCACCAGGATATTCAGTGGTGGAGCGCTCACCAGGGTCGCAGGCTTTATTAAAGACCACAAGCTTGAGTATCTTATCATGAACGGTGGCTTTGTAGGCTATAACTTAGCCGACGATATCCTTGATAAGTTTAAGAATAAGCTGGAATGCAGAACCTTTAACTTTAACTGCGATGTTGAAGCAACAGATCAGGTCCTTAAAAGCCCCAATATCGAAAATATCATGCTGATAGGTAAGAATGTCTGCCACAACAGAAGAAATACTCCTGCCGGGATCTGGAGGGCAGAATCAGAGTTATTTAAGAAGTATGGGGTAAATGATACCAAACTGCAGCACGATATGCTTGCCTGCCACGAAGGGCTGGTAGAGCTTGGCTATATCAAAGAGGACAGCTATCTGCTTTACAGCGAAGTAGAGCCCTATAACACAGGCTTAAACGGTATACATACCCTCTGGGGCTCAAAGATTCCTTCAGGGTTTGGCGAATACAGAACAGTAACAGCTGCTATCGGCTGGAAATAAAGGAAAGGATAAGACCTGATGCTTATTATCATGATCATACTGGGTATCATAGGAATTCCTGCATTTATTGCTTTATTTCTGCTTATCACTGCCATTATCGATGAGTTCAAAGAAAGTGATGATTTTTATCAAGACTAAAATGAAAGGAAACAATGACTATGACAGAGGAATTTAAAGAAGGGGTTCTTTTATAAGAACAGGAAGGTGCTTTATGAGGATAGAACCCCTTCCCAAATATCATACGCTGCCCTGTTCTTTTGTGGGAGTCGGCTGTGCTTTCGAAGATATCTACAAAGCGGACTTTCCGGGAGTATTACCGGAGGAGCTTAAAGAAGACGGTTGGCTTAATCTTGATGATGCCAATCGTTATATCAGAGAATATCTTCCGGTTAAGAAGAAGCAGTATTTTAAGAGAAATGAGAGGAGTAAGCTTTCTCTCTTCTTAACAGACAATACAGAAAAGTGCTGCGTATGTGTTTACGGGCATTTTATCTATGTAAATGGACATGATTACTGGTCTTATTTTGATAATGAAGATGATGATATCGTATGTATATGGTATCTCGAAGAATAAAAAGGAGGGTATTTATGGATTTCGACGAGTATTTCAATGATCGCTCAGAAGAAATGAAAGACAAATCGCAGGAAGAGCTTTTAAGCGGATATACCAAGATCAACATCATAAATGATGGTCAGGAATTTCCGTTTGTTTCTGAGGGGGTTTGGGTCTGGATGGCTCCTGAAGATAAGAAAAAATACAATGACGATACCTATACCGGTAAGCTCAAAGGGATTCTGTGTAACAATCCGAACTTATATGGAGTTTTATTGCATTTTGGAATCGAAGTCCAGATACAGTGCAAGGGCGATAAGCGTGGAGAACTGGATGCAAAATGGATAAACAAGATCATAAGAAAGATCATAAAGGATATGGATTTAGAAGAAGAAAAGGAGGAAATACAAAAATGACGGATAAGGAAATACAGAAGAGCATAAAGCGAATCAAGAGACAGAACAATCTGGTAAAATCGGATATCAAGGTTCTGCAGAAGATGGTGGAGTATGTGGACGCACATATCGACGATCTGAACACAGAGAACTGCCATGATTTCGACCAGGCCGTATGCGAGATGGAAGATCAGCTCAAAGTGGTTGAATTATTTGGATAATTACCGTAAAGTATATTTTAGCTAAAAAAATTTTTCATATAAGTAACAGAAGCGGTAAAAGCATTTTTCCAAATTATTTTTCATATAAGAACAGGAGATAAAAACATGGACAGAAAGACAGAGCTCGACAATATCATAAAGAAAATCCTTAAAAGCAAAGATGCCTCCAGCTTTACAGAGATCTATATCTCTGAAGGCAGCGTAAGCGGCGAAAAGATTAAGGATACCGTTCATATGATGGTCTGCTATGATGCGGACTTCAATAACGCAGACCTTTCCGATATAATCTCCGATATCGAAGAGGAGGATCGTTCCTTCTTCCTTATACTCTCAGCAGAGCCGGATATGGTGGAGCGGGGTCATGGTATTGTCCTCTGGAAGAGAGGAGAATAATGTATATCCCTGAAAATATCATCAACGAAATCGATAAGAATGCCGACCCGCTGGACAACAGTTATTTCAACCATGCGCTGCCGGCGCTTAATGCGATCAACAAGGTTGATTCCGAGAGCTTTTGTTATGATGACCTAAGCAGAGCTGCTAATGTGCTTGAGAGGCTGTATAAAGGCTTTTTGCAGGCTGCTGTTGTAAAAACGGAGTGGTATCAGCTTCCTTACGAAAAATTCCTGGTCGAGGACCACGATATTCTCGGAATGCTCAAAGAGATCAAGAGAAATTTTCCCGAAGCATTTCCGAGGCAGGATTATAATACCTGGCGTGCGACACAAAGTTTTCTGATAGAGCTGCGTCAGGCATATAGCTTCTCAAGATATACGACATATCCGACTTACGAAGAGTTCGATAAGGTAAGGAAGTATGTAAATCATCAGAAGGATATCATTGTGGAGTTCATCAAAGAAGGCGGACTTGAAGAGAACCGTGATACAGAGTTGAAAGAGGATTATTGATGCATAGAACCTTTAAGCACATATTTTTCATCATATTCGGCCTTGTAGCGATAGGGTTTTCCGTGGTGATATTCTTTGTATCCAACAATGACCGGTTTAAATGTACCTATAAGACAACAGCTCAGATCGTTGATATCATGGAATCGGATACCCATAACTATAAGGCATCCAGGACGGATAAGGTTTTTACCCCGGTCTTTGAATATGAATATAATGGAGAGTATTATCGGTCTTTCTGTAATGTCTACACCGGCTATAACAGCAGCTGGGTAGGAAAACAGGTAACCCTGATGATAAATCCCGACGATCCCGGAATTGTCTATTATGCGGATTTATACAGGACATCCTTTATTGTTTGTATTGTATCCCTGGTGATCGGAGTCATAGTCCTGCTAAGAGGTATTATCGTAGGAGAATTATAAGAGCCGGAACTTCCGGTTCTTTTTTTTATGCAAAAATAATTTTTCATATAAGGATATAAGATCACAAGAGGAGCAGAAGACATGAAATTTAAAGAATTAACAGTATTAGAGGACGGAAAATTCATAAATAAACACGGTGAATGCAGCTTAATGATCCGTCTCGGAGACAGCACTATCGCTGAAGACTCTGGGAGACTTTTTATATTCTTTAAAAAACTTCTTGGAAAACTGCATAAGGGGGAAACGATTGCGATAAGCTGCCGCAGAAAGAAATATAAGAAGAATGTTCATCATATCATAAATAATTCCGGTGGCTTTAAGAAAGCTCTGAGTAAAGAATATAACGATCTTTTGGATGCAGCGCTTGAAAGAAGTTGTGAGACAGAGTTTTATATCACGCTCATGCTTAATATCAAAGAAGAAAATCTTCATATCTTCTTTAAGAATCATATTCTTATTGATGAGATAAAAAGAGAGTTTCCTTACAGCTATGTTTTATCAACAGAGGAGCGTATCGAATGGATAAATGAGACTTTTGGTCTGTCTTATTCACCAAAGGACCAAACCATACTTGAGTATGTGAGATCCTCTGTAAAGAATTCAGACGGTGTTCTTTTGCTTCCAAACGATATGCAGTGTAAGACTTATGTTGGAAAGATCAATGACAGAAAGATCATAAACAACCCCGCTCTTAAAAACATCCTACTGGAAGAAGATAATATCTTTAAGAACATATATTCTGATAAAGACTCCATCACGACAGTCCTTTATACCAGGCGTGATAAAGAAAAGTTCTCTGTACGCATCTTACATACACAGATGGGTCTGTGTGAGAAAGATGAAGAGCCGTTTTTATCCAAAGAAAAGCTCCATATCTTAGGACTGATTGGCTGCTTATATAAAGAGACCTCTCTTATTAGATCTCAGTCGGCGAAATTCCACGACGCTCTTTTGCTTGAGAGCAATATGCAGCAGAGAACGATCGTTTATGGAGAAGACATTATCGCTTTTGGACTTCCCTGCCTCAAAGATGAATTCTTTGATCCCAATGGCATCTATATAGGGAACAATGCTCTGACAGGAAGACCCCTGTTATATGACAGCAATAAGTGCAAAAACGGGCTGATTGCCGGACTTCCCGGAGCCGGGAAGACCTATTTTGCCAGGGAACAGATCGCATTTTTGTTGCTGGATAACAACAGTCCCATCTTTATTATCTCAGAAGATGATGATTTTGAAGATCTCGTCGAAGATTTTAACGGAAGAAATATAGAGTTAAACTACTCAGATCTGGTGATTGCTCCCGATATGATAAATCCCTTTGACATGTATACCAAAGGCAGCGATAAGGACTTTATCGACCGGCTTGGCCGAAAACAGCATCTTATAATAAGTCTGATAGAAAATTTGACAAAAAGAGACTGTTCTGACAAGGAAAGGGCCCTTATATCTCAGGCTTTAAAGCAGATGTATGAGTCTGATTTCAGTCAGGTGAACTCTTCAGATCATATCTGTCCGGCTTTTAAGGACTTTGAAGCAGCTTTATCTTTAAACTGCAGATATATTGCAGACGATCCTGAAGTGGATCATCTGTTATCAGCAGTACAAGTGCTTGGCACAAAAAGTTTCCTTACAGGCAAAACAACGATCGGGTATGATAATACGAACATATGTGCATATAACTTAAAGAACCTTGATATGGATGATAAAACGCTTGCTGTGGATATCTGTCTGGAGCACGCAATAATGAGTATTGAGAGCCAAAAAGATATAAATTCTGTAGGCAGGATCTGTATTGACGGTATATATGACCGATCAAAGACCTATTATCTGACAAAAGCACTGAAATCCTCAAAAGAATCTAATACAGGCATTATCCTTATGATGCAGCATAGGGGTGACTGTGAAAAAAGGATATTTGATAACATCGATTTTCAGGTTCTTTTTGGTCAGGCGATAAGCGATATTGACTATGAGACAGTTCCTGAGGAGATGTACAGATATATTAACCGGGATACGGGAAATTGTCTGATCATTTCGGGAGACAAAAAGGTAGCAACACATATCCCGTATATCAAGAGCTTATTACACAGGAAAAACAAGGATTCCTGATAACAGACAAAGCATTAAAGAAAGCACTCTTGTCCATAAAAGGCAGGAGTGTTTTTGTTTTATTCAAAAATTTTTTTCATATATATACAGAAGGAGACAGATAAACATGTCCGATATAGAAACTTTAATCATTGAAGCAGCCTATAACCGAGATTTGACATATGCGAAAGATTTTAATGGTCGGGCATATGCTTTAATGGATGTGGATTGGATTGGATATTTTGATACACTTGATGAAGTCCTCGAATTTCTCGGTATATCAGTGAAAATAGATGAGGCAGAAAATGAGGTGCCGGATGCAAGTATTGATTGATATACCTAATTGGCTCTATAACGCAATTATAGAATGTAACGAGCCTCATTATTCAAAATCATTAGGTGATGCTGTCAGAGACGGTGTACCATTGCCTAAAGGTCATGGAAAATTGGTTGATGCTGATGAGTTACTTACATCTGAAAAACCAAGGGGTATTGCAGATGATGTATGGAAAGAAAGTCATATCTATAAATTGTTATCAAATGCAAAGCCAATCATAGAGGCAGATACAGAAGATAAGGAACAGGAAGAGATGGAGGAAGAAATATGGAAATAGTAATTAAGATATCAGAAAAAGACTATGACGATATTTTGAACGGAGAAACTAAAGCATCAGCATTAAATTGGTCAATTTTTAATGCTATTAGAGACGGAGTAGCACTGCCAAAAGGACATGGAATGCTGATTGCTGAACCAACAGAGGAAGAGATAGCAAAAACGATAGGCGGTAAAAATGATTTTGCGGACTGTATTAGGAAAGCCGTTAAGACTGTATTTGTAAATGCACAGCCAATTATAGAGGCAGATACAGAAGATAAGGAACAGGAAGAGGAGAGAGAATGAGCTGGGGGATTGCAGAAACAGCAAGTGAGAAAGAAAAACTGAAAGCTGAAGTAAACGACTATTTTCACGGCTTAAATGCTGTGGGAAAGATCGATTACAGAGCTTATTGTGCATTATATGATGTCTGTATGCCTATTCTTGAAGAGTGTTTCGACAGAATGGAAAAAGACCGCAGAGAGGATGAGCGGGAGGAAAGAGGATGAAGGAGAAGGAGACATAAGATGATCGCTATAAGAGATTTTGAAATGCCCAAAGACTGCGACAGCTGCCCTTTTTACACTTATTATAATGATTACGCCGATGATTGCCGCATAACGGGTGAGATAGTTCAGAATGTAAAACCCGGCGAAAGACATCCCAAATGTCCGCTGGTGAATATTGTCCTGGCTGTGGGTCAAGGATGTAGGAGAAAGGTAAGAAAATGAATATACCGAAAGAAGTAATATGTGTAGAAATGAGCAATATCATTTAGTTAAGAAAGGAAAATTTTTTATGAAGACAATAAAACAAGCAATCGTTGTAGTTGATTCATACAGAAGACCAAGCAGAAGTAGAAACACAGCAGGTCGCTACAGAGTCGGAGCAAAAACCGAAAAAGAAGCCGAAGAACTTGTAAGAGATGCCATAGGCTTTGGTTCCGTAAAATTTTATTATTGGGAAAGAGAAGATAGCATACAGCCAAAAGTAAAATATAAAGAAGTCGTTAAAGAAATTCCCAGTTATACGGGTTATTCTTACGAAAAGCCGAGACATGCCTGCGAACCATTTACACATGAGGATGAAGAGGAAGAGAGGTTTTAAGATGAGTGAGATATCAGAAACAGAAATCAAAAGTATGACCAAAGAGCAGAACTACCTGCGTGGATATGCGGACTGTAAGAAAGATATGTCTTTAAAAAATCTGATCGAGATCCCTGAAAATGCCACAATAGGTGATGTGATCAAGGTTGTATTTCCGGACTGGAAGATCGAGCACATAAGAAAGATGAGCGGGCTTGACCGCTACGATATCAATATTGACAGCTTCAACCGGTTCAGTTTCTATGAGGACTTCTGGAACTCACCGTATCAGCTGGTTAAAGAAGCCGAGCATAACAGGACTTCAGATGTTGTCTGTACCTATCAGGAAACCGGTTGTGGAAGTTGTAAGCGTCAAACAAATTGCCCATTATAAGAAAGCGAGGAATAAAAAATGACAATATATAACGAAATAGAGGATTATAAATCAACAGAGTTTTACAATGTTGCTCCAACAGGTTATTTTTCCATATACGATATGAGAATCAATAAACGATGTTTATGCTTTAAAGTAACAGATAATTCTTACTTAAATCTGGAAACTAAAGAATACATCGAATTAAAGGATTATGATTTAGATATGATGGTGGAAATAGTTCAAGCTACAGTAGAGTGGAGATATATAAATAAAAACGAATCATATAAAGAGGAAAAATTATGACAAACGGAGATATGATAAAGGATTTCTTTAATCCGTATAAAATTTGCGAATACGAACATAGTGTGCATGTTTATATGACAGAAGAAGATTTCTGGAAATCTGATTATCAGATAAACTGCAACACAAGTTGGTGGAATGCACCTTGCAACAAAGAAAAGGAATCTGCAACAGTTGCTAAATTTCACGATTTTTATCCGGAAGATCCTGAAACATGGCCTCCGGCGGACAAGGAGATCCTGGTTAAAAACCATGTCGGAGACAACTTTATTGCATATCTGGGATATGATGGATATTCGGGATATGATGACGGTGAAGACGGCGGCTGGGGATTCTATTCAGAAGATGGCGACTTTATAGCAGATCTTGATGATATAGATGCCTGGATGCCGATCCCGCAGCATGAGAGAGATAAGGATTATATCCCGGTGTGGGAGAGAGAAAAGAAAACCATTTCTGCGGAAACACATGATGATGAAGAGGATGAGGAGAAAGATAGATAAGACGGGTTAATTTATAATTCCCAAAAAATTTTTTCATATTATAGTAAGAAAAAATAGAAAGGCAGATATAAAAGAGGAGAAAGACAGATGAGACGGATAAAAGTATTGGGTACCGCTGCAATAATCCGTGGGAAGTATCTTCAAAAATTACATGAAATGGGTGCGCCTGCTCATAAAGACCAGTTTCGTGTTATATGCGGATGTACAGGTATAGCAGATGCTAACAGACAGTGTGAAGCAGCGGGGCTTAATAATAAGACTTTCCAAAGTGGTTATACTTCTGAAACTGGTAATAGCAAAGAACTGGAGCTTGCCGGGAACGGTGGTCTGTTTGTAGAGATCGCTTATAACAGGTATGTGTCTGTAGAAGAGCTTCTTCCAAAAGGGCAGGATTCAAGAGAAGATGATGGCATGGAGGCTATGGAACGATGAACAATATTTGTGCAGATCAATGTGACTGCTGTAAGGAAATCTGGAATATTAACATGCATCTGATTGTGGTATAAGCATTGGTTCAGAGGTTGGGAGCTGATTAAATGGCGTACCCTTGAGGATTCCCCGTCAGCCAATGTTATATACATATATAAGGAGTGCTATATAAGTATTACATCATAAAAGCCCAAAGTACATCTGAATTGAGGAGAGAAGAGAGGGAAATCTAAATGAAAGCAACAGTAACAGTAGATGTGGATATCAAATATGCCAGAACCGCTCTTTCTATAGCCGGTTACGATGTAAAAGACAAAACTGATGAAGAAATCTGCGAAATGGCAATAAAAATGAATGACTGCTATGCAGTAGACACACAGGAAATCACCTGGGATGATACAAAAGAGATTCATTCCAGTAAAGAAGTGCTGGATATCTTAGACGAGATCAGAGACCTGGCAAAGGGAGAATCGATTGAAGTCCCGATGGTATATGGCGATGGAACTGAGGTTTGCGATAAAATGATCTCCCTGACAAAACTTGGATACATACTTACGGAGATGGAGATGGCTGTCAAAGAGGAACCGGAAGAAGATATCATAACCAGGTAGGAAGATTTATATACAAATGACAATAACAGGATCTTACGCATACAGCAGTTATATCTTATCTGGGCAGCTTTGATAAGCCCTGCGAGTTTTATGAAAGGAAAGATCAATGACACTTGACGAAGCGAAAAAGGTATATGAAATTGCCAAAACAGGTGATCTTCAGAGGTTAAACAATACCCTGATCGAAATGACCGAGGATGCACCGGCTGTGTTGGATAGAATCATCGGTGAGATCAGAGGCTACCAGGGAAAGCTTAATCCGAAACTTGACCATGATGATCTGATCACATCGAACGCATATGAAAATGTGATCGACATGATCGAGACGCATAAATACCTGGATTTTGAACCGGATAAAAGTTATGAAAGGGACAGGTAAGATCATGGAATATACCGTAAATATCAATAATAAGCTGCCGTTTTGGTTGGGCGATAAGGTTTACATCGTCCG
>ODAJ012185932.1_pt1 | contig 17651 bp, 14 predicted proteins | sample 1539241 | NCBI WGS metagenome assembly ODAJ01 (sample SAMN02144231, study PRJEB22623) | gut metagenome | biome: sheep rumen | host: Ovis aries | place: New Zealand
CTTACTTTTTGAAAAAAGTATCCGCAAAGCCTGTTTATCGGCATTGCGGAAGACTTTTAATGGTCATTTGAGTTTTAGCGGACAGCAATATAAAAAAAAGAAAAGTATATGAAAACAATGAAAGATATGGCAAAGCTGGTGTTCATGAGCATCCTTACCGCAGCAGCAACAATTAGTTTCACCGCCTGTTCAAGCGACGAAGATTTTGCATCAACAGACAATGGGTCAGCCCAAAAAGCTCTGGGCGGTCAGCTGATGCAGCCCGAGAGGACCGTCCTCGTCTATATGGCAGGTAGGAACAACCTTACGGACAACGAAAAACATGTAGATTTCCTTAAGGCTGACCTCAACGAAATCAAGGAGGGCTCGAAGAAACTGAGCGACAAAGACTGTATGCTCGTGTTTGTATGCCGCTACCAGGACGCCAACGATACCGAGACACCCTGGCTCGCACGCATCTGGAGGGGAGAGGTGACCGACTCTGTTTCCGTAACCGACATGGGCATCTCGAAGAGCGACGCACGTGCCTGCGACCCAGAGGTTATGGAGCAGGTGATGCGCTATGCCTATGGCAAATACGCCGCCACGCGCGACTACGGACTGGTGCTCTGGGGACACGGCACCGGCTGGCTGATGGAGCAGGAGGTGAGCGCCACGCGCGCCTACGGATTGGACAACGGCAACTATATCGGTGGCTCCGGTAAATGGATTAACGTACCCACGCTTAAGAACATCCTGCAGAAGATGCCTCACATGAAGTTCATCATGTGCGACTGCTGCCACATGATGTGCTTGGAGGACCTCTACGAGCTGCGCCACGTCACCGACTACATGATTGGTTCGCCTGCCGAGATTCCCGGACAGGGAGCGCCCTACGACACCATGCTGCCTGCTTTGTTCGAGAAAGAGATGTTTTTCAGCTCCATCATCGAGCGCTACCACGCCTCCGTCAGAGGCGCCCTGCCGATGGCCGCCGTCAAGATGAGCGAGATGGACAATGTCGCTCAGGCCACCGTACAGGCCATGCAGGGCGTAAAGGCCAACCTCGGGGGCGGCTATGCCGACATGACCGGCATCATTCATTACGGCTATGACGACAATGGATCAGAACACCTTGACGCGCACAACTTCTACTACGATGCTGGCGACTTCATGAGTCGCTATGCCTCAGCTGCCGACTACCAGGTGTGGAACGAGGCCCTGCCGAAAGCCGTCGTCATGAAGCGCATCGGCTACAAGTGGGATACCATCAAAAAGTGGGATAAATTCTATGCCGACTTCGAGATGACCGAAGAGAAGTTCCACGGCGTTTCCATGTTCGTGCCGCAGAGTCCAACCACAGGCAACTACAAACGGTATAACAACGACATCAACCAGATGGAGTGGTTCAAACTCCTGGCTCCCGACTTCTAACGTCATGCCCACTAAGCCAAGGCCCCCCTCTCATCCCCCCGTTGGGGGAAGAAAGGGGGGCCTTGGCTTAGGCAGTCTTACCTGAAACTGTCGGTAAGCAGTTTGATTTCAATTTGCGGGCTGATGCGCTCGTAGAGGATGTTATAGACGGCATCCAGTATGGGCATGTTGACGTGCATGTGGCGGTTGATCTCCTTCATGCACTTGGTGCCGAAGTAGCCTTCGGCAATCATCTCCATCTCTATTTGGGCCGACTTCACCGAGTAGCCCTTGCCAATCATGGTGCCGAAGGTGCGGTTGCGCGAAAAGTTGCTGTAGCCCGTCACCAGCAGGTCGCCGATATAGACACTGTCATAGACGCTGCGCTCTATGGGGTGGATGGCAGTGAGGAAACGCGACATCTCCTGAACGGCATTGGCCATGAGCACAGCCTGGAAGTTGTCGCCATACTTCAGTCCCGAGCAGATGCCGGCGGCAATGGCATAGACATTCTTCAGCACCGATGAATACTCAATGCCGATGACATCGTCCGAGGTCTTGGTCTTGATGTAGTCGCTGGCCAGCACCCTGGTGAAAGCCTTGGCCTTCTCCTGGTCGGCGCAACCCACCGTCAGGTAGCTCAGACGCTCCAGAGCCACCTCCTCGGCGTGACTCGGCCCGCCGATGCAGGCCAAGTTGTCGTAGGGCACGTCATAAACCCTATGGAAAAACTCCGAGCACGACAAGTTCTCGTCGGGCACGATGCCTTTGATGGCCGTGACGATGAACTTGTCGCGTATGCGGGTTTTGAGTTTCTTCAGGTGGTTCTTCAGATAGGGCGACGGTGTGACGAACACCAATGTGTCGTAGGCTTCAACAATTTTGTTGAGATCGCTGGAGAACCATATCTCGTCCAGATTGAAATGCACACTGGTCAGATAAGCCGGGTTGTGTCCCATGCGGCGGAAATCCTCTATGCGGTCGTCGCGGCGCATGTACCACCCGATGTGGTGGGTGTGTCCCACCACAATCTTGGCAATGGCCGTCGCCCAGCTTCCGCCGCCAATAATTGCTATTCTGCCACAGTCAAACATTTCCTGTTTCTCTTATTCTACTGTTTCGTTTGCTTTGTCAATCCACGCCTGCACGTCGTTGACGCTGGGTTTCTGCATGTCGAGCTTGAACTTCTTCACGATGTCGCCAATTTTCTGTTGCAAGCCCTGGGCTTTCTCGTCGCGGATGTTCTGCACCAGGTTGAATCCGGCTTTGCGCAACACGGGAACCCACTCTTCGCCGACACCCACGGCAGCCCATTCCTGAACGGTGCTCTGCGGGGCCTTCTTTTCGGGCTTCATCTGGGGGAAGAAGAGCACTTCCTGAATAAATGTCTTGCCCGTCATGAGCATCACCAGGCGGTCGATGCCGATGCCTATGCCGCTGGTGGGCGGCATGCCGTATTGCAGGGCGCGCAAGAAATCCTGGTCGATGATCATGGCCTCGTCGTCGCCCTTGTCGGCCAGTCGCATCTGCTCCTGGAAGCGCTCCTCCTGGTCGATGGGGTCGTTCAGCTCGGAGTAGGCGTTGGCCAGTTCCTTGCCGTTGACCATCAGTTCGAAACGCTCGGTGAGACCGGGCTTCGAGCGGTGCATCTTGGTCAGGGGCGACATTTCAACGGGATAGTCGGTGATGAACGTGGGCTGAATGAACGTGCCCTCGCAAAATTCGCCGAAGAGTTCGTCGATGAGCTTGCCTTTGCCCATGGTCTCGTCCACCTCCATGCCCTTCGAGAGGCAGAACTGGCGGATTTCGTCCTCGCTCTTGCCGTCGCAGTCGAAACCGGTCTTCTCCTTGATGGCATCGAGGATGGGCAGCCTGCGATAGGGAGCCTTGAACGAGATGATGTTGCCATCCACTTCGCGCTCGGGCTTGCCGTTGACGGCAATGCAGATGGTCTCCAGGAGTTTCTCGGTGAACGACATCATCCAGTTGTAGTCCTTGTATTGCACGTAGAGTTCCATGCAGGTGAACTCTGGGTTGTGGTTGCGGTCCATGCCTTCGTTGCGGAAGTTCTTGCCTATTTCATAGACGCCCTCGAAACCGCCCACGATGAGCCGTTTCAGATAGAGCTCGGTGGCAATGCGCATGTACATGTCCTGGTCCAGGGCATTGAAGTGGGTGATGAACGGGCGGGCCGACGCACCGCCGGCAATCATCTGCAGCGTGGGTGTCTCCACCTCGGTGTAGCCTGCCTCGTCGAGCACACGGCGCATGGTTCGCAGCACGGTGGCGCGCTGCAGGAAGGTGTCCTTCACGCCCTCGTTGACAACCAGGTCAACGTAGCGCTGGCGGTAGCGCAGCTCGGGATCGTCAAACTTGTCGTAGGCCACGCCGTCCTTGTACTTCACGATGGGCAGCGGCTTGAGCGATTTCGACAGCAGTGTCAGTTCCTTGGCATGCACCGAGAGTTCGCCCGTCTGTGTGCGGAACACGAAACCCTTGACGCCCACAAAGTCGCCAATGTCCATCAGTTTCTTGAACACCACGTTGTAGGTATCTTTGTTCTCACCCGGACAAATGTCGTCGCGGGTGATATAAACCTGTATTCTTCCTTTTGAATCCTGAATCTCGGCAAACGAAGCCTTGCCCATCACGCGGCGGCTCATCATGCGGCCGGCAATGGTCACCTGCGGCAGCTGGTCGGCAGCTATGGGTTCCTCGCCTTCGGGGGCATCCACCGTCCACTGACCACTTTCCACCTTCTGTTTGATGTCGGTGCTGAAAGCATTCGTTGGGTACTCGGCTGCGGGATATGGGTCGATGCCCATCTGGCGCAACTGCTGCAGACTCTCGCGTCTGCCTATCTCTTGTTCACTCAGTTCTAAAACGTTCATAAAAGAAAATAACTACTGTTCAATATTGCAATATTCGCTGCAAAGGTACGATTAAGTGAGCAAAAAAACAAAAGAAACTTGATTTTCTTTTTGTTTTTTCGAACGACAGTACCTTCGACGAAGTCAAAGGTACGATTAAGTGAGCTAAGAACCCACCTTCGCCGGGTGTCGATTCTCCACGCTTGTCTATTCTTCGTTGGCATTCTCACCGGCATCTTCGTCGGCATCCTCACCATATCTGAAACTTTCGCGGTAGAACTCCACCAAGCTGTCGCCCTCCCAACATCACCGCCAGGATGAAGTTTCTCATTTCCGTCATATTTTAATGTAGATACGTTTCTTCCAGAGCCACCAGCCAGCCAGTCCGCACATCAGCACGTAGCTCAGCGCAAAGCAGAGCGAGGCCCAGTAGGTGTTGCTCACCACGGCGTGGATGGCGTTGTAGATGACGTCGTTCACGCCGTAGTTGCCAAAGACGATGGCCATCACCTCGCTCAGCACGTAGAGAAACAACGGGTTGATGCCGAAAATGACAAACGGCACCGTCCAGCGGCTTCGGCCCTTGATGTCGATGGCATACATGAGCAGGCCTTGCACCAGCGCGGCCAGGCCGCACGTCATGAGCACATAGCTGGGGCTCCAGATGCGTTTGTTCAGCGGCAGACCGTACTGCAACAGATAGCCGCCGATGACCAGCAGCCCCCCGGCCAGCAACAGACTCAGCACCTTCTCGTTGGTGCTCTTGGCCTTCATCATGGCGCGGCCGCAACAGAAGCCAATGAGCGTGTGGGCAACGGAACTGAGTGTTCCCAGCAGCCCTTCGGGATCGACGGGGCTCTTGTGGTAAAGATGGTCGTAGCCCAGCAGTGCGTTGTCTATGCGCGCGGCAATGTTGGTGCCATCCTCGGCATAGCCGTTGCCTACGAGCAGAATGACGGCATAGACCGCCAGCAGCACCACGCACAGCGGCAGCAGGCGCTTGTGGTCCACAAACAGAGCGAGCAACGAGACGGCGCAGTAGCACAGGGCGATGCGCTGCATCACAGCCATGATGCGCAGATGGCTCCACCCCCAGTCGCCACCCAAGGCGTTGGCCAACCAGTTGATGCCCAAGCCGATGAGAAATATCACCAACGTGCGCTTCACGATCTTGCGTCCCACGGCTGCCGACCACTGGAACTGGTATTTTCTGAGCGACAGGTAGGTGCTAATGCCCATAATGAACAGGAAAAAGGGAAACACCAGGTCGCACGGCGTCATGCCGTTCCACACCGAGTGCTGCAGTGGCGCAAACGTGTCGCCATAGCCGTCGTTCACCAGAATCATTCCCGCCACGGTCATGCCCCGCAGCACGTCTAAAGACTGAAGCCGTTTCTTAGAGTCTTGGTTTTTCATGAGCAATTGTCTATATTTGTCCGCCTCTCGCCGGGACTGACGAACCACGGCTTCGAGGTCAGCGGAACATTGTTTTTGCAAAGTTACAAATTTTCTAGAGAATTTCAGCGCAACGCCGTAAGTTATTTTCGTAACTCGCGGCGTTATTGATTTATCTCACGACAATAAGGTGAGATTTTCTAGCTTGAATTATTCACAAAGAATGAAGTTTTACGCTACGCGCCTTTAACAAAACAAAGAAAAACAAAAGCTAACAAGGAAAAACAGGTTTTTATTTGTACCCACCCGGTTTTTATTAGTTTTTCTTGGTTTTTCTTTGTTTTGTTAAAGGCGCGTAGCGTAAAAAAAGAAACTAATGAATAATTTAGACTAGAGATTTTCAGCGTAATGCCGTGAGTTATTTTCGCAACTCACGGCATTATTTTTTTATCTCACGACAATAAGGTGAAATTTTCTAGAGAATTATGGCGTAATGCCGTGAGATAATTTCCTGTTGCCGCGAGAAAAACCAACAACTTGCGGGAGTTTTTTGCATATTCATACCAATATATTTAGCAAATGTAGTATTATGAACAAATAATTGGAAAAAACGACCAAAATGTCGGAATAAATATGTATCTTTGCTGCGCTAAACATTATTTTCTAACACAAAACTCATTATGAAGAAATCAATCATGCTCGTTTTGCTGCTTGCCAGTGCCGCGATGGCGCAGGCAGGAGGTCTGATGACCAACACCAACTTTCACATTGCTTTCGACCGTATGTTTGCCCGCGGAGCCTTCAACCTCTGGAGTTAGCGGACATTAGCTTCTTTGACGTTGACGTTGACGCTAACGTTAACAATTGAAAGTTAGCTTCATGAACCAAGGTTCATTAACTGCCGCTAACTCCTGTTAACTCCCTGCAAGCGAGCTTGCAAAACTTAAATTATGAATTATCCAGACAACGACAGCTCGGACTCTGGCTTTATCAGCCAGACTCTGCATAACGACTCGGACGAGGGATTCTATCTCTCGTCCGAGTTTCGTGACCTGACACCCATCCATGAGTCGGAACACGGCCACAGCCGCGTGTTCAGGGCTCAGCGCATGGGCAAATGGCACGTGCTGAAATGTCTGAAACCTCAGTTTGCCGACAGCCCCGACTACCGCGCACTGCTGCGCAAGGAGTTTGAACTGGGCTACAATCTGAACCACCCCAACATCGTCCGCACCATCGGCATGGAAGAGGTGGAGAGTCTGGGCGTGTGCATTGTGATGGAGTATGTGGAGGGCACCACGCTTAATGACTTTCTTGCCAGCCATGGGCACGATGCTCAGCAAGAGGAGCAGATGGTCAGGCAGCTGTGCGGCGCACTGGCCTATATCCATGCGCAACAAATGGTGCATCGCGACCTGAAACCATCCAACATTCTTATTACTGACAATGGTCACAACGTGAAACTCATTGACTTCGGACTGGCCGACAGCGACAGCTTCGCCATTCTGAAACAATCCGCCGGCACTCGCCGCTATGCCGCACCCGAACAGCTGCAGACGGGCGCGACTGTCGATGGCCGCGCAGACATCTATGCATTGGGAAAGATTTTGCAGGAGTTACCGTTTCAGTCGCCCAAGCTGCAGCGCATTGCACACCGCTGCTTACAGACTGACCGCGAGAAACGTTTTCAGAACGCAGACGAAATCATAAAACAACTTGATAAGCGGCAGCTCATCTCAAACAAAGGCTGGCTTTGGTTGCTCGCCGCCGTGGCCGTTGCACTTGTTGCCATTTGGCTTTCAACGAAAACGACATCACCCATCACCCAACAACCATCACCCAACACCCAACAACCATCACCCAACACCCAACAACCATCACCCAACACCTACCACCCAACAACCGCCGACCAACAACCAGCACCCACAGAAGAAGCCATCCCCACCCTATCCGCCGTGTCGCCCGACGTGGCCTACTATCTCGACCAGACAGCCATTCCCAAGGAGGTGAAGACCGAGCCGCGCTTCGTCCACTTGGCCGAATACGCCTACAGCATCACCACCCACTTCATCAAAAGCCACAGCATCAACTACAAGTCGGAAGAGGAGGCTTTCGGCTATGTGCTGAAAGAGCTGGAGAAAACCGTTGCTGACCCGAAAACCCGCCATCAATACACCTCCTATCTGGACGTGCTCACTCAAATCATTGGCGAGGACTTCCGCCGCACGCATTTCAAGGAGCAACCATCACCCAACACCCAGCAACCCTCACCCAACACCCAGCACCCCGACCGTGAGAAACTCAACCGCATAGATGCCATCGCCGAAGACTGCGTGTCGATGCTCTACCGCATCACCGACCTCGGCTCCGCCCTGCCCGCCACCACCAACGACGCCGAAGTGCTCAACGCCGTCGAACAGGAAGTAGAGCAGTTCATTGGCAAAGAGTCGCCCGACCTCCCAGCCTACAAAAAACAAGCCCGCGCCGCTGCTCAAAAACACATGAGCCAACGGCGCGAGCAATGGAAACAAATGGGGATTTGGAAGTGAAAGAGAATCATCAACCTAGGAATGCGGCAATCACCTTGTGCCAATAGTCCCACGAATAACCTACGGAGGGGTGGTTCACGGGCAGAATCTTTACTTTGGTGCCATCGCTCAGCGCATAGTTGCCGCATTTGTTGATGTTGCCATCCACCACGATGTCTGCATTCCACGACCACCGTTCACCAGCCGGCATAAAGCCCCAAAGACGTGAACCCCACACGATAACATACTGCGGACGATACTGCTCCAGCACCTCGAAGAACGGCGCTGCCGCCTCCTCATATTGTTTGCCAGTTCCCGCCTCGCGAGGCCCGCCCATTGCCGCCTGCAGATAGTTGTAGAATACCACGGAGTTCCATATCTTCTTTCGCTCCGCCCAATCCGTCTCATGGCCAACCAGTGACCGCTCAAACTTCAAGTAAGTCGCCATCCACCGCTGCCTCTCCAGCGATTCATTCAGATAGTCACTCACAACTCCATTCGTAAATCCGCAGCACTCCGGATGAGCCCTTGCATTACCGCAATCCGCACATCCTTCCTCGCAGTAATGACTCTCCCCAAGAATCATCACCCGCTTGCCAAATATTCCGCCCGATGAGTAGGCAGAACCTACAAAAGGTTTGAAAAAAAAGTCACTCATTTCTTATCTGGGTGAACCATATCACCTACAGCTTTAAAACAATCTCCTAATGTTTCAAGGAATCGAGCTAACGTACCACGTGTTACTTTGTGATTTGCATGCTTTTCGAGTTCATCTTTAATTTTACTCATAATACTGTTATTTAGTTATTTAATTGCAAATAATTCTATTTCTTTTGCTCTTTCTTCCGAAATATCCATTGAGCGCCTTAACCTGTTCAGAAGTCTGCGAGAAGATTCTGGTAATACCCCATCAACAATCTCATCCTTCACCGCTTCGAGATACTCTTGTTCGTCCTCAGTCAACTCGGGCTTCTGTAGAGATTCCTCAATTTCTGCTGCACGTTCAGGGCTAATGCCTAACTTTGTACGCATTCTTTCAAGGAATCGTCTTTCTTTATCTCCAATAGTGCCATCTTCCAAACAGAATTTCACTTCTTCTGCATAACTCTGCTCGTCGCCTGTCATTTGAACTGTGCTGATGGGCTTAGTATCTTGAGTGGCAATTTGTGGATTCTGTTCAACAATATTTGCAAAATCTTTTATCGAACGGAACTTAACGTCAACTTTCCATTGTGTCTCAGTTGTCTCCTTAAACTGTGTTTCAATGTTTTGCTCAACTTCAGCATGCACTTTTGTCCATAAATACTTAGCAGCAGCTTTTATGTCTTTCTTTTCAGAGTTGGATGTAAATTTTGTCTGTGAAGTTGATACAAACTCATTGTATTCCAACATATTCCCATTAATTCTGCTGTTAACCAAGCGTTGCCATTGGGGTTGCTCGTCATACCATATTAAACCTTCTGGCAAGAAGGGCTTGCGCATGGGGTCAAGTTTTATTCTCATTGTCCGCTGGTTGTTTGAAGTCATCTCTCCTTGATGGTGCGACTGCTTACCTCCACTTGCTTCTCCAGAGAATAATTTGATATCTGCGCTTCCACTATAACTCTCTTGGCTATCATTAAATTCACTAACATCCTTACCCTTGATGGAAGTAATGATTATCTCTTCGGCTCCTAAACATTCAAGTAGATAGCAAAGTTCATGTACTTTGTCAACAAAGAAAATGTCCTCAGACTCTTCAAAAGGTACATAAAGCGATGGATTATACGGATGACCTATATAGAGTTGATTTGCAACAGGATGTCCTATTGGAAATTGCACACAATTTGGAACTTTCTCTAAAAGGAATGTCTCAATATTCATATCAGCACACCCTTCTATTGATTTAACAGGCATAATATATTTCCTGTCATGATAATCAACATTTTCAATATAATTATCCCAGTATTCAGCCATTTCTTGTTCACACTCAGAATACACCTCCTTAGCCTCACCGACAAGATCATTTGAATCGCTATTCATCGCCAAAAGAATATGTTTCCTGGCAATTCTATTCTCATCGTGACAATAAAGGGCTACCCCATAGAAAAAATGAATAGCCTCCTCAAAGCTACGCCAATCATCATCAATATGATTTAATGCCCACTTTAGTTCATCTATGGCCTTTTCCAACAAATTCATTCTCTCTCCCTCATCTTCAGTAACACGGGCATAGCCAAGATGCATCCGTCCACTCACATATTTCAAGAAGCACATATCTTCTGGGTTACTATGCTGAGATAATATCTCTTCAATTATCTCGACAGCCTTTTTTAGATTTCCCTCGGCTTCTAATGAAAAAACTTCATCTATTCGATCGGAATCATTATGGAACAGAGACGCTACATAGGATAAACCGTTTGCCAAATTTGTACACTGCTCGATTGAAGAATATGAGTGTAATAAATCAGATCTACTAATCCTCCAGAAAGTATCATAACCTTCATCAAAGTATATATAGAAATCTTTCTTCTTCTCAGAGAATTCCACTCGATTAATATCCTCCCATGAAAAAAAATGATCATAACTGCCGCTATTCGATTTTCCTAAGTGTAATCCAAAACCAATAGCAAACATATAACAATCAAATCTGTCATATATTCCTTTCTCTGTTATTATGATCATGTGCTTTCCATTATCATCATATTCATAAATGTCACTTAAAAACGCTATGCGTTCCTTAATAGGTCTGTTAAAAAAACGCTGGATGTCGCCTTTTTTATTTTCTGTGATATTTGGATAAACAAATGTAAGTTTATTATCGCAAATATTACGGAATCTATTTATTATTATTTCAAACACTTTATCTCTTTCCATACAGTTCTCGAATTATTGATATCATATTCAACTTCTCCTTTTTTCTCTGTGTAAACAGTCCTTATTTGGTTTGAAAACACTCTCAACCTCAAGGTCCTTTCCTCATATCTTCTCGTAGTCGTCTAACAGCAATGAGACAACACCTTCATATGTTTGTTTCATGTTTATTATAAAGTTTGGTTATACACATGTATTTTTTGTCTTTTTTGTCATAATAATAGTAAGCTATAATGAAAGTTTCTTCAGGTCGAGAATAAACGCTTTCATTAATTCTTTCATGAAAAAACTCCAAGAGTTTGCTCGTGTTTTCATCGTTGCCATGTTTTCTAAAAACCATAAGTTTCAAGGGGGAATTGCATACTAACAATTTCTGGAAGTCATATTTTACCTCCCCGTATGAGTCTTTATCGTCTTTGGCACGATACCTTCTACCTCCCCACTCACACTCCATGACCAAATACAATTCTGTCAATGTATAATGATTATTTTTGCCATGATTAAATTGATATGAAATCATATCATAAAGCCATTCATGATTGGATGTATGTATTTGGGTATTATTCATATTGGGGCGTTCAAGACCAGATGCCCACACATTGAGCTTAGATTCTCTGCAAATATTTGCAATTAATTCTTTAATCTTACTTGTATCCGAACTCCTGTTTCCAGAAAAAGAAAAGGATTGTAATGAAGATACAATTATATCTATTATTTTGTTTTTATTATGCATCACCTAATTCTAAATTATCTTTTCACCCAACTTCTCCCATCATTCTTCGAATAGTACAATCCTTTGCTGGTATTTGCCAGCAATTCGTTGCCGTGCTGCATCAGTGAAAGGAAATCTCCGTAGGATGAGGTGTTTGTGCAACGGGGCGAAAAGGAACGCCCTTGGTTTTGAGAGGCATACAGACCTTTACTGGTACAGGCGAGGATTTCGCGACCATACGGCAGCAAGCTGATGAAGGTTCCGTACGACGTGGAGTTGCTGCAGCGAGTAACCCACGAACGTCCGCCGTTCGAAGAATACTCAATGCTGTTCTTCGTGGTGTTAATCCGTAACAGTTCGCTCCCAGTATTGATGAGCTGCGAGGAACTGTTTTGGTTTTGAGCATTGACATTCATCATCATTGAAATGAAAAAAAATAGGAATAGGATTCTTTGTTTATACTTCATAGGCTGTTTTACTATAGAACACGATCCAATATTGTTGCCTTCTTTGTATTCCCGCTCCCACATTTAGGGCAGTGCGGCAGGTTGATGCCAGCCCTGATGCCGCCCTCGGTGTAGAAGGTTTCGAAGGTTTCTCCACATTTTTTGCACTTGAATGTTGCTTTTCCTTTAAAGTGTAACATATTGCTTCATGGTTTTAGGTATTATACACTGAGGCGCAGACTTCGAGCCGATATTCTGCAACGGAGGTCCTGAGAAAACCTTGAAGGTGGAATATGACAGAAGTCCGCGCCCATGAGCGTGGAAACAACTGTACAACATCCCCAACCTTCAGTCTGTCCTTTTGTGATGGACAGGGAATTTCTCAGGTTCCCGTTGGTGAGAATGAAGCACGGTGCTTCGCTTTCAGTATGTCGGAAATCAGTTGATGCTGATTTCAATCGCAAAGATAAGGATTCTTTTTGAAACCGCCATACTTTTTGCAAAGTTTTTTTCTGTCAATATTCCACCTAAACTTTATTTCTTTGATTATCAACAAAGACTGCCCGCAAAACCTCACACGATTCTTCGGCTAGGTTCCCCTAATGAGCTGATTGTTTCAGAAGTCATCACTTCCGTTACTATCATCGCTATTATCGGAATCATCGCCATACGTACCAGGATCATCAATCGAAAAGCCTCCGGATTCGGGGAAGTAGTTTGCACTTACAATCTGAGCGGACCTTACATACTTTATTTCATGATCCAGATAAACTTCAAACCAAGTTGTTTGCCCATGAACAAATTGATCGCCATCCATATTTAAAGTCTCAAAACTTTGGGTTCCATCTGTATAAAAAACAACAGCTGTAAGAGTAAGTGTGGCATTTCGCCCATTGTTCTGAACCTTGGCTTTGTAATGGGTAAAAGCTCCATTGGGCTCTAACACCTGATCAACGATGCTTATCCCATACTTGTTTTTCAATGTGCTCGCGAGTGTACTATCAGGCTCTTGAACGACATTAATGCTAGTGCCACTTAGCCCTAATTCTGTTTTATCTGTATCGTCCTCTAAAAGAGAAGGCAATAATGTGTCTTTGAAATAAATGAATCCTCCTGCTATGACCACTGCAAGAATCCAGTACGGTATTTTTTCTTTTATTTTACTCATAGTTGTTTGTTTTATGGTTATTATTCTGGTATCAAGGGGGACAGCAGCCTGCCCCCTTCCCACTTTTGAACTATTTTAGTCCCCTGAAGCCAAGGAAACCGTATTTGCTTCCCGTAACAACATGAGGATGAAATCCCACATCCTTTCCTTTGAGACCGCTGCGGATGGGCATTTCCTTGAAATCGTATGGTTGAGCTAACAAATTGTCTATCCCCTCCAACAATGGGTCCACCACCTCCAATATTTCTGCATTACCTTCATATCGAACACCCTCCTTATCGCCTGTCGTGATGTTTTCATGATAACTCATCTTTAAAGTTCCGTGTTCGTAACGCACACAATCAACCATCTGCCACTTATTATCGTCAACTTTACATTTCCACAAGCCGTTGGACAGATTGTTTTCGTCAAACTCATAGGAAACTATTTTATCTCTGAGTTTCACATTGCTACCTTTGCCTGTAAGATAGCCTTCATGAAACTGCATGGTGAGATTTATGTTTTCCTTCACCTTGCCATATTCTATTACCTTCTTAATAAATGTCATAGGACCGTGAAGTACACCGTCTTTGTAGTTCATTTTGACGTTTATCGTTACCGTCTCGCTGCTTTTCTGATTGAAGGTGATTGTCCACAGACCATCAAGTTTGTCATCCTTGTACTGTCCGGTTTCTGTGTAGGTTGCCGAAACACCTTCTCGTTTGTAGTTTTTGTTATAGGTATATTTACCGTCAAACATACGTCGGCCGTCTGCATCCTCATAATAAGAATAAGTGGCAGTGCCCCCGTTTTCCCTACCAAACTGACCTGTGTAGGTCTTGTGTTCCTGGGCATTTAGCCCTGCTGCCATTGCCATCAGCATTATGACAGTCAACATGTGTCTTGCTTTCATAGTTAATGTTTTTTTGTGAATAGTATTTGAATTATTTCTGATATTTCTGCGCAAAGATAGAAATAATAAATGGAACAGAACGTGTTGAAATTGGTTCATATTTGGTTCAAATTGCGTTGGAGGGTTCGTATTTCAGAAGAAAGTGCTACCTTTGTGGCATGGAACAGAATGAGATGTTAGAAATACTGCTGGAAAAGGTAGAGCACAAGGAGGGCAGGAAGATGCGTACCCCAAAAGATTTCGAGGTGCTGTTGAGAGATTTGGGCAAAGCGCAAATCAGCCTGGCCACCTTGAAGCGGCTGTGGAATTATGTTCCTAATAAACATAAGCCGCGCGAGGATACGCTTGACATCCTCGCGGGTTTTGTAGGCTACGACAGTTGGGCGTCGTTCCAGCAGCTGATGCAGGTGAACGACGACTCGGGGTTTCTCACGAGCACATTGCTGGCCGACGACATCGGTGTCGGGGTTGAGATTCTGCTGAAGTGGGAACCCTCGCGCGTTTGCCGCATCCGCAAACTAGACAATGGCCGGTTTGTGGTGGTAGAGGCTTGCCGTTGCAAGCTTCAGAAAGATGATGAGTTCTCGGCGGCCTGGTTTTCTGTTGGGCAGCCGATGTGTGCCACAAATGTGGTACGTGGCGGCAAGCCTTTAAAAAAAGACTATCGCTCAAACGGCCTAACTCAAGTCAGCATTATTTAGTAGTTATTGGGGGAAGAGGAAGCGAGAGAAATATTATTGGGGCAATTGCTTATCGCTCCTATAATATTTCTCTCGCTATCCATGCACAAGCTTCGGCGTCGGCCAGAGCGTGATGATGGTTTTCAAGATGGAACCCGCAGGCCTCGGCCACGGTGTGCAGCTGGTGGTTGGGCAGCCACTTCATCTCGCGGCGGGCAGCCACGCAGGTGCAGTAGAACTCGTAGTCGGGATAATCCATCTGGTAGCAGCGCATCACGGCCCTCAGGCAACTCTCGTCGAACGCTTTGTTGTGAGCCACCAGCGGCAGCCCTTCGATGAGCGGTTCCACCTCGTGCCACACCTCAGGAAAAACGCGTGCGCAGTCGGTGTCGGCCCGTGTCAGACCATGTACGCGCGTGTTCCAATATAAATAATAGTTGGGCTCGGGTTGAATGAGCGAGTAGTACCGCTCGGCAAATTCGCCGTCACGCACCACTACCACACCCACCGAACAGACACTTGTCCGCTCGTTGTTGGCTGTCTCGAAATCGATGGCTGCAAAGTTGTCCATATCCTTACCTACACGCTGCCGGGGGAAAAACGGGAAAAGAAACGGCGGGAATCATTGGGTGAGCCCCATCTCTCGGGCCTTCTGCATGAGCAGCTGCATGAGCGGCTCGCGCTCGTTGGGCACTCGGTTGTCGAGCACTGCATCCTTGAGGGTCTGCTTGAGGGTTCCCACTGCGGGCGACTGCGGCAGATGGAACATCTCCATGATTTCGTGACCGTCGATGACGGGCTGCAACAGCCGTTTGTAGTCCTTCTCCTTCAGGTCGGCGAGTTTCTCGCGCACCATGCGGAAATTCTCGCGGAACCGCGCCTTGCGCACTTCGTTCTTCGAGGTGATGTCAGCCTCGCAGAGCGTCATGAGGTCGTCGATGTCGTCGCCAGCATCGTTGAGCAGCCGGCGAACGGCGCTGTCGGTGACTTCCTCGTCGGCAATGACGATGGGGCGCATGTGGAGGTCAACCAGCTTCTGCACATACTTCATCTTGCTGTCGAGGGGCAGTTTCAGGCGTCGGAAGATGTCGGGCACCATCTTGGCCCCAATGAAGTTGTGGTTGTGGAAAGTCCACCCCACGGCAGGATCCCACCGTTTGGAGCGCGTCTTGCCCACGTCGTGGAGCAAGGCAGCCCAGCGCAGCCAGAGATTGCAGGAAGGAGATTCGTTCTTGGCAATGTTGTCGAGCACCTCTAGAGTGTGGTAGAAATTGTTTTTGTGCGCCCTTCCGTTGCGTGTTTCCACAATGTCGAGTGCCGACAGTTCGGGCAGGATGAGCTGCAGCAGTCCGCTGCGCTGCAAATCCACGAATCCCTTGCTGGGCGTGGCGGTCATCATGATTTTGTTCAGTTCCTCCTGTATGCGCTCGCCGCTGATGATTTTGATGCGGTGGGCGTTGCGCTCCAGCGCCTCGAAGGTTTCGTCCTCGATGTAGAAATTCAGCTGGGTGGCAAACCTTATGCAGCGCAACATGCGCAAGGGGTCGTCGTTGAAGGTGATGTCGGGGTCGAGCGGTGTGCGGATGATGCCGTCCTCCATGTCCCATACGCCGTCGAAGGGATCGACCAGTTGGCCAAAACGCTCGCGGTTGAGACATACGGCCAGCGCATTGATGGTGAAGTCGCGGCGGTTCTGGTCGTCTTCCAGTGTGCCGTCTTCAACGATGGGCTTGCGCGAATCGTGGCTGTAGCTCTCGCGGCGGGCACCCACGAACTCTATCTCCATGGGGCCTCCTGCGGCACTCGATGGGGTTTTCACCTGTGCCGTACCGAAATTCTTGAATACCGACAAGTGGGCCCTGCGGCCCAGCATCTGCTTCAGTTCCTTGGCCACGGCAATGCCACTACCCACCACCACTACGTCGATGTCGTTGCTGGGACGCTCCAGGAACAAGTCGCGCACGTAGCCGCCCACCACATAACACTCCACCCCAAGCCGGTCGGCTGCGGTGCCTATCTGGTGGAAAATATCCTGATCGAGAATCCTCGCTAAATCGCTGTCTGAAAGTTGTCTCATGGGTGCATTCTTGGCTAAACGGCTGCAAAGGTACGACTAAGCGAGCGAAAAACAAGAAGAAATCGCAGATTTTTTTTGTTTTTCCGAGCGGAAGTACCTTCGACCTTAGCCGTTAGCTGTAGTTAACGAGCCTCCAGTTCGTGGGTTTCAGAAAGTTAACGAGCCTTCGGCTCGTGAAGTTAACAGGAGTTAACGGGAGTTAGCGGACGTTACTTCTCCATTCGACAAGCTATTGTCCGTTAACTCCACGAGCCGCAGGCTCGTTAACTCCCGATAACTCCTGATAACTACCGATAACTCCCGATAACTACCGATAACTACCGATAACTCCTGATAACTCCCGATAACTTCCGATAACTCCCGATAACTACTGATAACTCCCGATAACTACAACTCCCGACAACTCCCGACATGCGAAAGTTGAGCCATAGGTGCAAAAAAGATGAAAGATGGATGATGAATGATGAAAAATAAAATGATTATCCGCAATCGTACCACCAAATCCATTGTAGCTTAAATCATCCCCGTAGATGGAAGCATAACGCTCCGCGTCTTCATTGCTTTTCCCTTCGGCCAGCGACCGTTGGTTCCCGAGCAAGCTCGCCTACCCGTAGCCTTTGGCTTTCCCTTCGGCCGCC
>ODAJ014779178.1_pt1 | contig 17643 bp, 14 predicted proteins | sample 1539241 | NCBI WGS metagenome assembly ODAJ01 (sample SAMN02144231, study PRJEB22623) | gut metagenome | biome: sheep rumen | host: Ovis aries | place: New Zealand
TATTGAACGTGAAGAGGGGATTACCGTCCCCTCTTCACAATCTCCCCATGCGAAACGAACCATTGCCGCAAGGGTTTGTCTACAGTCTGAAACGCGCCCGGGAAAACCGGGCGCGTTTCTTTTTTATTCGAAGGTTTCGGCCGTCTGCGCGAGCAGCTCGCGGATCGGCAGATGCTGGGGACAGACCCGCTCGCAGCCGCCGCAGCGGATGCAGTCGCTCGCCTTGCCGTGCCCCTTGGTGGTGAGCACGTCGTCGTAATAGAAATTCTGGTTCCAGGAGGGGAACTGCTTCTTCGCGTTCATCAGCGCGAACATATCCGGGATCAGGATGTCCATCGGGCAGTGGTTCTCCTGCACGCAGTAGCGGCAGGCCGTGCAGCCGATGAGCTGCCGGGCGCGGAAGACCTCCCGCACCTTTGCAATCGCCTCTTTTTCCTCCTCGCTGAGATGTCGGTAATCCTGCATGAAGCTGATGTTGTCCCGCATCTGCTCGATCGTGCTCATGCCGGAGAGCACCATGCGGATGTTCTCGAAGTCCGCCGCGAAGCGCAGCGCGTAGCTGGCGCTCGAGGGGCGGGGCTCCGCCGGATGCAGCGCGTCGAGAACCGCCTGCGCGTCCGCCGGCAGCGACGCGAGCGTACCGCCCTTGACCGGTTCCATGACGATGACGGGCTTGCCGTGCTTTGCGGCGACCTCATAGACCTTGCGCGATTCGACGCCCGCGTCCTCGTAGTCGACATAGTTGAACTGGATCTGCACGATCTCGATCTGCGGATACTCCGTGAGGATCTGCTCGAGCACCTCGGCCTTGTCGTGGAACGAGATGCCCACATGGCGCACCAGCCCCTCCTCCTTGAGCGCGAAGGCCGTCTCGTAGGCGCGGCAGCGCTTGAATTTGGCGTAGGTGCCGGCGTTCTGCGAGTGCATGAGGTAGAAATCGAAGTAGTCCACACCGCAGGCCTCGAGCTGGCGCAGCAGCAGCGGGCGGATCTCCTCCTGCGACTGAAAATAGGTGCCGGTCAGCTTGTCGGTGAGAATATACTCGCTGCGGGCGTGGCGGCTGGTGAGAAAGGCGCGGATCGCCGGCTCGCTCTTGCCGTCGATATAGCCGTGGGCGGTGTCGAAGTAGTTGAAGCCCTTCTCCAAAAACAGGTCGGCCATCTCGGCGCACTGCTCCAGATCCACCTCACCGTTGGGCAGCATCGGCAGACGCATGCAGCCGAAGCCGAAGTTCTTTTTCACTTCCGGGAAACAGGATATCATGTCGTTTTCCTCCTTTTTCGATGCTCCGTGTTCCGTTTTCACTCTTTTTTTCGCGGGAAAAAGGGACTCCGCTCAGCGCGCGTCCTCGGCGCGGTAAAGCACCAGCTTGTCGCCGCGGCGGAGCGTGGTGTTGCCCTTGGGGATGATGACCTCGCTGCCGCGTTCGATGAGGATGATGAGCTCTCCGGCGGGAAGCGGCAGGGCGGAAACCGGCTTGCCTGCGCTGCGCGCATCGACAAACTGCTCGCGCAGCCGCACCCCCTGGATCTGCACCGGGGTCTTGGCGGAGAGCGTGAGACGGTCGCCCGCAAGGATGACGGTGTCGCCGTTGGGGGCGATGTTCTCGTAGGACTCGCGCAGGCGGAGCTTGCGCAGCGCCTTCTCTCCCGCGCCGCCGGCGGGCTGCTTTTTCCGCTGCAGCAGCACGAGCAGGGTGTCCGGCGGGAGTGTCATGTCCCGGAGCTTGCGTCCGGCCCACTTGTGCTGCTCGGGCACCTCAAACTGGATGAACTGCACCGGGGCCTCGGCGCTGTAGTCGTTGAAGGTGCGCATGACGTCTTCGTCGCCGCCGATCATGCCCGTCCGCTCGGCGACCTTCGGCAGCAGCGTTCCCTGCAGCAGGATGGAGAAGATAACGACCGAGAAGACAAGCGAGAAAATATCCACCTCCATGTTCGCCGCTCCGATGCGTGTCGTGGCCATGACGGCGAAGACGATGGAGGCCGCGCCGCGCAGCCCCGCCCAGGAGACGAGCGCGCGCTGCGGATGCCTGGCTCCGAAGGGGAGCAGCAGCGCCGTGACCGCGGCGGGCCGGGCCACGACCGTCAGGATCAGGGCGACGGCGAGAGCCTCGGGCAGTACCTTCGGCAGCTGCGAGGGCGTGCACAGAAGCCCCAGCAGAAAGAACAGCACCATCTGCATCAGACCCGTGATCCCGTCAAAGAAATGCACGAGCTCGCGCTTTTTCGGCAGGTCGCTGTTGCCCACGATCAGACCCACGAGGTAGGCCGAGAGGAAGCCGTTGCCGCCGAAGAAGGCGGGGAGCGCATAGCTCAGCAGCGCCATGGCCAGCACAAAGATCGCGGCGAAGCCGGGGGAGAAGCTGAAGCGGTTGAGGAACGCGCGGCCCGCCAGCGCGAGGATCACGCCGAAGCCGACGCCGAACGCGATCTGCTTGATCAACAGCAGCGGGATGTTCAGCTCCCCGCTGCCCGTGATAAGAGTGGTCACCACGACGGTCATCATATAGGCCGCCGGGTCGTTCGAGCCGCTCTCGACCTCCAGGAGCGAGGCCGTATTGTCCTTGAGGTTGAGCCGCTTGGAGCGCAGGATAGAGAACACGGAGGCCGCGTCCGTCGAGGCCAGCACCGAGCCGATCAGAAAGCCGTAAACCCAGCTCACGCGCAGCAGATACCGGCAGAGCACGGCCGTGATGGAGGCCGTCAGCACAACCCCGGCCGTCGAGAGTATGACGGCTCTGCCGGCCACGCGGCGCGCAGCCGCCCAGTTGGTGCCGAAGCCGCCGTAGAACATAATGAAAATCAGCGCGACTGTGGCCGCGTTTTCCGCCGCAGGGAAATTGTCAAAGTCGATATGGAAGATCCCGTCGACGCCGCAGACCATGCCCAGGAGGATGAAGGCCAGCAGCGCGGGCACGCCGATGCGGTCAGAGAGCTTGTTGAAGAGGATGCAGGCAATGATGACCAGAGCTGCAAACAACAGTACGACTTCCACGGGACATGCCCCCTCTCTTCTCGATGAGCCGGCAGGCGACAGCGTCGCCAAATCCTGCAGCGGGATCTGCCCATATTCAAGCTCCGGGCAAACGGAGAAAACAGACAACAGATCCTGAAATGCGCCGCTGTAAGCATTATATCAAGTATGCAGCGGAAAGGCAAGCCGCGCCAAAATGCGCGCGCCCGGGCGGCTTTTCCCATCGCTCCTGAGCCCGGCCGGGAACACCTGCGTGGGGACGGATTCTTTCAAAAAAATTGACATCGCGCCACGCGGTCTGTCATTGTGAAACAGAGGGCATATACTAACACCTAATAAAAAGCCTTGATTCTTTCCGGCCGGAATTGTGCCATACTCCGTTTCGTCGGCACAAGCTCCGCCTCGTCTGGCGCAAATTCCACTCGAAAATCTTTTGAACTCTCTTAGCAGCAAAACAGCAGGACTGTTTTGCCGTATATTCGTTGCAATGAGCATCGGGAAAATGATTTTTAGAATCATTCGCTGCCAAACTTGTCGTTTGGCAGCGAAATCAAGCGAATCCTCGATTGATTTCGCCATCCGATGAGCATTATCAGAACGAAAATCGGGACCGCTGCAAAACGAAAGTTTTGCAGCGGTCCCTTGTTTAGTATTGTCCCGGCGATCCCGCTCTCATTCCTCCGCGCTCTCGCTGCGGGCGGGCTCTTCCGCGGGCGCGTCCTCGGGGACTTCTTCGCCCTCCTCGGAATCCTCCAGATCCTGCGGGAGCACGGTCATGAGATCCTCCTTGGTCGGAGCTTCCATCGCCGCCACGCGGTTGGCCTGGCGGACGACCATATCCTCAAAGCAGTTGCGCACGTCGCGGCCGTTGCCGAAGTTGTCGTCGCGCTCCTCGTAGAGGCGCTTGAAGAACTCGACGGCCGCCGTCTCGGTCTCGGGCGTGAGGGTGTAGCCGTTCTTGTCGCAGCGCTTGCGGAACATCGCCATCAGCTGCTCCCCGTTGTAATCCGGGAAGAAGATATACTTGTTGAAGCGGGATTCCAGGCCGGGGTTGGAGGAGATGAACTTCTCCATCGGCACGGTGTAGCCCGCGACAATGACGATCAGATCGTCCCGGTGATCCTCCATGGCCTTGAGCAGAGTCTCGATGGCCTCGCGGCCGAAGTCGTTCTCGCCGCCGGAGGAAAGGGAGTAGGCCTCGTCGATGAACAGCACGCCGCCGAGGGCGGACTTGATGACTTCCTGGGTCTTGAGCGCGGTCTGCCCGACGTAGCCGGCGACGAGGCCGGAGCGGTCCACCTCCACGAGCTGCCCCTTGCTCAATACGCCGATGGCGGCGTAGAGCCCGGAGACGAGGCGAGCGACCGTCGTCTTGCCGGTGCCGGGGTTGCCGACGAAGACCATGTGCAGGCTCATCGGCGGCACGGGCAGATCGTTCTCGCTGCGCAGCTGGCGCACCTTGACGAGATTCATGAGGTTCTTGACGTCCTTTTTGACATCCTCGAGGCCCACAAGATCCTCCAGCTCGGCCATGAGCGCGTCAAAGTCAGGCTTCTTCGTCTCCTCCGCTGCGCTCTCCGCTTTGGCTTCGCCCCCGGAGGCCTGCACCTGGGTCTTGTATTTCTCCTGGAAGCCCGGCTCCCCGCTCGTCACATAGTCGAGCGGATTGAGCCCCTCGCGGCTCTTCTTCACGCCCGTCGTGTCGCAGATCGCCGTGAGGCGGTCGGTGCACTCGGTGATATAGGAGGCCTCGGCGTAGGTCACGTCGTCGTCCACGGCGGCGAGGTAGAGCAGGATGTTCGTCGTCATGCGGATGAAGGTGCGCGAGCTCTCGGTGCGGCGCTTGACGTCGCTCTCGGCCATGTTCCAGAAGAACACCGGCGGGAGGAACACATCCTCCTCTACGGCGGCGCTGGTGAGGTTCCAGAGCAGCCAATTGGGCTTGGCGCGGCCGCGGGAATAGATCTCGTTGGCCATATCGACATGGCGCTGGGTGATGCCGCCGGAGCGGCTCCAGAGGCTCAGGGCGCACTTGGTCATGAAATCGTCCAGCTCGGGGGCGAGATTCGCGCTGCCGATGCGGTAAAAGGCGTCGGTATTGGCGATATAGATCTTATGAAACTCCTCGGGGGAGCGGCTCCAGGTCGTAGGCATAAGGCGTTTCTCCTGTCTGTCTTTTGTGTCCGCGGCGCACGGCCGCGAGGTTCGTACCCTTTATTATAATACAAAACTGCCGCCGGTCAAGCGGGGATTGCCCTCGCGCTCCGGCTTTTTGTACTGCCGCCGCGGCATCAGCACGACGCCGCAGCGATCCGCCTGGCTCTGCGCGGAGCGTGCCGCGCCGACCCGCTTCCAGACCGCGTCAAAATGCCGCAGCGCCTCCGCCGCGCGCCTCTCGTCAAATTTCTCCATGTTCTCACCCTCCTGTCCGGGTTTTTTCTCCCCGCCATTCTACGCCGCCACTTGAAATGCCGTGCCAAATATGCGATAATAAATAAAGATTGCAAAGGAAGGCGGAGACGACATGGCGCGATTTTTCATGGCGGGAACCAACCTGGCCGGCGGCACGGCTATTATCCGCGGGCGGGACGCCGAGCACGTGAAGGTGCTGCGGCTGCGCCCGGGCGAGGACGTCGTCATCAGCGACGCGCAGGGCACGGATTACAAATGCCGCCTCGTCGAGACCCGCAAGGACGAGGCCGAGTTTGAGATCGTCGAGGTCGTCCCCTGTCCGGCGGAGCCCAGCGTCGAGGTCTCGGTGATCTGCGGACTGCCCAAGGGTGACAAGACCGAGTATATCATCCAGAAATGCGTCGAGTCCGGCGCGCATGACATCTCGTTTTTCCAGGCCAATCGCTGCGTCGCCAGGCCCGACGCGCCGGAGAAGAAGCTCGAGCGCTGGCAGCGCATCGCCGAGGAGGCCGCCAAGCAGTCCGGCCGCGGGATCATCCCGCAGGTGGGCTGGCTGGAGGACTACGCCGCCGTGCTGGACAAGGCGATCAAGAAGGATCTCGCCGTGCTGCTCTACGAGACCGGGGAGCGCGAAGGGCTCGACACGGTGCTCAACAGCGGCGGGCATGACATCAAATCCGCCGCGCTCATCACCGGGCCGGAGGGCGGCTTCGCAGAGTTCGAGGTGAAGCTCGCGCGGATCGCGGGGCTGCGCATCTGCTCGATGGGCGAGCGCATCCTCCGCTGCGAGACAGCGCCGGTCGTGGCGCTCACGGCCGTGATGTACGCCACCGGGAACCTCTCCTGAGTTGCTCTGTACAGACGGGGCTGTCGGCAGCCCCCGAACCACCATATCATTCATCTTGAAAGGAGACGTATTTATGCCGATCCCAACCCCTCATATCAACGCCAAGGCCGGCGCTTTTGCCAAGACCGTCCTGATGCCCGGCGATCCGCTGCGCGCGAAATTCATTGCCGAGACCTTCCTGACCGACCCCGTGCTGGTCAACAACGTGCGCGGCGTTCAGGGGCACACCGGCACCTGGAAGGGCGTCCCCGTCTCGGTCATGGCCTCCGGCATGGGCATGCCCTCCATCGGCATCTACAGCTGGGAGCTGTTCAACTGCTATGACGTGGAGAATATCATCCGCATCGGCTCCGCCGGCGCGCTGCAGGACGAACTGAAGCTGCGCGACATCGTGGCCGCGCAGGGCGCCTGCACCAACTCCGCTTATCTGCGCAACTTCGGTCTCGGTGAGGCCGCCAACTTCGCCCCGATTGCGGACTTCACGCTGCTGTCCAAGGCCGTCGAGGCCGCAAAGGAGCGCGGCGTCGAGCTGCATGTGGGCAACATCTACTCCTCTGACAACTTCTATTCCCCCGAGGGCGTTTCCACGACGGACAACTGGAAGCGCATGGGCGTGCTCGCCACCGAGATGGAGGCCGCTGCGCTCTACGCCAACGCCGCCTATGCCCACAAGCGCGCTCTTTGCATCTGCACCATCTCCGACCACCTCTACCGCCCGGAGGACAACCTGTCCGCAGAGGAACGGCAGAATTCCTTCACGCAGATGATGGAGATCGCGCTCGACACGGCCGTGAAGATGGCCGCGCTCTGATCCGTATACGCTCTGCGCCGCCGGGAAATCCCGGCGGCGTTTTGCCATCCTGCGCGCCCTGGCCGCACGGCACAGCCTCTCTCTGGATCGGGCCGCGCTGCAGGCCGCCCTTGCCGCCGTTTCCGGCGGGAGGGGCGGAGAATAGGCACACAAACGAAGCGGGAGCTCCCCCTTGTCGGAGAGCTCCCGTTTCGTTTGAATTTGTATTCGCTCAGATGACCCAGTCGTCCGGATGCGCGGCCTCGAGCTCCTTCTCGCGGGCCTTGAGCCGCGCGATTTCCTCGCGCAGCGCAGCGAGATCGCTGCTGATGGGGTCGGGCACATCCCGCACGTGGTCGACATCCTGCACGTAATTGACCTTCTTGCCTGCCACGCGCACCACGCGCGCCGGGATGCCGACGGCGGTGCAGTTCTCCGGGATGTCCTTGAGGACGACGGAGTTGGCCGCGACGCGGGCATTATCCCCGATGGTGATGGGGCCGAGTACCTTGGCGCCGGTGCCGATCAGCACGTTGTTGCCGATGGTCGGGTGGCGCTTGCCGACGTCCTTGCCGGTGCCGCCGAGGGTAACGCCGTGAAAGATCAGGCAATCGTCCCCGATTTCGGCGGTCTCGCCGATGACGAGACCCATGCCGTGGTCGATGACGAGGCGCTTGCCGATGGTCGCGCCGGGGTGGATCTCGATGCCGGTGCGGCGGCGGCTCGCCTGCGAGATCATGCGGGCGAGGAATTTCAGATTATGCTCATAGCACCAGTGGGCGCGGCGGTGGCTGCGCACGGCCTTGAGGCCGGGATAGAGCAGCAGCACCTCCAGCGCGCTGCGCGCAGCGGGGTCGCGCGCCTGATAGGCGCGAATGGTCTCTCTTAAATCGTCAAACATATCGTTCTATCTCCTTCTGCCGTTTTCTCTTTATCCTATGCAGAAGGAGCGACATCGGCAGGCAAACAGGCAGATCATGGGTCTCACGGCTCCAGACGGGATCAGGATGCCTGATTATAGTCCTTTCCGCTGCGGCCTGTCAACCGCAACCTGCCCGGCCGTGTTTTGCCGCACTTCTCCCCTTGCAGGCAGGGGCGGATTGTGGTACATTGGGGACAATAAAGGAATGGGGAATGCTTCCATGATACAAACCATCAAACGCGGTTTTCTCGCCGGCTGGGACGACGGCCCGGACGCGCTGCCGGGGCGGAAGCTCCTAGGCTGGTGCCTGCTTTTTACCTTCGGCTGGGGGCTCATCGCGCACGCCTACGGCTTTCTGCACGACAGCTTTTCGCACGACGTGCTCAACGCCCTCGTGGCCGATAATGTGGAGACCTACTGGAAAATGCAGCTCGGCCGCTTCTCGGCGGTACTCTACCGGCGCATCATCCGCGGCCCCGTCACCATGCCCTGGCTGCTGGGGCTGCTGGCCCTGCTCTGGACGGCGCTCGCGCTCTTTCTCACGGCCAAGCTCCTGCGCATCCGCTCCAAGGGGCTGCTCGCGCTCACGGCGGGCGTCCTCGTGGCGAACATCAGCTTCATCGCCCTCACCGCCACCTATATCTATGAGCTGGACATCGACCTGCTGGCTCTGCTGGGCGCCGCCGCGGCGGCCTTCCTCTGGGCGCGCTACGGCTGGCTCGGCGCCGCGCTCGGGACGCTCTTCATCGCCGGCTCCCTCAGCCTCTACCAGAGCTACCTCTGCGTTGCCGTCGTGCTCATCATGCTCGTGTGCATCCAGGAGCTGCTGGACGGGGAGCGCTTCGGCGCGGTCTTCGGCAGGGGGCTGCGCGGCGTCGGCATGATCGGCGTCGGCGGCGGGATCTATTACGCGCTGCTGCGGCTGATGGCCCGCCTGAAGGACATCCCGCTCGACACCGGCAGCTACAACAGCGTCTACACCGCGCTGGACGCGAGCGGCAAGTCCGAGACGCTTCTGGAGGCGATCGGCGCCGCCTACAGCGACTGGGCAGCGAGCTTCTTCGATCCGAACGCCGCCTTCCTCACCGTGGGGATGCAGCGGCTGCACATCGCCATGGCCGTGCTGCTCGCCGCGCTGCTTGTCGCGGTGCTGCTCTCGAAGTCCATCCGCCCCGCGGAAAAGGCTCTGCTGACCGTGCTCGTGCTCCTGCTGCCGCTGGGGAGCAACGCCACGCGCATCCTCTCCGGGCGTGCGGTGCACGACCTGATGAAATACGCCTTCTGGCTCGTATACCTCTTCCTGCTGCTGCTCGGGCGCTGGGCGAAGGAGCGTCTCAACAAGCCCGGCCGCGCGGTCAACGCCGTCGCGCTGCTGCTGGTCGCGCTTCTGCTGTGGCAGAATGTGCAGACCGCCAACGCCTGCTATGTCAAGAAGGATCTCGAGCAGGACGCCGCGCTCTCGCTGATGACCCGCGTCGTCGACCGCATCGAGCAGACGGAGGGCTATGTCCCCGGCGAGACCGAGCTCTGCTTCGTGGGCGTGAGCGACCAGCTGCTCCCCTCGATCTGCGGCTTCGAGCAGTATCGGCGCATCACGGGGCTCACGGGCAGCAGCCCGATCATCACCGCCGACGCCGATTATTACTACAATGTCTACGGCGCCTACTTCAAGTATATTCTGAACAACCCCGGCCGCATGGTCGGGCACAAGACCTGGAGCGCCCTGCAGCTCGACGAGCGCGCGCTCGCCATGCCGGCCTTCCCGGCGGCGGGCTGCATCCGGGAGATCGACGGCGTGCTGGTCGTCAAGATGGGAGAACAGTTCGAATGGGAAAGCTGAACCGGAACCTGCTGCTGATACTGCTGTTGCTCGCGGCGCTGCTGCTTTGCGCCTGCGGAGTGCAGCCGACTGCGCCGGGCGAAGCGGGCAGGCCCGCCGCCGTGCCGGAGCAGACACCCGAGCCGACGAACGACCCGGCGGACGTGATCGAGGTCATTGCCGTGCTGAACGCGGAGGAGCTCGCCTCGCTCGACCGCTATCCGAACCTGCAGAAGGCCGATCTCTCCGGCAGCAGCTGCTATGACGAGATGCTCGCCTGGGCAGAGGAGCATCCGGAGGTGGAGCTCCTGTACACCGTGGAGCTGCCCTGCGGGACGGTGAAGAGCAGCGACACCGCGCTCGACCTCTCCGCCCTCACGAAGGAGGAGCTCTCCGCCGCGCTCGCGCAGCTGCGCTATCTCCCCGCCGTGGAGGAGATCCGCCTCGGCGCGCTGAAGCTCGCAGAGCTGGAGGAGCTGCGCGCGCAGTACCCGCAGATCGACTTTGACTGGAGCTTCTCGCTCCTTGGCAAAACACACTCGACGCTCGACACGGAGATCGACCTCAGCGCACTGACTTCTCACCGCGTAGACGAGGCCGCCCGCCTGCTCGCCTGCATGCCGCGGCTCGAGACCTTCCATCTTGCCGGCGAGGACGAGCAGGAGCACCTGAGCTGGGCGGAGATCCGCAGGCTCTGCGAGGCCGCGCCGACCGCTGCGCCGGATTTCAGCTTCACGCTCTACAAGGTGCCGCTGAACACCTCCGACACGGTGATGGACATCAACCACTGCAAGGTGCCGGACAACTGCGCACAAATCCGCGAGATCCTGCCCTGCATGCCGCGCCTTGAGACCCTCATCATGGACAGCTGCGGCGTGCCCAGCGAGGAGATGGAAAAGCTGCGCAATGAGTTCCCGAACATTGAGGTCGTATGGCGCATCTGGTTCGGCACAGGCTACAGCGTGCGCACGGACGTGGAGAAGATCCTCGCCTCCCAGACCTCGAAGGGCGGCATTGTGGATAACGCCGAGGCCGCCAAGCTCCGCTACTGCACGCATATCAAGTATCTCGACCTCGGGCACAACGAGTCGATCACCGACCTGTCCTTCCTGACCAGCATGCCGGATCTCGAGGTGCTCATCATCGCCATGAACCCGCTCGGCGACCTGACGCCGCTGGCCTCCTGCCCGAAGCTCGAGTATCTCGAGATGTTCTTCTCGGATATTTACGACATCTCCCCGCTGGCGGAATGCCATGAGCTGCGGCATCTGAACATCGGCATGTGCGATTATCTGACCGACATAACCCCGCTCTACGGTCTGGAGCACCTCGAGCGCGTCTACATCGGCTGCCTCACACCCATCCCGCCCGAGCAGGTGGAGGAGCTGCGCCGCCTGCACCCCGACTGCGAGATCAACGACGTCGATTACGACACCTCCATCGGCGCCTGGCGCTGGACGCACGAGTTCGACGAGGATCCGGAGTACATGGCGCAGGACTACTACCGCGAGGGCATGGCGCCGCGTTACGCCCTGCTCCGCCAGCAGTTCGACTACGACCACCGCGCCTACAGCTTTGCCTGGCTCGACCCCTACAACACCTGACAGAACGGGCAAGTGCGGCAAAAGAGAGACTTTCCGCAGAAGCACCAGTCAGGTCCCAAAAGGACCTGGCTGGTGCTTCTGTTTGCGTTAATAAATCTTTTGAAGACAACAATAATGTAAGGACCGTGCGCGGAAGCGGCGAAAAGCTTTATGGCTTTCCGGCGGCTAAGCCTGCAGCATCCTGCGCAGGCCCTCGGCGAAGCCGGCGTGATTGTTGTCCCCGGTGACGCCGTCTGCCGCGGCGAGCACGGCGGGGTCCGCGTTGGCCATCGCCATGCCGAAGCCGGCCAGCTCCAGCAGCTCCCGGTCGTTCGTGCCGTCGCCGAAGGCGAGGCTCTGCTCCGGCGGGATGCCGAGCAGCGCGCAGAGCGCGCGCAGGGCCTTGCCCTTGCCGGCGTGCGCGCTGTTGATCTCAATGTTGAAGGGCACGGAGGTCGTGGGCGTGAGCTCCGGGAAGCGCTGCGGCAGCGTTTGCAGCAGCTCTGCGCGCAGGGGATAGTCCTCCTCGCGGAAGAAGGCCTGCAGCTTCTGCAGCGGCCGCCCCTTTTTGCGCAGGTAGGCCTTCAGCTCCGGCACCGGGCGGCGCAGCTGGCGCAGCATCTGGAGCATCGGAGGGTATTTCCCGAAAATCTCCGGCGCGCGCTCAAGCATGGAGAGCGTCATGTAGCCGGCGTCGTCCTGATAGCAGTCGTAGAGCACGGGCAGCGTGTCGAGGTATTCGTAGCAGCGCAGCGCCAGCGCCAGCGGGATATCCGCCCGATGGACGAGGCGATCCTCCCGCGCGTCGTAGACGCCCGCGCCGTTGGAGACGATGAAATAGCGCACGGCGGGCAGGCTTTTGATCGTTTCCGGGATGCCGCGCACGATGCGCCCCGTGGCCGGGACGAGCACGACGCCCCTCGCCGCGGCCTCCTCCAGCGCGAGGAGGTTCTCCGGGGGAATGTTCTTGTCGTCGTCGAGAAAGGTGCCGTCGAGATCGAAGGCAACGAGCTTCACTTGCATGGCCGCGCTCCTTTTCCGTGTTTCATAAAAAGTCCGGTATGGACTTTTTTGACAAGCTGAGCCAGCGGCCTCCGGCTTGACCGGAGGCCGCTGGCTGTTTGGCGCCTGTAAACGCAAGCCTTATGCGTCGAGATAGGCGCAGGCGGCCAGGGCGGCAGTCGCCCCGTCGGCAACTGCGGTGGTGAGCTGGCGTACACCCTTCCTGCGGCAGTCCCCCGCCACGAAGACGCCCGGCGTGGGGCTGAGACAGTCCTCGGCGGCGTCGGCGTAGCCGGCCGCGTCGAGCGCAAGCACATCGGCGAAGGCGCCGAGATCGGGCTGATGGCCGACGGCCACGAAGAGCCCCTCGACCGGCAGGACGCTCTCCTCCCCGCCGTGCTGCACGCGCAGCCCCGTGAGCTCGTTTTCACCCAGCAGCTCCGTGATGCGGGCCTCCAGCAGGAAGTCCACGTTCTCTTTTGCGCGCAGCGCATCGACCAGCTTCTGCTCGCCGCGGAACTGGGCGCGGCGATGGATGAGCGTGACGCGGCTGCAGCTCTCGCTCAGGAGCAGCGCGTCCTGCAGGGCGCTGTTGCCGCCGCCGGTCACGGCCACGGGCTTGCCCTTATAGAAGGCCCCGTCGCAGACCGCGCAGTAGCCGACGCCGCTGCCGACGAGTTCTTCCTCGCGCGCCACGCCCAGCGGACGCGGGCGTGCGCCGGTCGCAATGATGACTGCGCGGCCCTCGAACTCCGCTCCGGACTCGCACACGGCGGTCGTGCCGCGCAGGGCGGTCACGGTGTCGAGCTCGACCTCGGCGCCCTGCGCCATGGCCTGCTCGAGCAGCTTGTCGCCGAGCTCAGTGCCGCTGACGGAGAGAAAACCGGGGAAGTTCTCCACGCGCGGGGACCAGGTGATCTGGCCGCCGAAGGCGTCCTTTTCGATGACCAGCACGGATTTGCCTGCGCGGCGGGCGTAGGTGGCGGCCGTGAGCCCCGCGGGGCCGCCGCCGATGATGACGATATCGTACATTGTGTTATCCTTCTTCCTGTCCTTTGATGGCGTCCCAGTAGCGTTTGGCCGCCTGCTCGGTCTTGTTGTCGCCGTATTCGTAATAGCGGGCGTTCTTGAGATCGTCCGGGAGATACTGCTGCTTTACCCAGTGGCCGGGGAAATCGTGCGGGTAGAGATAGCCCTGCTCGCGCTCGAAGCCGGTCCCGTCGGCGTGCACGTTTTGCAGCTCGCGCGGGAAGGGGCCCACGTGCCCGGCGCGCACGTCCGCAGCGGCGCGGTCGATCCCCATGACGACGGAGTTGGATTTCGGGGCGGTCGCCAGCAGGAGCACGGCCTCGGCCAGCGGCAGCCGCGCCTCGGGCAGCCCCAGCTGCAGCGCGGCGTCCACACAGGCCTTCACGATCGGCACAGCCTGCGGATAGGCCAGGCCGATGTCCTCGCTCGCCGAGCAGAGGATGCGGCGCGAAGCGCCGATCAGGTCCCCGGCCTCGAGAAGCCGGGCGAGATAGTGCAGCGCGGCGTCCGGGTCCGAGCCGCGCAGGGACTTCATCAGCGCCGAAAGGCTGTCAAAATGCTCGTCGCCCTCGCGGTCATAGCGCATGGCGCTGCGCTGGGTGACGGCTTGCGCGTCCGCCAGCGTGATCGTGTCGCCGGAGGCGGAAAACAGCAGCTCCACGGCGTTCATGGCCTTGCGCACGTCCCCGCCGCAGGCGGCGGCGATGCGCTGCGTGACCCCCTCCTCCACCGCGAGCGGCGCCTCCCGGCGCGCGTTGAGCAGTGTGACCGCCCGCTCGACCGCCTTTTCGGCGTCGGCGGGGCCGATGGGCTTGAATTCGAAGACCGTCGAGCGGCTCAGGATGGCGTTGAACACGCAGAAATAGGGGTTCTCGGTCGTGGAGGCGATGAGCGTGATGCGCCCGTCCTCAATGAATTCCAGCAGGGACTGCTGCTGTTTCTTGTTGAAATACTGGATCTCGTCGAGATAGAGCAGCACGCCGCCGGGAGTGAGAAAGGTGTCCAGCTCGTCGATGATGCGCTTGATATCCGCGATGCCGGCGGTGGTGGCGTTGAGCTTGCGCAGCGTGCGGTTGGTGCGGCGGGCGATGATGCGCGCCACGGTGGTCTTCCCGGTGCCGGAGGGGCCGTAGAAGATCATGTTCGGGATCTGCCCGCTCTCCACGATGCGGCGCAGCAGGCCGCGGGGGCCGAGAATGTGCTGCTGGCCGACGACCTCGTCGAGACTCTCGGGGCGGATCTCATCTGCAAGGGGTTTATACATGGCGTCCTCCCAGGTGTGGGTTAATGATTCGGTCCGGCGCCCTGCCCCGGCGGCTCAGGGCGCGGGAGCGGGGTCGGTGCGCCCGCCGTCCTTCCCGTAAACCGCCGTCAGCAGCAGGAAGGGGAAGGCGGTAAAGAGCGCGTAATCGTAACGGGTCTCGCTGAACACCGGCGAGGCGATCATCAGGCTCAGCGTGATGGCAAAAACGGGCAGGGCAAGGAAGCTCTCCACCCTCCTTCTGCGCATCAGATTGAGGCAGAAGGCTGCGCAGACGATCCAGAAATGCAGGCCGATGCTGAGCAGCGGCTGGAAGAGATCAAAGGTGAAAACGTCCTGATAGACAAAATAGAGATAGAACGCGGCGAGGGAAAAGATGGTCTGCCGGCCGCCGAAGTCATTCGGCTCGACGCCGGTCGTCCAGACCCAGTAATCGTAGCCGCCGTGCCAGTAGCCCTTGGTCTGCTCTGCCCAGGCCTCGATGAACTCCAGCGGATAGCGCCGCAGCAGCCCCAGCCAGAGCTTCAGATACGCGCCCTTGTGGGAAACGAGGTAGTCCTGGTTGCCGAAATCGCGGATCGCGTCCTTGATCGGGTTGGAGAGCCCGCTGTCGTAGAGCGCGGGGATCTGCTCCACCTCGATGATCTCGCCGAGCAGGGCCTGTTCTTCCGCCGTGAGCTCCTTTCCGTCCGCCACGGTGCGGGCGATCTGCTGCAGCGGGACGGACAGGGACTCCACAAAGTCCGGCTGCCGGACGTCGAGCGCCTTAAGGACGGGGCGCTTCATCACGAAGCCGAGCGCGAGCACGGCGAGGAACAGCAGGAGCATCCGCCGCTGCTGCCTGCCGAACAGGAGGGCGAACACGAGCGTGACCAGCACGAAGGCGAAATAGCCGTTGCTGCGCAGCAGGCAGAAGCCGAGAGAACCAAGCGCCAGGAGGATCCATTCGCGCGCGCTGACGTCGAGCTTCTTGAGAATCCGGTACAGGGAGATGACAAACAGCAGCACACAGCCGGCAAAGGGGATGTCCTTCCACATGGTGAAGCTGTAGGCAAGATGGATAGGCAAAAGGGCAAACCAGAGCAGAAAGACCAGCACGGCACCCAGAGGCACGCCGCTGCGGTAGAGCGTCGAGAGCGAGTAGCTGATGACCGCCGCCATAAAGAGGATCTGGAACAGGCTGTAGAGCGCGATCCCGGCGTTGAGGTCATGGAACAGGCCCATGCCGATCGAGAGAAAGAAACGGATGATCATCGTGTGCCAGAAGGGGTGGTGATTGCTGTAGACCGCGCTCAGGATCTGCGAGATCTGGTCGGCGCTGTCCACCGAGACGACCCCGGGATACATGGAGGGGAGGAAGACCAGCAGATCCGCCGCGCAGAGCAGGAGCATCGAGAGCAGGGAAAAGCGCCGCAGCTGCGTCTTTGCCGGCATCTTCGGCTCATCCCGCCGTGCGCGCAGCAGGCGGAAGCAGAAGATCAGCGTATTGCGGCAGACGGACATGCTGCCGAGAAAGACCAGGAAGGCCTCAAGATACAGCCAGATCGCGAAGACCGTCCGCACGGTATCGCGGACCAGCGCGCGCAGCACTGCGAGGTTGGCGAGGAAAACAGCGGCGGCGAACAGAACCGAGGCGACGGCGACAATGCGCCGCTGCCGCCGTTCCAGCGCCGGCTTTTCCCGGTAATTGGACAGCAGGGCGACAAGGCCGAGCCCGCCGCAGAGGATATAGACGCTGTAATAAGAATCGCTGTGGCTCAGAAACAGAAACCAGATATACAGCAGAAAGAGCTGCAGCACCAGAAAGGGGCAGCTGTAAAGACGATCCGCATTGCGCTCCATGGCGTCAGCCCTCTCTGTGCACATCGTGCATCAGCTTGGCCAGCTTCAGGCGGAACTCAAAATCCCGCCGGTCCTTCTGCATAATGGAGTCGAGCACCATGCCGTTGAAGAAGGAAAGCAGCGCCGCCAGCGCGACAAAGCCGCAGACGATCAGCGTGGGGAAGCGCTCGACGATCCCGGTCTGGCGGAAGGGGATCCAGACGGCCGGGAGGAAAACGGCCAGGTCGATCAGCAGCAGCAGCGCGGAGAGGAAGGAGAAAAACTGTAGCGGCTTGTAGTTGCGGAAGAGGTTGACGATCGTTTTGATGACGCGCAGGCCGTCCGAGACGGTGTTGAGCTTGGAAACGCTGCCCTCAGGGCGGTCGCGGTAGTCGATGACCACGTTTTCCAGGGCCATGTTGGCGGAAATGGCGTGGATCGTCATCTCCGTCTCGATCTCGAAGCCGCGGGAGAGAACGGGGAAGGTCTTCACGAAGCGGTAGCTGAAGGCGCGGTAGCCGGTCATGATGTCCTTGATGTCGCTCTTGAAGATGCGGTTGATGGAGGCGCGGACGAGAGAATTGCCGAAGTTGTGGAAGGGGCGCTTGTTCTCCTGAAAATAGGTGGAGGAGAGCCGGTCGCCGACCACCATATCGGTGCGGCGCTGCAGCACCTTTTCGACCATCTCCGGGGCGGCCTCTGCGGGGTAGGTGTCGTCCCCGTCGACCAGCACGTAGCACTCCGCCTCGACGTCCTGAAACATGCGGCGGACGACGTTGCCCTTGCCCTGCTGATACTCCCGCCTCACGACGGCCCCGGCCGCCTCGGCGATCTGCCCGGTTCCGTCGGAAGAATTGTTGTCGTAAACATAGACGACGGCTTCCGGAAGCACGCGCCGGAAATCCGTGACGACTTTCTCGATGGTCTGCGCCTCGTTGTAGCAGGGAACGAGTACGGCGATCTTATCCATGACGGAAACCTCCTGTAGATGAGTACGGATTCGGCGGGATCGGGAGAACGCGCCCGAAGGGCTTCAAGCGTTTCCGCAGCCGCGCAGGCGGCGGAAAAGGCGCTTGTCGATGAATACAATCATTATAATGACTATAAGATGGCGAAAAGCCAAAAAGCTTTTCGCCGCGCGGCTTTGCCGCGCAGCCAAACAGCATAGCTGTTTGGCCATA
>ODAJ014744758.1_pt1 | contig 17625 bp, 15 predicted proteins | sample 1539241 | NCBI WGS metagenome assembly ODAJ01 (sample SAMN02144231, study PRJEB22623) | gut metagenome | biome: sheep rumen | host: Ovis aries | place: New Zealand
CGCTTCGCTCGTCGAAGAAATCTTTCAAATCTGTACAAATCAAACAAATATTTATTTAAAAAGATTTTTGAAAGATTTTGAATAGATTTGTAAGATTTCTCGCGCAGCGAGCGGCAAGCCGATTACTGCCACGCAGTGGCATATAATATAAGATATTCAGCACTTGCGAAAGTCATTTTCTCATTTTCTCATTCTCTCATTTTCTCACCTTCTCCTATCCGTTGCAGCAGGTTGCGGACCTTGGCTTCGACGGTGGGGAAGTCGCTCAGTTGGTCGCCAATCCAGATGAAGGCCAGGTCGATGTGGCTCAGTCCGGTGTAGGGGAGCAGGAGGTGTTTGTTGAGGCGATAGGCTTCGCGTATGAGGCGCTTGGTGCGGTTGCGGTCGACGGCGTGGCGGAAGCGGCGCTTCGAGACGGAGACGAGGACCTGGACGCAGGCGTCGCCCTCGGGGGCGGGGCGGTAGACGGCTCGCAGGGGGTAGGCCGACAGCGAGTGGCTGTCGCCGGCAAAGAGCCGTGCGATGCGTTTCTTGCTGCAGAGTCGCTCGGCCTTGGGGAATGCGTTAGCCTTCACCATTCACCTCCTTGATGTAGTCGGCAAGGGCCGTGGTGATGCTGGCATACTTGGGCGTGGGGGCCTCGAGTTGTACGGAGAGTCCGGCATCCTTGGCAGCCTTGGCGGTGTGTACACCAAAGGTGGCTATGGCAATGTCCTTCTGGGCGAAGTCGGGGAAGTTCTTCATCAGGGCTGTGATGCCGCTGGGGCTGAAGAAGATGAGCATGTCGTAGTCGAAGGGTTCGTCCGGCGTGAAGTCGTTGCTGACGGTGCGATACATGACGCCTTGGGTGAACTGCAGCTTCTTGCTCTCCATGAGTTGTTCGATTTCGTCGTTGTGGACGTCGCTGGTGGGGATGAAGTAGCGTTCGCTCTTGTGCTTGACCATGGTGGGCAGCAGGTCGTTGATCTTGCCCGTGTTGCCGAAGAATACCTTGCGCTTGCGATATTGCACGTACTTCTGAATGTAGAGGGCTACCGTCTCGGTGATGCAGAAATATTTCATGTCCTCGGGGATGGTGAGGCGCATCTCCTTGCACAGACCGAAGAAGTGGTCGATGGCATGGCGGGAAGTGAAGATGACGGCCGTATGTTCGAGTATGTCAATCTTTTGTGCACGAAACTCGCGAGGGGTGAGACTTTCGACCTTGATGAATGGGCGAAAAACGATTTCCACACCGTATTTCCTCTCAATATCGAAATACGGCGACTTGTCAGAGGAGGGTTTTGGTTGGGATACCAGAATCTTCTTAACCATATCTAATACCTACTTTTGTCCTAATATTTTACTATCAAACTTTCCGTCATGATTGCCAATGTCTTCCAGATTGCGAGCAAGGGCATGACTTCCAAGGCGCAAAGGTACACAAAAAGATGGAAAAGACCATAACTTTTTCTAAAAAAGATGTAGTAAGTCTTGAAAGCAAGCAGAATTTTGATGCTCAGGAAGATGAAAATGAAGATTCCCATGGCTGTTTTGTAGGGCAACTGGAAATAGACGTAGGCCAGGGCCAGGGGGAAAAATATGATGGATTCGACGGATACAATGTAAGAATAAATGTCATTCCAGGCCTTTTGCTTCTTCTTAGGGAAGAATATCCAATTGACAAAGGACAGGATGAGCTGCTTGCCGAGCAGGCAGATGAAGAAGCCTATCAGATAGATGGCGAGGAGCATGCGGGGGGAGAGCTGGCCGAGGAAGTTGTCGAACTTGTTCTGCGAATAGCCGAAGAGCATGACGCCGCCCAGGATGGCCAGCTGAAGGTAGATGTAGCGGCGGGAGGAGCTTTCGATGCTGGTCTCGGCTATGAACGTGCTGGAGCGGCGGCGTGGGGGATAGAAGAAGTTCTTGGTCTGCTGCAGGAGCTGGCGGCGCGTCTTGTTGACGGCATAGACCAGCAGCACCAGGCAGACGAGGAGGGAGCCCGTCACCAGATTGTCGTTGCGGAGCATGTAGGGCAGCGAGACGGCGCTGACGCCGAAACTGTGGTAGGGCAGTTCGGGGTGGAGGTTGGCATTGCCGCGGAAGAAGCCTGAGTACTGCTGTGGGTCGAACTCCTGAGAGGCGACGTCTTCGTAGGTCTTCCGCCCGGGCAGTCCCGGCAGCGAGAGGGTGTCGGCTTGGGCTGTCAGCATATCGGCCTGCATGGGATTCAGATTTTGGCGAAGCGGCGCACGCTTTCGTCGATGAGCGGTGTGGTGAAGACGAGGTCGATGGCCTCCTCGGCAGTGGTGGCTACGCACCAGATGTCGCGGTGCTCGTTGCGCATGAAGTTCTCCTGCATCGAGCGGTCGAGTTGCTGGAGCAGGTGGTCGTAGTATCCGTCGACGTTCACGATGACGATGGGCTTCAGGTACACGCCCAGTTGCTTCAGGGTGACGATTTCGAACAGTTCGTCCAGCGTGCCGCAACCGCCGGGCAGGACGATGGCGGCGTCGGTCATCTCGTTGATGGTCTTCTTGCGGGCCGCCATGTCGGTCGTCTCAATGATTTGGCTGAGACCCGTGTGGTGCCAGTTCTGCTCGATCATGAACGTGGGGATGACACCCACTACACGACCGCCAGCCTCAAGGGCTGCATCGCTGGCGGCCTGCATCAGTCCCATGTTGCCCGCGCCGTTCACCTGGGTGACGCCACGCAGGGCCAGGCCGCGGCCCAGTTGGCGGGCCACTTCGTAGTAGATGGGCTTAATCTTCGTGCTGGATGCACAGTAGATGGCTACGCTGTGAATATCATTCATAGGGCAAAAATTTCCTTAATGCGGTCCACGTAGTCCAACTTCTCCCATGTGAAGAGTTCCACCTCCAGGGTCTTCGTCTCGTTGTATTGCGAGGTGTAGGTCTTGGTCACCCATTGGGGTTCGCGGCCCATGTGGCCGTAGGCGGCCGTCTCCTCGTAGATGGGGTTGCGCAGCTTGAGCCGTTGCTCGATGGCGTAGGGGCGGAGGTCGAAGAGTTGCTTTATCTTGTCAGCAATCTCGGCGTCGGAGAGACTGACGTGGCTGCGTCCGTAGGTGTCGACGAAGATGCTCACGGGCTCGGCCACGCCGATGGCGTATGAAATCTGCACCAACATCTCGTCGGCCACGCCGGCGGCCACCATGTTCTTGGCAATGTGGCGTGCGGCATAGGCTGCCGAGCGGTCCACCTTCGAGGGGTCTTTGCCTGAGAAGGCACCGCCTCCGTGGGCACCCTTGCCTCCGTAGGTGTCGACGATGATCTTGCGTCCGGTGAGGCCCGTGTCGCCGTGGGGGCCGCCGATGACGAACTTGCCCGTCGGGTTGACGTGGTACGTAATCTGGTCGTTGAAGAGGGCCAGTATGCGCTCGTCGTGGATGTCCTGCTTCATGCGGGGTATGAGTATGTTGATGACGTCCTCGCGAATCTGCTGCTGCATGGCCTCGTCGCTGGCGAACTCGTCGTGCTGCGTGGAGACCACGATGGTGTCGATGCGCACGGGCTGGTTCTGTTCGTTGTATTCGATGGTGACCTGGCTCTTGGCATCGGGGCGCAGGTAGGTCATCACCCGACCCTCGCGACGGATGTCGGCCAGTGCGCGGAGCAGACGGTGGGCCAGGTCGAGCGAGAGGGGCATGTAGTTCTCCGTCTCGTTGGTGGCATAGCCGAACATCATGCCCTGGTCGCCGGCGCCCTGGTTCTCGCGGTCTTCGCGGTCCACGCCCCGGTTGATGTCGTCGCTCTGCTCGTGGATGGCGCTGAGCACGCCGCACGAGTTGCCCTCGAACATATATTCGCTCTTGGTGTAACCAATGCGGTTGATGACCTCGCGGGCAATGCGCTGCAGGTCGACGTAGGCCCGCGATTTTACTTCGCCTGCCATCACCACTTGTCCGGTTGTCACAAGTGTCTCGCAAGCCACCTTCGACTCAGGGTCGAAGGCCAGCAGTTTGTCCAGAACGGCATCCGAAATCTGGTCAGCCACTTTGTCGGGGTGTCCTTCCGACACCGATTCCGATGTAAACAAATAGTTCATGCGATATTATATTATATTAATGTATAGACATAAAAAATTCACACGCGCTGACGAAGTGGTGTGAATGGGGCTGTATGGCTAACACGGGGGGAGAATGCAGGACAACCGCAATGAAGGGGGTCGTCGTTTTAGCATTTTTTATTGTGGTTGCAAGCAGCCCAAATCTGTCCACATTCGTTTTCGCCTGCAAAGATAGTGCAAATCGAGCGAAAAAGCAAATTTTATTTTTTCAATTTCAACGAAATTATTACCTTTGCACCCGTTATTGGCAGAAATGAATGTTTTCAGGGCCTCGGAGCCCGTGCCGAAGTGTTTCTCAGGGCAAAGGTGGAATGGCAAAGAAGAAAAGCAAAAGAAGATTGAAGAAAAGCGTAAGGCGAGGGTGTGCCGTCATCCTCGCCTTACCCATTTTGTTCGGTCTGGGATATTTCCTGACGAGGTATGTGAGGTATTCGAGTCTGACGGGTCAACCTGGTCCGTCCGCTCTGTCTGACCCTCTCCGCATGTCTCGCGATTCTGCCCAGCTGGCCGACTTGGGCGAGCGCATCGACGGACTGATGCATCAGCCCCTGCGCATCGACACCGCCACCATAGCCCTGGAAGTCTGCGACCTGCGGACCGGAGCCACGGTCTACAGCCGCCATGCCGACCGCCTGGTGGCTCCGGCCTCGTGCATGAAACTGCTCACGGCCACGACGGCCCTGAACCTGCTGGGCCGCCATCATGCCTATGTCACTCAGGTCGTCGGCCGAGGCGAACAGAGTGGTTCCGTATTTCACGGCGACGTCGTTCTGCAACTGGATGACGACCCTATGCTGGAGTCGCTCGAACCGTTGGTCGATGCCATCCGTCAGCATGGCATCCGGAGCATCGAGGGCGACATCGTGCTCGACCTCATGCGCTCCGATACCCTACGGGCACACCCGACGGCTGCCGTCTGGGACATCCCCTACAACCGGCTCCCCATCTTGCTCAAGGGGCAACAGCGTGTGGAACAAGACCTCCGCTACCTGTTGGCGGCCAAGGGCATAACGTGGACGGGCGAAGGGTTTGCCGAGGCCGCTCCTCGGACTGACACCCGCCCCGTTACGCTCATCTACCGCCATGAGACTCCGCTGGCCGATGTGCTCGCTCCCATGCTCATCCACAGCAGCAACATCAAGGCCGATGCACTGTGTGGTCACATCGAATCGGTGAAGAACCGGCAGTTCGGACTGAACCTGAGCGGCAGCCGCTGGCTTTTGGCCCAAGCCCAAATCATTGCTCGCCAAATGGGGGGCAGTGCTGACGGATTCGTGGTGAACGACGGCAGCGGCCTCTCGCCCGACAACAGGCTGACGACCCATTTCCTCGTGCAGCTGCTCTGCTATGCCTATGTGCATGGCGAGATGTGGCCGGTGCTCATCGATGAGGCCCTGGCCACCCCGGGGCATCCCGAGCGCCACGGCTCGCTGCTTGGCCGCATGTCGGCTCCCAAGTTCCGCCAGAAGGTCTTTGTCAAGACCGGCACCCTCACCACCCGGGCCCTGTCGTCGTTGGCCGGGTATGCACAGACGGCAAATGGGCGCTGGCTGGTTTTTGCCGTGGTCAACGAGGATTCGCCCGTCATGGAGAGTCGCATCTTCCAGGATCGCCTGTGCGCTGAACTGGTGCAATAAGTCCATTTTTTATAGCTTAGGGTTGCAGGTATCGATGTTTTTTAGTATTTTTGGCCCGTAATAAGTATGATATCATGAAGAAAACCTTGTTTTTGGCCCTTATGTTTGGGCTCTCTTTGTCGGCTTCAGCACAGGAAACGATGCTGGAGGGATTTGAGTACAGCACCACGCAGACTGCCCCTGACGGCCGCGAATGGCAGTCGCCCGGAAGACTTGCGCTGAACAAGGAACAGCCGCGGGCCTGGATGTTCTCTTTTGCAACCCTGGAGGAGGCCCTGAAGGTATTGCCCGAGGGTTCTACCTATTATCGCAGCCTGGACGGGACCTGGAAGTTCCGCTGGGTGCCCGAACCCTCGCAGCGCGACTCGATGTTCTGGCAGACCACCTTCGACGACTCGGGCTGGGACAACATAGAGGTGCCCGGAAGCTGGAACGTGCAGGGACTCCAGAAGGACGGAACGATGAAGTACGGCGTGCCCATATACACCAACCAGAAGGTCATCTTCCAGCACAGCGTGCGCGTCGACGACTGGCGCGGCGGCGTGATGCGCACACCGCCTACCGACTGGACAACCTATAAGTATCGCAACGAGGTGGGTTCGTATCGCCGCACTTTCCAGGTGCCCACCGAATGGGCCCTGCGCGATGTCTTCATCAACTTCGACGGCGTGGACTCCTTCTTCTATCTTTGGATCAACGGCCACTATGTGGGCTTCTCGAAGAACAGCCGCAATACGGCACGCTTCAACATCACCCCCTACCTGAATCCCTATGGCGAAAACGTGGTGGCCGTGGAGGTCTATCGCAATTCCGACGGCTCTTTCCTGGAGGCACAGGACATGTTCCGCCTGCCGGGCATCTTCCGCTCCACCTACCTGACGGCCAATCCGCAGGTGGAGATTCGCGACCTGGCCGTACGCACGGCCTATGTGGGTGAGGGCATGGCCATCGTAAACGTGGAGGCCGACGTCCGCAATCCGCAGCGCGAGAACAAGAGCATCAAGCAGTTGCAGAAGTTCCTGGACGTGAAGACCGGCAACAAATATACTTTGGACTATCAGGTCTATCCCGTCAAGCTCTACACCGACGAGACGCAACCGATGGTGGCCTCGCTGCCGAACGCCAATGCCTATTCGCAGATATACATTCCCAACGCCCGCCCCTGGAGTGCCGAGGAACCGAACCGCTACGTGCTGGTGGCCACGCTGAAGAACAAGAAGGGCGAAGTGGTGGATTGCGTGAGCACCTACTTCGGCATACGCAAGGTGGAGATACGCGAGACGGCGGCCGACGAGGACGAATTCGGCAAGGCCGGGCATTACTACTATATTAATAATATGCCCGTGAAGCTGAAGGGTGTGAACCGCCACGAGAACAATCCTTCCCGCGGTCATGCCATCACTCGCGAACAGATGCTGCGCGAGGTGATGCTCATGAAGCAGGGCAACATCAACCATGTGCGCAACTCGCACTATTCGTGCGACCCCTATTGGTACTACCTCTGCGACAAGTACGGCATCTACCTGGAGGACGAAGCCAACATCGAGAGCCACGAATACTACTACGGCGATGCCTCGCTGTCGCATCCGGCCGAGTGGCGCGCTGCCCACGTGGCCCGCAACATGGAACTCGTGCACAGCCACATCAATGCGCCCAGCGTGGTCATCTGGAGCCTGGGCAACGAGGCCGGTCCCGGCGACAACTTCCGGGCTGCCTATCAGGCCGTGCGCGATTTCGACAAGAGTCGCCCCGTGCAGTACGAACGCAACAACGACATCGTGGACATGGGCTCCAACCAGTATCCTTCGGTGGGCTGGGTGCAGTTCGCAGCCGGTGGCGGCAAGGGTCCCAAGTATCCTTTCCACATCTCTGAGTATGCCCATTCGATGGGCAATGCCGGTGGCAATCTGGTCGACTTCTGGAAGGCCATCGAGACCAGCAACTACATCTGCGGCGGTGCCATCTGGGACTGGGTGGACCAGGCCATCGACACCTATACGCCTGACGGAACGAAATACTTCGGCTACGGTGGCGACCACGGCGACAAGCCTAACGACGGCATGTTCTGCATGAACGGCATCATGTTCCCCGACCTGCAGCCGAAACCCGAATACTTCGACGTGAAGCATGTCTACCAGAACGTTGGCGTGCAGCTCGACAGCATGTGGACCATGGGTCAGAACCAGATGGTGCGCCTGCTCGTCACAAACAAGAACTACTTCGTCTCCCTGGATTATGTGGACATCAGCGTGGTGGTTGTGCGCGACGGTTTCGACGTTGGTCGAAGCACCATTCCCCGCACATCCGAACATGGCATGTTGCCCATCGAGCCGCGTCAGACAGAGCCCATCACGGTCCCCATTCGCCTCGAGAGCGGCGAGAACCCCGATGCCCATAGCTACAGCCTGCGCGTGGAGTTCCTGCTCCGCGAGGATATGCCTTGGGCCAAGAAGGGCTATGTGCAGATGAGCGAACAGGTGGAACTGTGGGGAGCCGGCGACGTGAAGCCTATCTATACGGCTTCGAGGCAAGGCACAAAGCTCCGCATGACATCGAAAGATGAGCTGACCACCATCAACGCATCGAAATGGAAGGTGGTATTCGACGACACCTTGGGCACCATCCATAGCCTGAACTATAATGGCCGGGATGAGATAGAACCGGGTTGCGGTCCTGTGCTGGATGCACTGCGCGCCCCCGTCGATAACGACAATTGGTACTACCAGTCGTGGTATCAGAATGGTCTGCACAACCTCGGCCACAAGGTGCTGAGCCGCCATGCCTACACCCGCAAGGACGGTGCCGTGGTGGTGAACTACACCGTGGAGAGTCGCGGTACGAAGGGACAGATACGGGGCGGCAGCAGCGGTCGCTACTCGATAGCTGAAAGCAGTGAGCCTGCCGATCTCATCTTTACGAACAACATCGTCTGGACCGTCTATCCCGACGGTACCATCGAATGCCAAAGCGCCATCACGGGCAACCAGCCGAAGTCCATCCTGCCCCGTCTGGGCTACATGCTTCGTCTGCCCAAGCGCTTCGAGGCCAAGGGCAGTCGGATGAGCTACTTCGGCCGCGGACCGCAGAACAATTATGCCGACCGCATGAGCGGCATGTTCTCGCATGTCTATGAAACGACGGTGCGTGACCAGTTCGTAGCCTTCCCCAAACCGCAGGATATGGCCAACCGCGAGGGCGTGCAGTGGCTTAGCCTTACCGACGAAACAGGCCGCGGCCTTGTGTTCGGCAGTCTGACGGGCGCCATGTCCACCAGCGTGCTGCCCTGGAGCGACCTCCAGTTGACCTACGCTCCGCATCCTCACGAACTGCCCGAAAGCGACCATGTCTACGTCCACCTCGACACGAAGGTGACGGCCCTCGGTGGCAGCAGTTGCGGCCAGGGCGGACCGCTCCAGCCCGACCGCGTCTATGCCGATGCCCACTGCTTCGGATTCTTCATCCGTCCCACGGGAACGGCCAATACGGCCACCATCGGCAAGGCCAACTTCCCCGTCATGCACTGCGGCGACCTGCCCGTCGGCCTTATGCGCGACAATCGTGGTCAGGTCTCCATCGTCTATAACGAGTTCAATGGCGAATCGGTAAGTTACCGCATCAATAAGGAGAAAACCCACGAGTATCATGGCGAGCCCATCAACATGCGCGAGGGCGGCACCATCACGGTTTGGCACACCAGTCAGCCCAACGTGCGCATCAGCCGCACCTTCGACCGCATAGAGGTTGTGCCCATCACGGTTGTCGGTGCCAGCAGCGAGGAGCCCGGCGAGGAGGCCAGCCGCATGGTGGACGGCAACCCCGAGACCATCTGGCATACGGCCTACGGCGTCACCGTGACGCAGTATCCCCATACCGTCGACTTCGACTGCGGCGAGGAGAAACTCATCAAGGGCTTCACCTATCTGCCCCGCCAGAATGGCCCGAACGGTGATGTCAAGCGGTACAGCATCTCGCTGTCGAAGGATGGCAAAACCTGGGGCGCACCGGTCTGCGAAGGTGAGTTCCCGAACTCGAAGAAGGAGAATAAGGTGATGCTGCAGCAACCGCAGCGCGCCCGCTACCTGCGTTTCACCGCCCTGTCGGCCCAGAACGGCCTTGACTTCGCTAGCGGTGCCGAGTTTACGGTACTTGCCGAATAACCACGAATGAATTTTACGACCACGATTAAACGGATTACACGGATTACTTTACGACCACGAATTACTCGAATTAAACGAATTACTTTACGACCACGGATTAAACGGATTACTTTACGACCACGAATTGCACGAATTAAACGAATTATATTTTACCACGATTAAACGGATTACACGGATTATTTTTTACCTACCACGAATTGCACGAATTACGCGAATTGGCTACGCCCTCATTTACGCCGAAGGCCAAAATTCTCGCACAGCGAGCGGCAAGCCGATTACGTGTAATTCGTGCAATTCGTGGTCTTTTATAAAATCCGTCTAATCCGTTTAATCGCGGTAGTTTATTATCCCCGTCGCATTCGTGTAATTCTCGCACAGCGAGCGGCAAGCCGATTACGTGCAATTCGTGGTCGTAAAGTAATCCGTTTAATTCGTGGTACCAGTTACAAGTTGAGTAATTCCTTCGTGGTCTTTTCGTCCTGGGCCAGTTGTTGCATCAGTTCGTCGCGTGAGGCAAATCGTCGTTCCTCGCGCAGCCGTCCGGCGAATTCCACATTCATGCGCTGTCCGTAGAGGTCACCTTCGTAGTCCAGGAGGTACACCTCTATCGACATCGTTTCTCCGTTGCCGATGGTCGGTCGGTTGCCGATGTTCAGCATTCCCCCGTGTCGTTCTCCGTCCTCCAGGGTTGCCCACACGGCGTACGCTCCATGGGCAGGAATCAGTTTGTCGGCGTCGGCCTGCAGGTTTGCTGTAGGGAATCCCAGTTCGTGCCCCACGTGGAAACCTCTCACCACCTGGCCTCCCAAGGTGTATGGGCGTCCCAACATCTTGGCCGCATCCTCCACCTGGCCTGCCTCCAACAAGCGGCGGCACTTGCTGCTGCTCACCATGGCGTCCTCCAGTTCGTGGGCACGTATCACCTCGATGCCTGTCTGCTCTCCCCATTGCACATAGTCGTTCAGCGAACCGCCCCCGTGTCCGAAAGCATGGTCGTAGCCCAAGATCAGCACCTCGACGTTCAGTTCGCGGTGCAGCACCTGCTCCATAAATTCGCGTGCCGTCAGTCGGCTCATCTCGTGTGTGAAGGGCAGGACGGCTATCTCCTCCACGCCCGTCTGGCGTAGCAGTTGCTCCTTTTCCTCCAGAGTGGTCAGCAGTGTGGGCACATGTCCCGGACTGACCACCGTGCGCGGATGTCGGTCGAAGGTCACCAACAGCGACCTCAGTTCCCGTTGCTGTGCCACCTCCAGGAGTTGTTTTATCAGGCACAGGTGCCCACGATGCACTCCGTCGAAAAAGCCAATTGTGGCCGCACAAGCCTGCCTATTTTGTGTATTATTGTCCATTTCGGTGCAAAGATACACATTTTTTTTGAAAAAAGTCGGTTTTTATTTGGATAGTTCCCAAAAAGTGCTTACCTTTGCACTCGCAAATCACAATTGGGCTATGGTGTAATGGTAACACTGCAGATTCTGGTCCTGCCTTTCCTGGTTCGAGTCCGGGTAGCCCAACAAGAAACGAGGTTGTGTCAGTGCTGACACAACCTCGTTTCTTTTAACTTTACCACGAATTACACGAATTACACAAATTCGAAAGATAATCAAAAAATAATTTGTGAAATTCGTGCAATTCGTGGTCTTTCTCTCAGTTGAATTCGTGGTCTTTCTCTCAGTTGAATTCGTGGTCAACCTTTCAGTTATAATTCGTGGTCGAAGTATATTTCCTGCATCGGTAGTCGTACGAAGTCACGTTCCTCCATGAGTGGGTGGGGCAGTGTGAGTTCGGGCGTCTGGATGTGGAGGTCGTCGTAGCGTAGCAGGTCGATGTCGATGGGTCGGTCGTGATAGTGCCCGTCGGTACTCTTCTGGGTGCGTCCCAACATGCGTTCTATCTGTTGCGTCACTGCCAGGCACTGGTGTGGCGACAGCGAAGTGCGCACCCGTGCCGCTCCATTGAGGAAGGGGTGGGGCGAGTCGAAGCCCCAGGGCTCCGTCTCTATCAGCGAGGATACGCGCTCGACATGCCCTATGCACAGGTCGACAAGCCGCAAGGCCTCGTGTACGAGAGCCCTGCGGTCGCCTAAGTTGCTGCCCAGACCGATGTAGAGGAGGGACATTGGGGGGGAAGGTTAAAAGGTTAAAATGTTAAAATGTTAAAATGTTAAAATGTTCTTGCTCCGCGATGCTACGCAAGCGGCAAAGCCGAGCGAAAAGGTTAAAAGGTTCTTGCTTCACGATGCTACGCAAGCGGCAAAGCCGAGCGAGGAGGTTAATCCTGCAGGATGAGCATGGCATCGCCGTAGACGCCGAAGCGATAGCGATGGTCGGCCAGAGCCTCCTTGTAGGCCTTCATGATGCGCTCGTAGCCACCATAGGCACAGGTCAGCATGAGCATGGTGCTCTGGGGCAGATAGAAGTTGGCCACCATGGCGTCGGCTATCTGAAAATCGTAGGGCGGGAAGATGAAGCGGTTGGTCCATCCGTCGTACTCCTTGAGTCGGCCGTCGGCCGATACGGCTGTTTCCAGCACGCGCTGTATGGTGGTGCCCACGGCACACACCTTGCGTCCCTCCTCCTTACATTTGTTGATGATGTCGCAGGCCTTCTGGTCTACGTGCATCTCCTCGCTGTCCACCTTGTGCTTAGTCAGGTCTTCGACGTCGATGTCGCGGAAGTTGCCCAGTCCGCAGTGCATCGTTACGAAGGCGAAGTCGATGCCCTTGATTTCCATGCGCTTCATCAGTTGACGCGAGAAGTGCAGGCCCGAGCCCGGAACCGTCACGGCTCCCTCTTTCTTGGCAAAGATGCACTGGAAGTTCTCCATGTCCTCGGGTTCGGCCGGGCGTTTGATCATCTCTTTGGGCAGTGGCGCCTCGCCCAGGGCAAAGAGGGCCTGCTTGAATTCCTCGTGCTCGCCGTCGTAGAGGAAGCGCAGCGTGCGGCCACGGCTCGTGGTATTGTCGATGACCTCGGCCACCATCGATTCGTCCTCGCCAAAGTACAGTTTGTTGCCGATGCGAATCTTGCGGGCGGGGTCCACCAGTACGTCCCAGAGGCGGAACTTCTGGTTCAGTTCGCGTAGCAGGAATACTTCAATCTTGGCTCCCGTCTTCTCCTTGTTGCCATAGAGGCGTGCGGGGAATACCTTGGTATCGTTGAAGACGAAAACGTCCTTTTCATCGAAGTATTCCAGTATGTCAGAGAACTGTTCGCGGTGCTCTATGACACCGCTCTTGGCGTGAACCACCATCAGTCGGCAGTCGTCGCGATAGGGGGTCGGATACTGTGCGATGCGCTCCTCGGGGAGTTTGTAGTTGAATTGTGACAGCTTCATGTGTATGTGTTATTTATTATTATTTTACAAATTTTCCTCCATCCATGCCTCAAAGTCTTCGATGTGTATGCACTCTTCCACGCGGACGTTGCCGATGCGTGTGCGTCGCAGGGCGATGAGGTGAGCTCCGCTCTGCAGCGCCTGACCGATGTCGCGTGCCAGGGCCCGTATGTAGGTTCCTTTGGAGCACACGATGCGCAGTGTGAGCTGCATCTTCTCCTGGTCGAAGTCCACCAGTTCCAGTTCGTCGATGACGAGGATCTTCGGTTTCAGTTCCACCTCCTGTCCCTGGCGAGCCAGTTTGTAGGCCCGGTGTCCGTCGACCTTGCATGCCGAGAATGCGGGCGGCACCTGTTCGATGCGGCCCATGAACCGTGGCAGCACCTGTTCCACCAGTTCGCGGGTGATGTGTTCGGTGGGGTAGGTCTGGTCGATGGGTCGTTCCAGGTCGAAGCAGGGCGTCGTGGCCCCCAGTTGCAGGGTGCAGACGTATTCCTTCGTGCCGGCCTGCAGTTCGTCGATACGCTTCGTGGCCTTGCCTATGCACACGATGAGCACGCCGGTGGCCAGGGGGTCGAGCGTTCCGGCGTGTCCCACCTTCAGTTTCTTCACGCCCAGTCGGTGGCACAGCATCCAGCGCACCTTGGCCACCAGGTTGAACGAGGTCCACCGCAGGGGCTTGTCGAAATAGAGTATCTGTCCTTCCTCGATGTTCATCAGTCAACCATTGCAAGTGAATGTCCTGTCCAGAGGAGGGCCAGAATGACGATGCCCACGATGATGCGATAGATGCCGAAGGCCTTGAATCCGTACTTCGCCAGGAAGTCGACGAACCACTTCATGGCCAGCAGCGCCACCACGAAGGCCACCACGCAGCCCAGGGCCAACATCAGCAGGTTGTCGCGTGTGGCCCAACTGGCGTCGGCCTCGGAGCCGAAGAACAGTTGCAGCACGTCCAGCGCCGTGGCCGCAGCCATGGTGGGCACAGCCAGGAAGAACGAGAACTCGGCGGCAGCCCGGCGAGTCAGTTTCTGTGCCATGCCGCCCACGATGGTGGCCATGGAGCGCGAGACGCCCGGAATCATGGCGATGCACTGGAACAGACCGATGCGGAAGGCACGCTTCTCGGTGAGTTCGGTCTGCTCGCTGCCCTTGTTGAACAGTCGGTCGCAGAAAAGCATGAATATGCCGCCCACGACGAGCATCACGGCCACCACCTCCACACTCTCCAGGAAACGGTCTATCAGGCCCGACATCTTACCCAGCAGGCCGATGATGACGGCCGGGACGAAGGCCACGAGCAGTTTCCAGTAGAAGTCCCACTTGTGGAGGAAGGCCTGCAGCGGAGTGCTCCCGGCCGGAGCCGGCGAGTGGTCGAGGCGGAAGAAGCGGTTCCAGTAGAGGCACACCACCGACAGTATGGCGCCAAACTGTATGATGATGGTGAAGGCCTTCACGAAGGGAGTGCTCTCCACGCCCAGCAGGTTCTGCGTGATGATCATGTGTCCGGTGGAGGATACGGGCAGGAACTCCGTCAGTCCCTCCACGATGGCAATGATGATGGTCTCGATGGCTGTCATGACTTAGCCTCCTTGTTCTTCGGGTGATACATGATGCCAAACATCATGAAGATGAATCCCACGAAGCAGACTGCCGGTGCCAACTTCACGCGCCTTGCGCTGAAAATGTCCGGATTGAAAGCCGTTTCGCTACTGCCCGAGCCCGACATCAGTATGAAGCCCAGGATGATCACTGCCATGCCGATGGCCAGCAGAATGTAGTTCATGCGCCCGAAGGCAAAATTTCTCTTGTCCATATCCCAATAATTCTTAATTCTTATTTCTTATTTCTTATTTCTTAATTCTTAATTATTTCACTCATACATCTCCCCCTCGCGCATGCCCAGGTAGTGGCTCACGCTGGCTAAGGTGCACAGCAGGGTCAGCAGCAGACCGAATACCAGTACGCTGAGCAACGTGATGCCGACATTCTCCGGAGTGACGAACTCTATCGTAGAGGGGTCGTACTGCAACAGGGCATGCACACCGCCCACCAGCACGGCGTCGGCCAGGATGCCAGCCGCCAGACCTATCCACATGGCGCGCAACATGAAGGGCCTTCGGATAAATCCCCACGAGGCCCCCACCAGTCGCATGGTGTGGATGATGAACCGTCGCGAGTAGACGGATAGCCGCACCGTGTTGTTGATGAGCACCAGCGTCACCAGTCCCAGCAGTGCGGCCATGCCCAGCAGAATGTAGGCCACCTTGTGCAGGTTGCGGTTTAGGCTCTCCACCAGGTCCTTCTGGTAGATGACGTCGCTCACTTTGCTTTGGCTCTTCAGCCGTTTGCTTATCCAGAGCAGACTGTCGGTGCAGGCGTAGTCGGCCTCCAGGTGCAGTTCCAGCGACGGCGTGAAGGGGTTCTGCCCCAGAAATTCCGTCGGGTCCTGTCCCATGGCCTCGGTCTGTTCCTTCAGGGCCTGTTCGCGGGTGATGAGCGTGATGTCCTTCACCCATTTTCGTTTCTCCAGCTTGGCCTTCAGGGCCTTGGCCTCGGCGTTGCTGGTCTCGTCGGTCATCATCACCGTCACGGCCAGACTCTGCCTGACGCTCTCGCCCAGTCGGCGTGCCGTCAGTGCACACATGATGACCAATCCCATCAGCACCAGCACAAACGTCGTGCTGATGGTGCTCGTAAGTGCCTGCCATCGCAGGCTTATCTTTCTTCGTTTACGTGGCATAAAAAATTAACCCTTTAACTTTTTAACCTTTTAACTTTTTAACTTATCACCCTTCCCTTCATTGTCGCACTCGTGGCCTCGGTGATGCACACCCTGACGGTGTCGCCGATGTGGTGCCCTGCGCGGTCCACGATGACCACCTTGTTCTGTTCCGTCCGTCCGAAGAGCTGTTCGCGCGAACGTTTGCTCACGCCCTCCAGCAGCACGTCGTATTCGTGGCCGATGCAGCGGCGGTTGCTCTCCGCCGACAGTTCGTTCTGCAGGGCAATGAGTTCGTTCAGTCGGCGTATCTTCACCTCCTCGGGCACGTCGTCCTGGAGGTGCTTGCTGGCATAGGTGCCGGGCCGCTCCGAGTATTTGAACATGAAGGCCGAGTCGTACTGGCACTCGCGCATCAGCGAGAGCGACAACTGGTGGTCCTCCTCCGTCTCGCCGCAGTATCCGGCAAAGATGTCGGTCGACAGTCCGCAGTCGGGCACGATGCGCCGTATGGCCTTCACGCGGCCGAGGTACCATTCGCGAGTGTAGCGTCGGTTCATGCGCTGGAGCACCTCGTTGCTGCCGCTCTGCACGGGCAGGTGTATGTGGCGGCACACGTTCGGTTCTTCGGCTATCACCCTCAGCGTCTCGTCCGACATGTCCTTGGGGTGGCTCGTCGTGAAGCGCACGCGCATCTCCGGCACGGCCTGCGCCACCATGCGCAGCAGCTGGGGGAAGAAAATCTCTGAATTCTCGGATTTCTCTGAATTATCTGAATTATCCGAGTTTTCCGATTTCCAACTATAGCTGTTGACGTTCTGCCCCAGCAGTGTTACCTCGCGGTATCCGCGGTCGCGCAGGTCGCGCACCTCGCGCAGGATGCTCTCCACGTCGCGACTGCGTTCGCGGCCACGGGTGTAGGGCACGATGCAATAGTGGCAGAAGTTGTTGCAGCCGCGCATGATGCTTACGAATCCGCTGATGTGCGGCCCACAGATGCGCTGCGGCACCACGTCGCGGTAGGTCTCCGTCAGCGACAGTTCCACGTTGATGGCCTTGTGTCCCAGTTCGGCCTGGGCGATGAGGTCGGGCAGCGTGAGGTAGCTGTCGGGCCCTGCCACCAGGTCGACGCCCTGTTCCGTCAGCAGGCTTTCCTTGACGCGTTCGGCCATGCAGCCCAGCACGCCCAGGATGAGTCGGCGCCCCTTGCGTCGGAGCGATCGGTAATATTCCAGTCGGGAGAGAATCTTCTGTTCGGCATTGTCGCGCACCGAGCAGGTGTTGAGGAATACGGCATCGGCCTCGTCGGCCGTCTCGCACAGTTCGTATCCGGCCATGCCCATGACGGAGGCCACCACCTCGCTGTCGGCCACGTTCATCTGGCATCCGTATGTCTCTATGAGGAGTTTCTTCATCGTCGTTCGATAGTCTTCGGGGCATACTACCCCAATTTCGACCGCAAAGATACGAATAAGCGAGCGATTTCCCAAATTTATTTGAGGAAATCCGAGCGAAAGTATCTTCGACCGCAGGTCAGCGTGTCAAAATGAAAAAAGTGCGCTTCGCGCAGAAATCTTTCAAATCTATCAAAAATCTATCAAAAATCTTTTTAAATAAATATTTGTTTGATTTGTACAGATTTGAAAGATTTCTTCGACGAGCGAAGCGAGTAGAACTCGATTACTTGGACGAGCCAAGCGGC
>ODAJ012188463.1_pt1 | contig 17618 bp, 14 predicted proteins | sample 1539241 | NCBI WGS metagenome assembly ODAJ01 (sample SAMN02144231, study PRJEB22623) | gut metagenome | biome: sheep rumen | host: Ovis aries | place: New Zealand
AGCCCGCCTGCGCCGATGGTACTGCAATGCAATGTGGGAGAGTAGGAGGCCGCCTTCTTTTTTAGAATGCTTAAAATAAGCAAACGAGAGTCATATCAGAAATGATGTGACTCTTTTTTTGTAATAGTTTTGAGAGTTATGTAGTCTTATCTCTCCAAAATAATGTGAACTTGTTAGTTTTTTTTCATTTTTTCTTTTCTTTCAAAAAAATGTGTTATCTTTGCATTAAATTTAGGAAAGACGATGAGAAAAGGACTCTTTACTTTTTTATTTCTTTCATTATTGGCATTGTTTCTCTCTACTGGATGTACTGAGAAAAAGACTGATGGTGTGGATTCTCTGAATACAGATACGCTGGTGACAGATTCTGTTGATTCCATATCTAATGTAGTAGAGAGTAATCCTATGCCAGTGGCAGCCGACGAGTTATTTGATGATTTCTTCTTCAATTTCGCAGGAAGTAAGAAGGTTCAGTTGAAGCGTGTTGCATTCCCCGTCAAAGTTACTGAATTCGGTAAATCTTCTATTATAGAAAAGAAAAACTGGCGAGTGGAACATTTCTTCATGGGTCAGGGTTATTACACACTGATATTTGATACAAAGAAGCAACTTAACGTAATGAAAGACACAACGATAAATGATGTTACCGTTGAGAAAATCTCAATGTCTAAGGGTGTTGTGAAGCAATGGCATTTTGTCAGGACTCGTGGTTTATGGATGCTTAATGATATAAATACGGTGTTACTCAAGCAGCATCAGGATGCTTCATTCCTTACATTCTACCAGAGGTTTGTTACAGATCCAAAGTTCCAGCAGAATTCTTTGTCGGAAAGTGTGACATTTACAGGACCAGACCCCGAGGATGATTTTTCTACTATGACTGGAGAGATATTGCCTGAACAGTGGCCAGTCTTTGCTCCATGGTTGCCGTCGGGTTCTATATACAACATAGTTTATGGCAAACCACAGCAGACATCTTCTTCTAATGTACGTTATTTCTTGTTGCGCGGAATATCTAACGGATTGCAGACCGACCTGATGTTTGTGAGAAAGGGTGGTGCTTGGAAACTGAAGACAATAACAACGTGAAGAGTCTTTTAACATATAATACATTCGGTATAGACTGTAGCTGTAAGGAGATATACGAGCCTGCTACGGTTGAGGAGGCCAAAGAGATATTGGCAAGAGTGAAGTCTGAGCCATACATGATATTCGGTGGCGGAAGCAATCTGCTGCTTACCCAGAACTATGACGGTAATGTGTTGCATTCAAAGATAAAAGGAATAGAACGTCTGGATTCTTCAAATGTGGGGAATTCAGATGCTTCATATATATATATAAGGTGTGGTTCTGGAGAAGTGTGGGATGATGTTGTGGCTTACGCTACGGAGCATTCTTACTACGGAATGGAGAACCTTTCGATAATACCTGGTGAGGTGGGCGCTTCGGCAGTACAGAACATAGGAGCCTATGGTGTGGAGGCAAAAGACCTTATATATAGTATAGAGGCAATAGAGATAGAGACGGGCAATGTGCTCACCATAAATCCTGCTGACTGCCATTATGCCTATCGTTACAGCAAGTTTAAGGATGAATGGAAGAATAATTATTTCATTACCTATGTTACATATAGATTGAGCAAAGACTTTAAGCCTTGTCTGGGATATGGAAACCTCAAAGGTGTGCTTGCATCAAAGTTGAACGTGGCAGAGGATGGACTCGAAGGCATTGTTACTGCAACAATGGTGCGTGAAGCCATCATTGAGATACGTAATGCTAAGTTGCCTGACCCAAAGGTGGAGGGCAATGCAGGTTCGTTCTTCATGAATCCGATAGTAGATAGAGCCAAATTCGAAAGTCTGCAGAAAGAATACCCCAATATGCCTCATTACGATGTTGATGACAATAGGGTAAAGATACCAGCAGGCTGGATGATAGACCAATGCGGATGGAAAGGTAAAACGATGGGCAGAGCAGGAGTGCATAAGAATCAGGCTCTGGTGCTCGTAAACAAAGGTGGCGCAACTGGAAAAGAGATAGTTGACCTATGCAATGCTATACGTATTGATGTTTTTAATAGGTTTGGTATAATGATTAACCCAGAAGTGAATATAATATGAAGCTGACATTTCTGGGCACAGGAACATCTATAGGCGTACCAGCAATAGGTTGTAATTGTGAGGTGTGTCTTAGTCAGGAGCCAAAAGATAAGAGGCTAAGGTCATCTGCTATGCTTGAAACTGATGGCGGACTGAGGGTGTTGATAGATTGTGGACCAGACTTCCGTCAGCAGATTATGCGATATAACCGTCAAGGAAAAACACCATTTTTTGATAAGATAGACGCAGTGCTCTTTACGCATATACATTACGACCATGTGGGCGGAACAGATGACTTGCGTCCTTTTGCTTGGTTTGGCGATGTGGATATATATGCCCAGAAAGATGTTATCGATGGACTGCATCAGACTATGCCGTATTGTTTCAAGGAACAGTTATATCCTGGAGTGCCACACCTAAAGCTTCATCAGATAAGCGCGGGCAGACCATTCACTGTGCGACGACCTTATGAAAGTACGGTGGAGGTGTATGAGGGTGGTGCAACATTACAAGGCATAATGCGCGACAAGAGGGAGCAACGTATCATACCGCCAGCTTTAGATGAGTTGGAGATTCTACCCATCCGTGTTATGCATGGCAACCTTCCCATCCTTGGTTTCCGTATAGGCAAATTTGCTTACATTACTGATATGAAGTACATGGAAGACGAAGATGCGCAGATGTTGCAGGGCATAGAGACACTTGTAATCAATGCCTTGCGTTTTAAGAAGGAGCATCATAGCCATCAGTTAGTAAATGATGCAATAGAGTTTGCACATAAGGTTGGGGCACGCAAAACATACTTCATACACCTCACTCACGATATTGGTACACACGATTGGGCAAACAGTCAGTTGCCCGATGGTTTTGAGTTTGCTTTTGACGGTCAGGTAATAGAATGCTGAGCACGCATTTTGTAGTTTTTACGTTGAAAAATTGTTATTTTGTCAAGAAAAACGGGGTAAAAACATAAAAAATGACACAAAAAGCGAAAAAAAACGGCAAAATGTTATTGAGTTACGATATTTATTTGTAACTTTGCATCCGTAATTACAAAAGGGTAAAAAGATATTCATTAACATAACAACAATCAAAACAAAAAAGTAAAAGAAGATGAATGCACAGAAAGTGATTGAGAATCTTAAGCAGAGATTCCCTAATGAGCCAGAGTACATCCAGGCTGTTTCACAGGTTCTTCCTACTATCGAAGAAGAGTACAACAAGCACCCAGAGTTTGACCGTGCAAACCTTATCGAGCGTCTTTGTATTCCAGATCGCGTGATTGAGTTCCGCGTTTCTTGGGTTGACGACAAGGGTAATGTTCAGACCAACATGGGTTACCGTATCCAGCACAACAACGTAATCGGCCCATACAAAGGTGGTATCCGTTTCCACCGTTCTGTAAACCTCGGTATTCTGAAGTTCCTTGCTTTCGAGCAGACTTTCAAGAACTCTCTTACAACTCTCCCAATGGGTGGTGCAAAGGGTGGTTCTGACTTCTCACCACGTGGCAAGTCTGACGCTGAGGTAATGCGTTTCTGCCAGGCATTTATGACTGAGCTCTATCGTCACGTAGGTGCTGACGAGGACGTTCCAGCAGGTGATATCGGTGTAGGTGGCCGTGAGGTAGGTTACATGTTCGGTATGTACAAGAAGCTCACACACCAGTTCACAGGTATGCTCACAGGTAAGGGTCGCGAGTTCGGTGGTTCACTTATCCGTCCTGAGGCTACAGGTTACGGTAACGTTTACTTCCTGCTCAACATGCTGAAGACCCGTAACATTGACATCAAGGGCAAGACAGTTCTCGTATCTGGTTCTGGTAACGTTGCTCAGTACACCACTGAGAAGCTTATCCAGCTTGGTGCTAAGCCTGTAACTCTGTCTGACTCAGACGGTTATATCTATGATCCAGACGGTATCACACGTGAGAAGCTCGACTACGTAATGGAGTTGAAGAACGTACAGCGTGGCCGTATCAAGGAGTATGCTGAGAAGTATGGTGTTAAGTACGTAGAGGGCGCTAAGCCTTGGGGCGAGAAGGCAGACATCGCACTTCCTTCTGCTACTCAGAACGAGATCAACGAGGAGGCAGCTAAGACTCTCGTAGCTAACGGTGTGATTGCTGTTTCTGAGGGTGCTAACATGCCTACAACTCCAGAGGCTATCAAGGTGTTCCAGGATGCTAAGATTCTCTACTCTCCAGGTAAGGCAGCTAATGCTGGCGGCGTATCAGTATCAGGTCTTGAGATGTCTCAGAACTCAGAGCGTCTGAGCTGGACAGCTGAGGAAGTAGATAACTACCTCCACCGTATCATGGACGATATCCACGCTAACTGTGTGAAGTATGGTACAGAGCCTGACGGCTATATCAACTACGTGAAGGGTGCTAACGTAGCAGGCTTCATGAAGGTTGCTAAAGCTATGATGGCACAGGGTATCGTATAAGACGAGCCCGCCATCAAAGGTTTTCTTTTGTATGGCACAGGGTATCGTATAAAACGTATAATCCGATAATAAGAAAATATTATATCAAAGGGGGTGTTGGGATAACAATCTCAGCACCCTTTTTATCTTTTTTTCATAGTATGTCTGAACTTAACCTTAAAGACACGACATTCCTCAACCTGATGCAGCGTCGCATCGCCAACGTACTGATTGTAGCCAATCCGTATGACGCCTTTATGCTTGAAGACGATGGTAGGGTGGAGGAAAAGATATTCTCAGAGTATATGAAGCTGGGACTGCGTTATCCGCCTTCATTTACTCAGGTCTCTACCATAGAAGAAGCCGACGAGGCACTGTCGGTAACACAGTATGACCTTGTAATCTGTATGCCTGGTAATGCTGATAATGATGCGTTCGACGTAGCCTATGCGGTAAAGAAGACATCACCCTTAACCCCTTGCGTGGTGCTCACGCCGTTCTCACACGGCATCAGTCGCCGTATGCAAGACCTCGACCTCAGCATATTCGATTATGTATTCTGCTGGTTGGGTAACACCGAACTTATCCTCTCTATTATCAAACTGATAGAGGATAAGATGAACATTGACAACGACACTAAGGAGGCTGGAGTGAAGTGTGTGTTGCTGGTGGAAGATTCCATCCGCTTCTATTCGTCTATCCTGCCTAATCTATATAAATTCATTCTTACGCAGAGCCTTAACTTCGCTACTGAGGCACTCAACTCACAGGCTGAAATGCTGCGTATGCGAGGCAGACCAAAAGTACTCCTTGCCCGTAACTACGAGGAGGCATGGAAGCTATACAAGAAGTATGAGGACAACATGCTTGGCGTAATTTCCGATAGCCGTTTCGATAAGGATGGCGAAGAAGACCCTATAGCAGGTCTGAAACTGCTCCAGAAGATACGTGAGGCTGACGAGTATCTGCCACTGATAATGCAGTCATCAGAGAAAAACCTCGACATCCCCGTTAAGGGTGTGAGTTTTATAGACAAGAACTCTAAGAAGTTTAATGTTGACTTGCGTCACATCATGGAGGAGCATTTCGGCTTTGGCGACTTCCTCTTCCGCAATCCAGAGACCAAAGAGGTGATATGCAGGGTGAGAAACCTGAAAGAGTTGCAGGATAATATTTTCAAGATTCCTCGCGACTCTATGCTCTATCACGTCAGTCGCAACCACGTTTCACGTTGGCTTGCCGCCCGTGCTATCTTCCCTGTTTCAGAGTTCCTCAAACACGTAACGTGGCATAAACTGCAAGATGTAGATAAGCACAGGGAGATTATCTTTGATGCCATTGTTGCCTATCGTCACATGAAGAACTTTGGCGTTGTGGCGGTATTCAACCGCGATCGTTTCGACACCTATTCCCACTTTGCCCGCATTGGCGACGGTTCGTTGGGAGGCAAGGGCAGAGGTCTGGCATTCCTCGACAACATCATAAAGCGTCATAAGGAGTTTCACCAGTTTCCTAATGCCAAGGTGTATATACCAAAGACGGTAGTTCTGTGTACTGACCTCTTCGACCAGTTTATGGACAATAACCGCTTGTGGGAAACGGCACTCAGTGATGCACCAGATGAGACTATACTCGAGGCATTCCTTCAAGCCGAGTTGCCTGAGTCTCTGCTCGACGACTTCAACACTATGATTAACGCAACGCAGAAACCTCTTGCCGTGCGTTCGTCATCCTTGCTCGAAGATAGTCACTATCAGCCTTTCGCTGGTATCTATAGCACCTACATGATACCTTATTCCGATAATCGTGAGAAGATGCTTGCCGACCTCTCCGAGGCTGTCAAGAGTGTCTATGCCTCAGTTTATTATCGTGATTCCAAGGCTTATATGACGGCTACGCAGAATGTCATAGACCAGGAGAAGATGGCTGTCATAATACAGGAGGTGGTAGGTCAGCAGTATGGCGAACACTATTACCCTAACATCTCAGGTGTGCTTCGTTCACTCAACTATTACCCTGTGGGTGATGAGAAGCCAGAGGAAGGCATAGCTTCGCTTGCTCTCGGACTTGGCAAGTACATTGTTGATGGAGGTCAGACTTTGCGTGTTTCGCCTCACCATCCTGCTCAGGTTATGCAGATGTCAGAGATGGAAGTAGCTCTTCGCCAGACGCAGACGAGTTTCTATTCTCTAAGTATGAAGCCAGAAGACAGCGAATGCCTGAACTTTACCATTGACGATGGCTTCAATATACAAAGACGTATGGTGGCTGATGCTGATGCCGACGGCTCTTTGCAGTATATCGCTTCTACCTTCGACCCTTACGACCAGGTAATCCGACCAGGTGTATATGAGGGAGGCAGAAAGATTATTTCCATGAATGGTGTGTTGGAGCAGGGTGTGTTCCCTCTGCCAGAGTTGATGCAGATGTCGCTAAGGTTAGGCGCAGAAGAGATGCGTCGTCCTGTGGAGATAGAGATGGCTTGCAACATTCATCCTGACAAGACTGGCTGTTACTATCTGTTGCAGATACGACCTATAGTCGATTCCAAGCAGGAACTGGATGAAGACCTGCTTCAGGTTAATGATGCCGAATGCCTGCTGCGCTCCCATAACTCTTTGGGTCACGGCATAATAGAGGGCATCAGCGATGTGGTGTATGTGAAGGTTGGCAGCGACTATAGCGCTTCCAACAATGCTTTCGTAGCAGAGGAGATAGAGAAGATAAACAATCAGTTCCTCAATATGCGCAAGCAAGACCCTGGGAAGGCTGACCTGTCTTACATTCTGATAGGACCTGGCAGGTGGGGTAGTTCAGATTCCTGGCTCGGTGTGCCAGTTAAGTGGCCTCACATCTCAGCCTCTAAACTGATAGTGGAAGAGATTCTGCCAAGCTATTTCGTTGACCCATCGCAGGGCACTCACTTCTTCCAGAATCTCACTTCCTTGGGAGTGGGTTATTTCACCATTGACGTGAACCACGATAAGGAGGGCAACCCTGTAAATGCTGACAATCGCAATAGTTATGGCAATGCTGCCCTTGAGATTCTCAACCGTCAGTATCTTGACTCTCTGCCTGCTGTGAGCGAGACTAAGTATGTACGCCACGTTCGCTTGCCTCATCCTTGCACCATCAAGATGGATGGCATGAAGCAGGAGGGTGTAGTCATTATACAGGCTTAGGCTATGGAGTGCTCCTCCAGCCACGCTTCATAGAAATCGGGCAGGTCAAGCAGTTGGTTGCCGTCTTTATCTATGAACAGTTGGGTAGTGCTACCTTTGCAGCAGAGGGCATTGTCGCGCTCTCTGTATATCTCATATTCAAAATCCAGACGTGCTCCACGCTTGTGCACATAGCGGGTGTGAATCACAGCGATGTCGTTCAAGCCGAGTGGGGCCAGACACTTCACCTGTATGTCGTATATGGGTGCAGGTGTGTTGTGCTCCAGCATCGTCTGGTAGTCTATGCCTGGGTAGTGACGGTTAAACGATTCCCTGCCGTCCTCGAAATACTTCACGTAGTTGCCGTGCCACACGCAGAGCATGGCGTCAATCTCCGAGAACTTTACCCTTATCTTGCAAGTATCTTCTAACATATCATATGTCTCTAACTTCTAAGTGGCTGAAAGCCACATTAACTCCTCTAACTCCTTTTAACTCCTAAAAAGTTGAGCTTATGCGAGACTTAAATTACTTAAACAGCTTATCGTTAACCGTTGCTCCGAGTTTGTAGTTTGAGAACACATACTCGGTATATGCTCCGCCCTTCTGGTTCAGGCGTATAGAGCGCATCTCCTGTGCCTTGCCGTCGATGGTGATGATGAATGAAGAGAACATCAGTTTCTTGGTTGATGTAGGAGTGATGGTGAGTACCACATTGCTACCACTCTTCGCCATCTTCACGTCAGCATTCTTTGACAGGTCGGTCTTGCCACCATTGAATATTGCCTCCAGCACATCGTGGAATGTCTTGTAGCGAGTATCAGTAGCTGCATTGGTCTTTGCCTTCAGCGGACCTTTCTTCATGGTGAATGCATTACCATTCATTATCAGGGCGTCTTTGCCGTTTACTATTGCCACCTTTCCGTCTTTCTTCACTTGCAGAGAGCCTGCCACTACCTTGTCCTTGGTAGAGCCACTCTTGTGTACTGTGCGAGTGGCTGTAGCTGTGAGCGAACTAACGTTGCCATACTTGGCAACTGCTTTCTTAAATTCTGCTGTCTGTCCGAATGCCACGCAAGTGCAGAGCATAAGGCAGAGCGTAAATACAATCTTTTTCATATTCCTTTTTATTTCAATATTTCATCATTTTTCGCGATTTCTTCGCAAGTAAACTTCGCCGTCATAGTCACTCCATGCAGTCCGTGGAGCATCAGGCTCTGTCCTGTCAGGAACAGGTTTGGTATTGGGGTCTTGGGCGATAATATGGTGCCAAGCACATTGCTGTAGTCCTTACGCACACCATAGGCACTGCCGTATGGCGAGTTGTTGTAGGTGTAGTAGGTCAGCGGGGTAGAGGTGTAGCTGTGGTCTATTATGCCCCTCAGTCCAGGTATCACCTGCTCGGCAAGGTCAAGACACTGGTTGCTGATGTTATTCTTCATCTCCACATAGTCCTCACCTCGTTTGCCAGGAGTTTTGTTAGCCCAAGGCTCAATAAACTCCCATTTCATCGGTGTCAGGATATCTATTACGTTGGCAAAGCCCGTTCCGTCTGTAGGCACAGGACAGCTTATCAGCACTCCCTTCACCTTTGGCTGTTCAGGCTCTACGGCTATGTTAGCCCATACATCGTCTGTGTCATATACAAACTTGTTGTGGTTGAAGTAGGGCAGAGCCTCTGGCTTCAGTTTCAGTTGCAGGGTAAACATTCCGCAAGTGTTCTTCAGCGTAGTCATTCGCATACGGAATATCTTCTTTATCAGTTTGCTCTCCTTCACCAGATTTACCGTTACCGATGGGTGGGCATCTGATATAAAGATGTCTCCCTCAAACTCTCTGCCGTCTCTGCATATTGCCTTGGTTATCTTGCCGTCTTCTTCCTTCAGCTCAGTCACATCGGCATTGCATATCACCTCGCCTCCGAGCGCCTTAATCTCTTCGAGCATGTGGTTTATCATCACATTGCCCTCGCCCTTCAGTCGCCAGCTGCTTTCTATAAAACTGCCGTTTCCGTGGGCAAAGGTAAAGAGGGGCAGGGTTTTCTTGCGCAGTTCCATCTTTATGCTCGCTCCGCTTATGATGCTGATGAGCAGTTTATTGTGAATGATGGAACAGAGATAGTCGTAAGCGTTAGTCTGTTGCAACCACTGCTCGTCAGTAGTCTGCAGCATCTCCACATATTTCTCCAGTCCCTCGCGCTCCTCAGGAAAATCCTTCGCCAGTTCGTTGACGAAGTTCTCATAGCCCTGAGCAAACCTGTATGTCTTGCCCATGATGGTTATCTCGTCAAAGCCCTTTGGGTCGAGCCTCTGCCAAGGCAGGTCGAGCAGTCCCAGCTCCTTGAACGCATCGTGCAGGGGCTGTCCCTCGTCCAGTCCGCCTACGTAGTGTAGCCCTGTGTCTAGATAGCATCCCTTGCGCTTGTAGCTCTGCAAACAGCCTCCTGGCTGGAACTGCCGTTCCAACACCAGCACGCGTCTGCCCTTCCTGCCCAGAGTGATAGCACACTCCAAGCCGCCCAGTCCGCTTCCTATTATGATAACATCATATTTCATGCGCAATAGCATATTCAGGTACAAAATTACAAAATAAAGCTGAAAAAAAAAAGCATTTTTTGAGGAATAACAAGGTTAACCCTATAAACAAAGGTATTTCATGGGATTTTGAGGTACAGAAATTTTGAGATTCATTTGTATTACTATAGGATAGAACTCAAAGGAAATAAATGTGTACTAATCTTTTTCTTTTTTTATTATTGTAGCATTTTTTGCTATTTTCTTTCGCTTTCGTTTGGAATATCATGAAAATTTATTATTTTTGCAGGTGGATTTCGTAAATAGACGTTTTCCAAAAACATAGAAAGCTCGACACTTCCAATCACCACCTCGGATAAAAGAGCCAAATTGCAACAAGAGCGTCAGCGCAGACATGCGCAGGCGTTTCGACGATTGCAATGGCTTGTGGTGAGCCGGAAGTGCGTAGAAATGGTCTGCGCATTTTATATATTAAGAAAAACTATAAAAAAACATGAAAATCAGTACTATTGTTGGACAGGTTATTATTTCTTCTCTTACAAGTGCTATTATTATTCATTTTGCTACGCCACAATATGTAAGAGAAACTGTTAGAGAAATGGAATGTGAGGAGGAAGATAAGTCAATAATTCAGCGTTTAGATCCCTCAGCGGTTTCCCCTACTTTTTCTTTATCGCATGAAGAAATACATAAAAAACGAGAGGAAGTAGAACGCAATTATTATAAACAGACAGAGCCAAGGAAAGAATGATTGGAATAAGAGAAACTGTGAGTGTCTCTCCCATAATAGTTAGAAAAAAATACACTATGCTTACTTAGATGCTGAATACTACAGTAAAAAGCAGATAGTGATTATTCGTTTGAAAAAGAAGTCGTGATAAACCAAAAGTAAACATCTATGATTAACGGAAAACAAGTCATCACGCGTTGCATAGCTGTGCTCATGCTATTTGGAATAATATTTGGAATAGTATTTTTTGAGGGCTATGGACTGTATAAGTCCGTGAGAGATATTGATAGACCTGTTCACAGAGTTACAAAAGTAGATAGCATTGGTCGTCCGTTTGAGATAGATGGACTTAAATTTTATCTTCGAAACGATACTTTATTTGAAGAGAATGACAATATGTATGCAGATATGTCAATAGATACCCCAAGTGTAGGTAAAAAAACACATGACCCTTCTCTATTGAAAGATGTAATTATAGAGGCTTTTGGTGGCACAAATGAGAAAATAGAGGATTATAGTGTTTTTGGATGTGGCAAAGCGGACATCCAGAGACTTTACATGATGTCGATCCTTAATTCTATGGGGTCTGGCAGAACTATAGAGGTTAGCAGATGGGTTACATCAGGCGATTGGAGATATGATAATTATGAAATGACAGTAACTATTCCTTAAGTGTTGTAATTATGGCATACAAGTGTAGGAATTGTGGTAAATTCGTTGCAAAAGATGCGACGGTATGTAAGTATTGTGGTCAGGAGAATCCTACCATGTTTGTAGATGGTGAGTTTTCTGCAGGTTTTGATGATAGAGTCGTTCCTGTTAATGATAAGATACCGAAGCGAATTCAATGCCCCTATTGTGGAAGTCAACTAACCGTACCGAAACAATTAGAAAAAGTCTCTCTCCTTCATTGCAACTATTGTAATAAAGACTTTGCTAATCCTTTACTTAAACCTATCAGTTCCAAATGGATAGATGGCAGTACTATGGGTTACCCTAATCGCACATGGAGAAATGCATGCCTATTTGTCTTGGCAGTTATGGCGTTTTATTTATTTGCGACTAAGGACAAGAGAGATTTACAATATTCAGCAGGCCAAGTTCAAACAGAAACTATGGTCAACACACCTGTTAAAAACACAGCTGGAGAGGATGAAACTCGCGAATTGATTGTAGTTAATGGTGAAGCTGTAGTGAGAGATGCAATGCCCAAATCTGATTATGACATCGTTAGCAGATGGCAAGAAATTAATCAGGGTGTAACCTCTCAGGAATGCAGATTGGAGAAGATTAAACGAGATGGAAGTTATAGAATAAAAATTGGAGGCATATACTATTCGTGTGTACCTAAGAAAATAACTAGTGACTCAAATATAATATTTCACGATGCTAATTCACATAATGGTGAATTTTTTAATTTAGCAAATGGCACTCCAATCTTTTTTATTCCTAGAATGGAAGATAATGGTGTTATTAAGACTGATGGTATTCTCGTCATTCAGGCGGACGGTAGTGCGCAAGTGTACATGAATGACTATAAGCAAGGATTTTTCGAATTGTTCACAGATTTAAGACCTCTCGATTAGTGAGACAGGGATGAAGTTTCGTCATTTTCATATTCTTTTAGTTCGCCGATGCTCACCTTGCCGTCATTGGATATGGTGAGGGGAGCAGCGAGTGTGGGCATATCGTCGTAGGTGAGTACAAGGCCAGTGGTGAATTTCACACCTGGGGTGATGAGCAGGAGTGGAGCATTTCCGCTCAGGTCATACTGTATCTGTTCACCTATCCAGAGGGGCTGTTCGCTGTCGAAGCCTCCCATGTCGCTGACGGTGTTGGTGGCGCGTGCTATCTCGCACCCGCTGTCGTAGAGTGTCACTTGCTCTCCCTCTATGCTGTAGCCCAGGCGTTGGCATAGTTGATGCTGAATGTCGTATGGGTCGATGGTGTTGGCTATATGAGCCTTGTTGTTCTTGTCGAAGCGCATCATGTACAGTCGCTCTACTTGCACCCCCGTGCCCCACATGGCGCAGTTGGCAAACCATAGGGTGCCCGTCTTTGCGTCGTATCGCGACTTGGGCAGGCGTGCGTTGCCGAGGTTGAGGAACGAGGTCGATGCCGCCCCCTTCTCCACCACAATGCCGTAGCCCTCGGTGGGCGTGGAGTCCACCTCGTCGATAGCCTCCACGCATAGGTCGTGTGCCGTATCGCTCATTATCTCGTAGTTATGGTAGCGCTCAGCCTTCTCCATTGCCTCAAGAATCCGTGCAGGAGCCGAGTCTGGCTTCAGCGGTTCCTCAAGCGTGCCAGCCACGAGCGGATAGCTCGTTTCTGTTGCCTTACTGCTGCTTTTGCATGAGCAGAATAATAAGTTCCAGCCGCAGAGAGTGACGATGGCGGCTATCATCCATGTCTTCATATTTTTCATGTTGCGTTTAACTGTTTCCTTGTTATCTGTTCAAATACGCCTTACCTTTATAGATTACAATGCCCTTGGCATTCTTGCTGACGCGCTGACCGAGGAGGTTGTAGCAGTCGTCGTCGCCGACACCGTACATAGTGGCAGGGGTAGCCTGACGCTGTCCGTCAGCCCCCACGGTCTCTATGGCTGTCACGCCCGTAATCTTCTGCAATCCGCCGAGGGCGTTTATCTTGCCTGCACCAGCCTGTATGGTGTTCTTTGATGGTATCTTCTCTACGTTGGTGGTATAGTCGTCATTATAGCTCGTCTCCTTTATTAAAGAGCGCACGTCGGCATAGGTAAGCTTGGGGTTAGCCTGCAGCCAGAGGGCTATGACACCTGTTGTATTTGGCGCAGACATCGAGGTGCCCTGCATTATTCCGTAGTATTGGGTGTGCTTGAACTCCGTCGATGGCATAGTCACCTTATTGGTTATATACATTATCGGTGTGTTGGGGTCAGCAGGGTCGTCAGACTTTGCCTTTATCTCGCCACTCTCCGTGAAGTATGAGGCATCGTAATAGTTATATGCAGAGTACACCTCAGCACCTGGAGCTATCACATCAGGGCAGTTTATGCTACCATAATCGTCTGTGCCCCATGAAGAGAAAGACGCGATTTTATCGTTCTCCTCCTGACCAGGATAGTATAAACGTTGGTTCTCTATAGTGTACCAGTCATAGCACGAAACGTAAGCTCCGACACTTATCACCTCTTCGCCACAGACGTGAATGCTGAAGGCTCCGTTGTCCTGTCCGTCAGCATATCCTGCCAAGCCACAAGAGAAGAATCCTGCTGTTCCTGCCTGCCTATCCTCTATAGCCCTTAGTGTCTTGCCCTGAGCATCCTTCACAAAGTAGGCAAGCTTTAGGTTTGGCTCGTGAAACTGGTAGGTGTCAGCCAGCCTGAACTGTGTATATTGCTTGCCGTTCTGTGTGCCTTTCTCTTTTGGGAATGATGTTATTTTCTTACTTTCATCATCACCGTTATACAAGGGTTTCTGCTCAAGTGTGTATAGCTGTCCTGTATTCACATCTACCACCTTCACATCAGCATCTATCTCGCTTCCGTCAGTGTTATAGAATATGTTGTTTACTTTGCCATATACAAAAACAGTCTGTTCGTTATACTTGCCCTGTCCCGACTCGCCCAGCACTGTTCTGAGGCAGTATCCGTCAGTGCCTGCAGCCTGTGTTGTTGTAAGTATGGCAGCCTGGTGTCCGCTACTGTTGCCTGCTGACAAGACTATTATTCTGCCCTTCTTCTTACTGTCTGTGCTATAGTATTCTCTGAGGCCTTTCAATACTACTGACGACTTAGCGTCGTGAAAGCCTATCAGGTCACCCATACTGCAGTTTATCACGCAAGGTTTGCCCTGGCTGTCGGCAAACTGGAAAATGTTCATCATGGCTATGAGTAGCTGTGAGTCACTTGTGTCCTCTCCTCCCATTCCGCACAAGGCAAGGTCTGCCTCGGGTGCCATTCCTTGGTTGTTTATGCCCTCGACAATGCTGCCTGCTGCTGTTCCGCCCACATGGGTTCCGTGTGACATCTTCGTATTGTCGGTAGTCAGCGTTGCTATCTCTGCGGCGTCAGTAGTGGTTTTCAGTATCTTCTTGCCGCTGTACACCTGGGCAAACTTCACTCGCGTTGTGCCGTCAGCCTTGCGAAAGGCAGCATGGTTAAAGTCTATGCCTGTATCTACAATGCCCACTATAACGCCGTTTCCCGTATATGCCTGAGGCAGATTGTGCGACTGGGCTGCCTCCAGGGTAGCTACCTCTTCCACATGGCTCTTCGTTCTGCCCGAATAGTTCATCAGGTGGTTCATCTTATCGGCATTCACGCTCTCTATCTCGTCTATACCGTCAAGCGCCAACAGGCTCTCGGCAGGCACGTTGAGTATCAGCATCCTGCCTATCTGCATCACGATCTCCACACCCAGTGCCTGAAGCTGGGCAGCAGGACACTCGGCTCCATCCCTCAGCATCGCTATGGCACTGAAGGTCTTTACCGTGCAGTCAGTGTTAAACTCCACGTTTATCTGCTTCTTCACCGAAGCCGTGTCGATGGTATGTGGCTGTAATGAACCCTTGGCACTTATCGCCTCGTTCTTTGATGGCAACAGGCTTGTCAGTCTTGTGTCTATCTTCTGTGCCTGAATCGTGATGGCAGCGTATATCGTAACCGCCGCAATAGTGAATAGTCTTGTCATAGATTTTTTTTATTTAATGGTGCAAAGGTACGGCTTTAATTTGGAACAGACAAACATTATCTGGAGAAAAAAGAGCCTTGCTTCTCTCTTTCCTTGCCCTGCTTTTAAGGCTTGAGGCAAAGCTTTTATCTAACAAAATAGCTTAGTTTATAGAACAAACTAACTTACTTTGTTAAACAAACTAACTTACTTTGTTAAACAAACTAACCTACTTTGATAAACAAACTAACTTAGTTTGTTATTTAGAAGCATAGCATCTGGGGTTAGAAACAGAGTGTCTGAGAGGAGAAGTAATGAAAGAAATGAAAGTTTCTCGGAAAAAAGGTATTGTGATATATTTTTTTCGTAATTCTGCACCTCGAAAAGAGATTGAAGATTTCTAAGAAACATTATTCATAAATAAACAAAAAGAGGTACAATCGCGCAGGTTGTACCTCTTTTTTCAAAAATAATTTGTACCTTTGCCCTCGCTTATATATAAATAAGGTAAGAGAAATGGATCGTAATTCGCAAATAATCAGAACCAGTTGGGTTGGCATCATAGCCAACGTGATGCTGGCTGTCTTCAAGGCGGCAGTGGGCATGCTGGCGGGGTCGGTGGCTATAGTGATGGATGCGGTAAACAACCTGAGCGATGCGCTCTCGAGCGTGATAACCATAGTGGGCACGAAACTCTCGGCTAAGCCTGCTGACAGGGAGCACCCCTTCGGTCATGGGCGCATAGAGTATTTCAGCGCCATCATAATAGCCGTAATAGTGCTGTCGGCCGGCATCACCTCGCTCATAGAGTCGGCAAAGAAGATTTTCAGCCCCACGGAGCCTTCCTACACCGCTACGACGCTCGTGGTGATAGTGGTGGCTATTGGGGTGAAACTGGCATTGGGACAGTACGTGAAGCGCAAGGGCGAGCAGCTGAACAGCGACGCCCTGACTGCCTCGGGGGCTGACGCCTTGTTTGATGCCGTAATCACGCTTGCCACGCTCATCTCGGCTGGCATAATGCTGCTCTGGGGAGTGTCGATAGACGGCATACTGGGCGTGCTGATTTCGCTCGTCATAGTAAAGGCTGGCGTGGAAATGCTCGTATCGCCCGTAAACGAACTGCTGGGCACCAGCATATCTGCCGAGCTGGCTGGCGAGATAAAGAGGGAGGTGGCTTCATTCGAGGGAGTGCACGGGGTGTATGACCTGATACTGCACAACTATGGTCCAGACATGAAGATAGGCTCCATACACATCAACGTGCTCGACACGATGACGGCTCACGAGATACACGGACTGACGCGCAGGATAACCATGCACATGATAGAGCACCACAACATCATCTTGACAGTGGGGGTGTATGCCATAGCCACGGGCGACAACCGCAGGACGGAGATACAGACGGCGGTGTCGAGGGTGATAGCCAGCCACAAGGAGATAGTGCAGGCGCACGGCTTCTACTACGACGAAGGGGAGAACTACGTCTCGGTTGATGTGGTGCCCGACCTCTCGGTGCATGACGAGCCTGCGTTCGTAGCCAAGCTCAAGGACGAGATACAGCCGCTCGTGCCTGGTATGCGAGTGGAGATAGTGGTGGACCATAATTATAGCGAATAAATATCATGAAGAAGATTCTATTTTCAATGGCAGTTATGCTTGCCATCGTGAGTTCTTGCAATAAGAGCAAGACAGAACAGCCACAGGCTTCTGAGCCTGTAGCGCAAGACACTATTAAGCCTGCCCATGCTGAGCAGGCAAAGGTGACTAAGGCTGACAGCCTAAAGACTGCCAAGATTACCCCCGAACTTGCCTATGAAGGCATCAACAACTATTGCCATAAGGAGTTTGACTGGAGCCCAGCTGAGGAAAATCCTTCCATCATGTATGTAGCGATGGGCGACGAGACTGAGACGGAATACAAGGTGATATTCCGTAGCTACACCGGCTCGCTCACCTACTTCTACGTAAACAAGAAATCAGGCAAGACGCGAATGGAAGAATTCGTGCCA
>ODAJ012184487.1_pt1 | contig 17611 bp, 8 predicted proteins | sample 1539241 | NCBI WGS metagenome assembly ODAJ01 (sample SAMN02144231, study PRJEB22623) | gut metagenome | biome: sheep rumen | host: Ovis aries | place: New Zealand
TTCTCTTTCAGCGCATCATATCCCAACGCCATTGCATTGTGCAGTCGTTCCTTCGACTGAGCCACCTCGTCGCCTGTGATATCCTTATAGTTCTTCACATTCGTACCTATAGCAAGATACAGCGTAGCCTCATCGGCACCTACCACGCTGATGCAGCCGCCAGCGCAAGAGGTCTTTCCACCCTTAGTCTGAACTGCCATACGCCCCATAAAGCGTACCTTTCCCTTCAGGCTTTCATGTTTTGAAGATACGCCCTCCAAAACGGCTTCCTGTCCCTCTGTTCTGATGAGTGGATTCTCATGAGGCGTAGTCATATTTGCCGTAAAGGTCAGCTTTCCTTTCTCGCTGGCTGTCATGTGAATAGCAATAACATTCTGACCACCCAAAGGTGTAATCACCTCACGCTCATATCTAACACCATCCACGGTATACCGCACTACGCTTTGCGCATTGTCGAGGTCCAACCAACGTTCATAATCTGTATAGTCAGCATGTCCTGGCATCGCAATATACAGGTCGCCAAAGGGTTGATAAGGCATACCCATGTTTTTTCCTACAGCAACGGGCATCACCTTCGCATTCGCTAACTCCTGCGCTTCCTTGTATTTTCCTTCGAATATCAGCCTGCGTACCTCCGGCAATGTCTCTTTTGCATTGGGATTGACGACATTGTTTGGCTGTCCAGCCCAGATAGTTTCCTCATTCAGTTGGATATGCTCCACAGCAGGTGTGCCAAATACCATTCCTCCTATCACGCCATTGCCCACTGGCAATGCTTGTGTCCAGGTCTGCGCTGGCTGGTCATACCAAAGCTTATATTCAACACATAAAGCATAATGCGTTATACATAATGATATTGCTGTCAATAAAAGTCTTTTCATTAGTCAGTAGTTTACTTGTATAATGATTTGAGCTTAAAATCTTGTTCTATAGTCACTTTATCCTCATTGAGCATCGAGCGGTCAAGACGGAACACGTCGATGAAGAAGTCATACACCGCCTGTCGCTTGTTCTTGCCGAAGTCATGCCCCTCTTTAGGCAGATGCACATTACGCACCTGTTCCTTTGCTCCATAGAAGCCGTAGATACGTTGCAGGTATGGAAATTCCAAGGTAGGAACGCTGCTGGTCCAGTCGCCTCCGTCGCTGACGATAAGCATCGGTTTGGGAGCCATTATGGCAGCCAATTCAGGTTCACAGGTGCCACCTGCCGAAAGTTGTATGGGTTTTCCACTCTCACAAGGGCAACCGCCATCAAAATGTGAGGAGAGATGAACCACGGGAGCCGACGCCTTTACTCGTTCATCTAACAAAGACAGTAGAACTGTATGGGTTCCGCCTCCTGAGCCGCCCATCACCCCTACTCTTTCAGAGTCGATATCCTTGCGATTTTTCAACATCCAGTCAAGGAGAATATAGCCACAGGCTGCCTGATAGACATGCGCACGACTGGTGTGGTGTGCCTCGGCTCCTACCTCTTTCTCTGACTCGCCCCAGCCGTAGAGGTCGAAATCGACACAGACAGCTCCCATTCGCGCCAAGGTTCCTAACCGTTGCTGCTCGTCTTTCCGATAGCGCATGGGCCAGTGACCGTCAGGACAAATGATGAGTGCATGCTCTCCTTTCTTCGTCGATGCGTAAATCGTCCCAAACAGATGTTGCCCTGGAGTCAGTTCTATACAGATATTCTGTGTGGTATAGCCATTGTGCTTGCGAATTTTCGAAAGTGTAACGGGGCGTTGTAAATACCCATTTTCGTCCTTCGTTTCCACACACGAATCCAAGAAGGCATCCAGTTCCAGGCGTTGGCGCACCTCGCGGCGCAGGCTATCGCGTCTGGTCTCCCACTGCTCCTTGTTGTTATATAATGTGGAAAGGTAGTCGAGCATCTTCTTACCTTCATCTTCATGACGGCGTGGATACTCATACGGTTTGATCTTATACAACTTCTCGTTTTGTTTCCACCAGTTCCAATCAAAATACTTACAGATGTTATCAAGTGTCTGTTCGATACTATACGGACGGATGCGGAAATCTGCATACGGCAGTCGCTTGCCCACCGTATCTACGTTATACTTAAAACGCACCTCAAAACGATTTTGAATGTCAGTCATCACATCACTGACACTTCGTTCATACTGCGTTTCAAATGTCTGTGCCGTGGTTTTCAATGCCATCAACATCACGGCAACCATGAATATTTTTCTCATTTATAGCTTATTTTTCCTATGTTTTGACGATTAGCCACTATTTTTCCGTCTACCATCAAAGTAAGTCCGCTGCCTTGGTGATAGCGTTGTCCGTCCTTATCCCAGATGATGGTCAGTATATGTCCACGGTAGTTTACGCCATCTAAGCAGAAATAGTTCCATTGCTTCTGAGGCACGAGTGGATTCACTACTATACTGCCGTCTGCCTGAGGACGCAGTCCCACGATTCCCGTAATCATCAGGTCGTTGAACGTAGAGTGGTTGTAATAGCGGCTACGCTCACGGTCACCCATCAGCCATGCTCCGTTATTCTCATCAAGGTACTCCCCGATATAGGGGCGTCCACGGTGGTGCTGCGACTCTACATATCGTTCCATCTGGCGGAAGAATACATCAGTGGGAATGGGTAAGTCTTCTGCTGTCTGGTTAATTCTGTTCGCCAGTGCTGTCAGCGTCTGTGAGGTTGCAAATGGCCAGATGGCACCATCCCATTCACACTTCCCCACTCCATGACTGCGGAACTGCGGATGACGACGCTCTGCTGTCGTTAGTCCATAGGGAGCAGAGAATCCCTGTTCGTCTGTCAACTGCTTCCATGCCACATCATATTGGGAAGATGACGGCAGGTTGAAATACCAAGGGATATACCCTATCGCCTCGCGTACTGCAGAAGATGTGTCACCACGTAGTGTCTCAAAGAACTGTTGGTCCTTGTTCCATAGTTCTGTTTCCACCAATTGTCTTAACGTGTCTGCCTTTAACTCATAGTCTGATGCCTTAGCGGTTTCACCCGTCATGCGATTCATAAACGCGAGGGCCTTGGCATTGCCAAACATATAACTATTTATTGTAGGACGTGCATACTGCTTCTTACGACCGCCACTGATACTCTCCTCCATACCATCCTGCACGTCGCCTTGCCAGTATAGTCCGCTCGCCAGACGATGGCTACTTTCCCAACGGGCATATTCCTCTTCCAGTCGGGGTTTCAGTCCGAAGAGGAATTGATTGTCACCCTGCACCTTCCACATCTCCAAGACTGCGGCGGGGTTCCATGATGAGAACTTGGTCATCTTCGACATTGCCTGCCCGTCATTACCATAGTACCACGTGCGAAGTATCTGGTGCAGATAGGTGGTGTCGCGCAGCCAACGACTCTCCATCACATGATGGCCGATGGCACAGGCTATAAGGTTATAGCGGTCGGCATAGGAACGCTGCACAAGGAACTCAGTCATACCGTAGCCAACAGGAGTCCGCTTGATATGCTTGCGCAATGTCCACCAGCGATAATAGTACATCTCTTTGAAGTTTTCCTGCGGACAGTCAAACAGAGGGATATTCCTGCGCATCCATTCCGACGATTGAGCATTGGGGATGGTGGTGACGATATTCTCGTCCTCCATCATATTGAAGTATTCTGCATAGTGAGCATAGTCATCATAGTTGAGAACGGCGGTAACGCTACCGTCAACAGGACGGGAAACAACATTCGCGATGGCATAAAAGGCTTCAGGATTGCTCTCATCTGCACGAGGCATATCAAAGTCCTGGTCAGCAGGCGTATTGGTGTCAGGTTTATCGAAAGGCATTCCAGTACGGAATACGATACGACTGATGCTTTCCACGGGCGTATCAAACTGTCGTTCACAGGCTTTCTTGCCATTCAAGTAATAGACGGCACGATGCAACGAAGTGGAAAGGACTGTCTTGATATGATAGGCCATACCCGGTTCATAGTGCTTAAGCAATGTCCCGTAGCGAGCTCCTCCCTTTGCGCGTATGACTCCAGTAGAGTCCACCACGATACGCGAACATACATTGCCGCCATCGTCCACGAACTCAATATCCAACTCCCCATAAGTGTTCTGGCCCGTCTTCAGATCAAACTCCACTTCCAGTTCCTTGGTATTGGGTATCAATCTCTCTGCTTTCGCATAGTCATAGGGATCGCGGTCACTCAGTCGCAACCAATCTCCCTGAAGAACTATGGGTGCCCATAGGGGAGAATAGAGGTTCCAGTCTGTCAGTTGCGACAGCGTTGAAAACTGACTAAACGAGCCATTGGCATGGGTGGTAGCCTCCAAGCGTACCGGTACTGGGATACGACTCACCCACATATCCTCTTTGTTATTAGAATAAGTGACCCATATATCTTTGAGTGAAGAGTGAAGAGTATAGAGTGAAGAATTTGAATTACCTTTTGACTGTATATGATCCGCATGGGATTGGCTTTCCCCTTCGGGCCGCTGAGCTAAACCTTCTTCACTCTTCACTCTTAACTCTTCACTTATAGTCTCTATACCACGCACATACTGTGGACCATAACTCTTATACTGCCCCCCATGACGGAGGGGCGTCACCTCGCCATTGACAAGACTGAGCGTTGTATATTCCAATCCGTCCTGACTAAGGGAGATGGCAAGAGGCCAGCGATATTCCGATGGATTATAGACCGTAGCATAGGTTCCATCTGACAACCGCTGTCCCCATATCTTTGCATTCGAATTGACAAAGCCTGGTGCACGGTCACACCCCAACTTTCCATTGACATCCTGCAGTCGCCACGTATGACCGCCATCGGCCGAGATGCTCGTGACGGCATGTTTCCACAATGCCACCTTTCTACCGTCAGGCAACGTATAGCCACTAAATGCTTTATAGGGTTTATCCAAAGGTATTAACGGGTCGTTACGGTCTGCCTCCTCCACCCACTGCATTCTTTGCATGGGGTCGGCAAGCATGGCATCAACGGCAGCAACAAAACCTTTGTCTTTCGATTTTTTATAATAAGGGTAGTCCGTGTTCTTCTCACTGAAACCATGGTTATAATAGACAAAGTATATAGGTCCAAAAGAACCGTCTTTCTTAATCTCACGAACCACCCTGCCGATGCCATTGCCGTCATTCGGGTCATCTTTGATAGTCATGCAGATACCATAGTTGCCCGTGGCTAAGAGCCTGGACTCTTTCCCTTTTTTTCTTCCTTTTCCGTTTTCGTTTTCGTTTGGATAAACATACCACCCCACCCTTTGGTGCATCACTGCCTTCAGGTTGTGGGCAGGCGGAAAGTCTCTACCTTCCTTTGTCCATCCCTCTGGGACGTTATACTCTGGAAACAGTTCCACAGGGGCAGTCCAGGTATAACCGTCATCTGAGGTCTGCAACATTGTCTTACCTGGTGCCTCATGTTCATGACGAGGGTCTGTCAGGTAGTGCATATAGAACTTACCGTTCCAATATGCCATCATCGGCTGATGGTTATAAGTCCAGGGCTTTGCGCCTCGCATGGTCTGAATGGTATGCACACCAACTACTGGTTTCAATCCACCGTCATGTCGCTCAGGACGAGCAATGGTCTTGCCACTATAGTGTACTACATCACGATTATACTTGATGAGTCCTTCCACCAGTTTTTCGTCTGCCATGAATACCGTTCCGTGCTTATGCCCTACGGGAAAGTTGACGCTGCCCGTCTGGTCTTGGAATGTCTTAAAGTCCTTGGTACGATGGGCGCCATAAATCTTATGACGGTAAGAGTCGTAATAGATATACCACCAGTCACCTACCTTTGCCGTGGAGGGACCTTCCGTAAACGATTCCGTAAAGGGTTCTGACGCCTTGCTCCACGGACCGTATGGCGACTTGGCAAACGCCACCTTGATATTACGCATTGGTCGCGAGTTATCCTTCACTACCATCACGTAGTCGTTGTTGGCTCGTTTCACCAGCGTAGCATCAATGGCAGAGAAGCCCGGTTCATAGAATAGCTTCGCTTTAGAGAAGGTCTTGAAGTCCCTCGTCGTCATATAATACAGGCGGTGGTTATTCCTGTGATCTTCCTGATAGTCAGGAAACTTCCCAGGCACACACGAAGCCCATACTATTATGTATTGTTTCTTTACATCATCATAGAACAGTTCTGGTGCCCATGTGTTTACCGTCGTGGTATCCATCCCTGTGGGAATAAAGCGTTGTGGTGTCCAATGAATGAGGTCTCTCGATGATGCATAACCAAAGCCTCTGTCCCCACGCCACGAACTGGTCCATACCAGATGGAACGTTCCATCTAGACCTTTGACGATACTGGGGTCGCGCATCACCTTCTGCACTCCTACCGACGGACGCAGGAACACTCCCTGTATTGAGTCCCACCTTACACCGTCGTAGCTGTATATGAAGCGCAGGCCCTCTGTAGCAGGTTCGTGGAATGATGTTGACACATATATATCATTAGCCTCGAGAGGAAGCGTCAAACACCATGTTAGAACTAAGAATAGCAGTTTTATTTTGTGCATAGTTTAAATAGTTTCGTTTTTAAAACACAAAGTTACTAATTTTATTTGAATCTTGAAACGAATTATCATAATTTACCATAATTTTATTCACAGATTAAATATAATTAGAGCATAAATTACGCAAAATACGTGTGAAAGATCATTTGACTTCGTTTTCGTCTTCGTTTTCGTCTTCGTTTTCTTGAAACAATTATGAAGGCAATGATATAGCAGTAAAAAGTTATTGACATGCTTTGACAAAATGAAAGCATAGCTATTACGATACCCTATAAAATTTAACATCCGTTAAGAATTTGTATCACTAAAAACGGGCTTTTACTTACGATTTGTAAGCAAAAGCCCTTTTTTAGGCACTTTGTTCTCTTTTGAGATTGAGGTGAAACTGGAATAATAAAAACTATTTCTAATTACATTTCAAGAATTAGTTGTGCCAACTGCAATATCATTGCCATTATGAATTATGCATTATAAATTATAAAAAGTGACGATAGCTTTGCGCCATCGCCACTTTTTTTAGTTATTCGTGAAATACGTATTTTTACTCAACTACAACCTTTCGGCCGTTTATGATAAACATGCCCCTCTTAATACTGTTGACACGCTGACCGTCAATGGTGTAGATGATAGCGTTCTTCAGTTCTTCTGCCTTAACAGCCTGCACGCCTGTAGTCTGAGTGAAGGTAGCGCTTATAGTTACTGCATCTGCTGGCATAATGAACTTACCGTCGGTAACAGTGACTTCTGTACCTGAGGTTGCACCTACAACGGTGATTTCACCCAGTTCAAAGCCTTCATTAGGAGTAACGGTTACGGTAATCTCGTCGCCTTCAGCAGCAGTAGCCTTGTCAGGCTTTACGGTACCGTTCTCAATACCTTCAGCAATGAGGATGTCGAACTGCTGAGCAGCGTTAGAGAATGTAACATTCCAGCGTGGGTCACCAGGAGCAACATCAGGAGCCTCAATACCGTAAGGCAACTCAATATTACCACCAAAGTTAGGAGTCTCAACACTTGTGAAGGTCATCACACCAGCGATTGATGTGCCGCTTTGGTCAGACCCCACTTTTGAAGCATCTGTCCAACCTGCAACAGTACCATCTTCATTTAGGTAAGCATTGTTGGCATATTTTGCATTGGCACCACCATTCTGGCCCCACAGCCAACCATTAACCTCACTACCTGTACTAGAACCGAAATTATAGAGGAGAGAGTTGGTCAATACCATATAGGTTGTTGTCTTACCCTTGATACCACCATTGCTGTTGTTAGCCTTCTTGCCAATAGCGATATTGTAAAGTGTTGATCGGTCAACTGTCCATGTGGTAGTTGATGTGCCATTAATGATATCAGCTGGCTTACCGTCTGCCTTGAAGAAGAAACTCTTGTGAACGCCATCAGACCAGATAGTTGACTTCTCAATCTTCAGATTCTCAGGATAGCCACCGCCAAGACCGAATACATTCACATTACCAGTCATCTTAATTACGGCATTGCTGACAAGAATGTTTTTGAAGAGGACCTTGCCTGCAGCACTATTGATGATAGACTTTGGCAGAGCAGTAAACTCAACATCCTTAATTGTGATGTTCTCAAGGATAGTATAAGCACTCTCAGTTGTCTCGTTCTTCATGGCCTTATCACCTGTTACAGAAGCATAGTCGATGAAGCCATTGCCTGTCAGGTTAGTAGCATCAATCTTAGCACCAGCGGCACCATTGATGACAACGTCTGATGTAGCTTCGATAGGAGAACTAATAGTGTAAGCACCATTCTCGGCAAGAGTAACGGTAACCTTACCACTGAAGTCATTCAACGCATTAATGATTGCATATTTCTCAGCAATAAATGCCTTGCCTATATCATTGCCCGCAGCTGTCAGCTTTTCAGCATCAATCTCAATATCTTTAGTTTCAACTGTTGCTGGAGCAACATAGTCAACTAACCAACGTGGGTCACCTGTCTTCATTCTGGCCTGTACGGTAGTTGCACCAATGGTGAAGTCACCAGCAGCAACCTTTTCTGCGTCGAAGTCCGGATCGGTGGTCAACGATGTGAAGGTCTGGTCGGAACCGCTTTTTGTAGCATCTGTCCAACCAGATACAACAGAACCTTCTGAAGTTGCACTCCAGTATGTATTGTTTGCATAAGTGAGTACAGGAGCTGTTGAGTTCTGACCAAACAGCCAACCATTAATTTCATTACCTGTATTAGAACCGAAATTAACAAGGATGTTATTGGTAAGAGTCAGCGTTGTGGTAGACTGTCCCTTGATACCACTGTTGTTATTGTTTGCCTTCTTACCTACGGAAATGTTTACAAGAGTGCTCTTATCAACTTTGAAAGAAGTCGCGCCTGTAGCATCCTTCGGACGTCCCTGTGCCTGTACAAAGAAGCCTGTATGAGAGGTCTTTGAGTAAAGGGTAGAGTTTGTAATCTCAAATGCAGCAGGATATCCGTTACCCAAGGCGAACAAGGTATTGCTTCCGCTGGTTTCAATGACAGCATTGTTTATTGCCATCTTTGCAAAGCATACATTGCCGGCTGCGTTATTGATGAACGACTTGGCAAGACCTGTAATCTCTACGTCCTTAACAGTAACCTCGTCAACAACAGTGTAGTTACTTTCAGTCTCGTCAGCCTTCTTTGCCTTCACGCCATTAACACTTGCATAGTTGATAAATGCACCAGTCAGAGCACTTGCATCAATCTTGGCACCAGCGGCACCATTGATAGCAACACTTGCTGTAGCATTGATAGGAGCTTTTATAGTGTAAGCGCCATTCTCTGCCAGATTGATTGTGATGTTCTTGGCAATCTTGCCTGCACCTGTGGTTGCTTCATCCAGAGCTGCCGAGATGTCGCCTGGCTCAGGAGAGATAGTGATATCCTCAGGAGCAGCGAAGGTAGCACCGACAGTCACATGGTCTGCTGGCATTATAAACTTACCGTCATTGACTTCTACTGCCTCATTTGAAGTATAAGTTATTACGGAGTAAGACACCAGCTTGTAACCAGCATCGGGGGTAGCGGTAATGGTGACTTCTTCACCCGCTGCAGCGGTAACCTTGTCAACCTCGATTGTGCCGTTCTTGATACCTTCTGATATGCCTACGTTAAACGTCTCGGCATCATCTGCTTTCTGCAGACCTTTCGTTGCAGCGAATGCGAAGATTGCAATCACCATCAATGATAAGAAAGAAAGTAATATCTTTTTCATAAGTGATTTGATTTGATTTATTAATATTGTTTATAAATGTAGTTATTGTTTTCAGTTCATTAGTTATGTAGGAAATATCATTGCTACACATAGCAAAGGATAAATATTTCGGGGCAAAGTTAATATTAAATTAGGAAAAAACAACACCCTATCCAAGATATTTAACGTTTTTTTGCTAATTATACATGGCTAACCTAGGAAAACCTGTTTTTTGCCTGCATTTTAATGAGTACAAGCAAGGGGATAACAGGTCTTTTAAAATAAAGAACAAACGCGTTTAAACTAATTTATGAAAAAATTTATTATTTCTTTCGTGTCGTTGCTGGGCATGGCAACGACATCATTTGCACAGTATCCTGACCTCACTGACGAGGCCAAGAAACTAATTGGAGAACAGAAAGAACAATGGAAGGCACACAGCGATTCTGCATGGGCTATAGCCTTCCCCATCGTGATTGAAGAAGCTAAGGCTGGTCGTCCCTACGTACCCTGGGCATCTCGTCCCTACGACCTGCGCCAGGCTAATATACCTGCTTTCCCAGGTGCTGAGGGCGGTGGCATGTTTACCTTCGGCGGTCGTGGCGGCAAAGTGCTGACCGTGACAAACCTGAATGATGACGGTCCCGGCTCTTTCCGCTGGGCTTGCGAACAGGGCGGCGCCCGCATCGTGGTGTTTAACGTCAGCGGTATCATTCGCCTGAAATCCCCCATCTACGTCCGTGCTCCATATATCACCATTGCTGGACAGACTGCTCCAGGCGACGGTGTAATCATTGCAGGAGAGTCTTTCCAGGTAGACACCCACGATGTCATAGTACGCCACATGCGTTTCCGTCGTGGTGAAACACTTGTAACTAACCGTGAAGATTCCTTCGGAGGTAACCCCGTGGGTAATATCATGATTGACCACTGCTCTTGTGAGTGGGGACTCGACGAGAACATCTCCTTCTACCGTCACATGTTTGACATGCACGATGGAAAACCAAACCGCAAGGAACCTACAGTTAATGTGACCATCCAAAACACCATCAGTGCGAAAGCACTTGACACCTGGAACCACGCTTTCGGTTCAACAATCGGAGGCGAGAACACTACGTTCATGCGTAACCTCTGGGCTGACAATACCGGTCGTAACCCAAGTATTGGCTGGGGAGGTGTATTCAACTATATAAATAATGTAGTATATAACTGGGTACACCGTACGGCAGACGGTGGCGAATTCAGCACCATGTCAAACTTCATCAATAACTACTACAAACCAGGTCCGCTGACTCCAAAGGACACACCTGTAGGACACCGTATCATCAAGAGTGAGAGCCGTTCAGAGGGTCTCTTTCCCTTCAAGCAGTTCGGTCGTATCTATGCCGAAGGCAATATCATGGAGGGATATCCAGAGATCACGAAGGACAACTGGAACGGTGGTATTCAGACTGCCGACAAAGACGGAGAGATGGATCCAACGGAGAAAGCACTCATGCGTTCCAACGAGCCATTCGCCATGCCATACATAAAGGTGATGGGTGCAGAACAGGCTTTTGAATGGGTACTTGCTAATGCTGGTGCTACAATTCCCTGCCGTGATATCGTTGACGAGCGCATCTGCGAGGAGGTTCGCACAGGTCAGGCTTACTATGTGAAGGACTACGAGAAGGAATTGGCTAAGATTGAGAAAAAGACTGGTGTTAAACAAAATCCTTATGGTGACATGTGGGGGCTACACAAGAAGTCACAGAACGAGCAAGGCTACTTCAAGTATCGTCGTCTGGCACAAGATTCTTACAAGCAAGGTATTATCACCGATCCACGACAGATGGGCGGCTATCCAGAGTACAAGTCTTGGGAACCATATATCGATACCGATGCTGACGGTATGCCCGACGAGTGGGAGAAACAGTATGGTCTGAATCCCAACGACCCCTCCGATGCCGTGAAAGACTGCAATGGTGATGGCTATACAAATATCGAGAAGTACATCAATGGCATCAATCCCCAGACCAAGACGGATTGGCGTAACCTGAACAACAATTATGACACACTTGCAGCTAAAGGAAAACTGATGTAAGTATATTTGAAGCAGAGCAAGTTTTACTCGCGAAAGTTGAGTAATGAAAATATTAATTCTAAATATAATGAGAAATGCAGCCTTATTCAGGCTGCATTTCTCATTTTATTTTTATGTAACAAGGAAGTTACTCCTGAGGGATTATTCCACGATGATTTTCTTTCCTTTCTGAATATACACACCACTCTTCGTGGGTTGCTCTACCTTACGTCCTTGAAGGTCGTACAATGGAGCTACATCAGAGGATTTATCAGCGAAATTGACTGTCTGGATTCCTGTTGCAGTGCCTGTCACGGCAACGCCAAAGCGCTGACTCCATGTTGTTTCTCCATCGTTCACTGTAACATTAACATTACCATATCCTACATTTTGCTGACTCACTACTGTTACTGTAGAACCATTAACACTGGCAGTAAAGAGCCCATCTTCAGAGCTTACACTATAGGTAGGCGTCACTTTGCCGTAAGCACTATTCTGACCATAGAATCCGGCAAAGTAAGGCTTCACGTCTATAGTGCTTGTCTCTCCAGACTTTACCATCAAATAAGGGTGCGCCATGAAGTCGAGATAGTCTTCTAACAGTGTCCAGCCGTCACCGTTAGGATCATCGTTTTGGTTAGCAACGTTTGCATTGCTGCCAATCATCTGCTCCCACCAGTCTGGCATACCGTCCTGGTCTGTATCCCAGTCGGCAGTACGATGTTCCTCTGGATATTCCTCCCAGCCACTACCCGCAGCATGCTCTGTGATATCGGCCTCGTTGTCTATTTCACCTTTGATACCAGACTTGGAGCCTGTATAAGTATGCGTACCGTTGAGTGTTTCCTTCACTATTCTCAGATGCTGCTCATCACGCTGAGGCATTGTAGCACCTGCATAACTGGTTACAATCTTCATAGCATCATTAGCCGAATGGATTTCAGCATAGGATGAGAACAGTGGCTTATTGACCAGATAGTCATAGTCAGTAGGAACATAGCCAGTTGCCTTATAAGTATCGCCTTTCGTGTCGGTGGTTTGGGTATGATTCTTATTTTCGCGAATGTTGCCACTGACATATCCTGTATTAGTACGGTTGTCAGCTACGTCGGTAGCCAGTTCAAAATCCATGATAAAGAGCTCTGTGCGCTTGGTGTCCGCTCCCATTTTATAATAGTTATTCACGAAGTTCACAGCGTGGCAGTTACCATCTGTGGTACGCGCGTTCCAGTTGTAGCATACGTTATTGAAGAGGTCCAGTCCACCGATTGGGCGGTTCTGAGCATCCATACCGCCACCCATTGACCAGTTACGTCCTGCGCAGTTCGCCAACAGGTTGTGGTGCCATGACCCGATGTTTCCGTCAATAGTGGCAGCATAGCCATGGTTGGTGCCATCTGTATAGTTCTTATGGCCTGCTATACCCAGAGCCTCGAAGATTCCACTATACTGGAACGAGATATTCTGTGCGCCACGTCCAGAAACTGTTTCGTCTGTACCCCAAGTGGCTGTGCAATGGTCTACGATAGCGTGGTTGGCACCACTCATACCCATAGCGTTACCTGTATTCTCGCCATAGACACCCAATCCGCGCTTGAAACGGATATGGCGGGCAATGACGTCAGAGCCTATGTTGATATTTGAGGCCTTGATACAGATGCCCTTACCTGGTGCTGTCTGACCAGCAATATAGGCGTATGGCTTGACGAAATATGACTCAAAGTCGAGTTCGATGGTACCACTGACATCGAAAACGATATAGCGTGGCTGATTTACATTAACCAATCCATAAAGTAATGAACCCTCTGTGTTGACGTCACCGCTGAGGTTGGTAACATGATATACTATACCGCCACGTCCGCCTTGTGCAAATCGTCCATAGCCTTCAGCCTCAGGAAATGCCAACTGACGTGGACGGAACGACCATACATTGCCTTTGAACACACGATCTGTGGCATCTACCTCGTCTACTCGCCAGTAGTAGGTATTCGAGCTGTTCAGATTGCTCAGTGTGTATGTCGTCTCGGTGCCTTCGTATTGATATGCGGTAGCATTCTCCACTTCCGATGCATCTGTTCCATAGAACAGTCGATGCTTCACAGCTACCGTGCTGCCAGCCCATTCCAGGGTATATGAGCCGTTGTCAGCATCGATATGATAGTCCATGTTGCTGGGCACAGGGTCCATGGCAATAAGTGGTGAACGGTCTATCAGCAATCCGTTGAGCATCACGCAGGTAGTCTGATACTCTTTGCCTTCCTCCACCTCTGTAGTATAGGTAAGAGTCACAGGCTGTCCTTCTTGCACTATCTCAAACTCAACATAGGAGAAGGTGCAGTCAGCCATCTTGAGAGCACCCTTAGTGTTGATTACGTTAACGTATGGCACACCTGTCTGTCCAGGCAAGGTGGTTTTCTTTTCCGTGCGTTCGATTACCTCCTCATCGCCAACTACCTTTGAAGTCTCCTCATAGTCTGTGCGCTCTATGTCAACCTTGATGGTAGGCATGTTGCCCGTCTTAGGATCCTTCCAGATGTGATAAGCAGCTACGGAATGTAGTCCAACTGATAGTCCTTTGATGGTCACTGCGATACTGGTAGGTATGGTGGTCTGATTAGGTGTATTATTGTCATCATCAGCGATAAACGCCACCGCACCGTCGCCAAACAGGCGGTTACCAGTCAGATTGTCTTGTTGGCCCCACTGACAGGTATTCTTGTGCCACTGGTCTCGTAATATGTCCGCATTGCCCGTTGCAGCAATGGTCACATTTAGTCCGTTGTCAAGAGTCATCGAACTGCTGGCAGCTTGAGGAACATTCCATGCCACATAGCCAGGTTCGCACTTCATTGCGTCCTGTGCATTGGTGAAGTTAAAGTCGATGCTCTGTGCCCCAGCCATTGCGGTCATACAGAGCATTGTTGCTATTGAAAAAGTTTTCTTCGTCATGTCGTTTAATTTAGTCTGTAAACGGAACATACCTTTCCGGTATGCTCCGTTTCATTATTGTAGTGTAAAAAAATATTACAGAAGCATCTTCTTGCCGTTCTGGATTTTCAATTCTTCAATTCTTTAATTCTTTTACTTCGTTCCTCCCAGGAACATGTTCACTATCTGGTTGGCGTCCGCCATGGTGATTGAGCCGTCACCATTCACGTCAGCGCTCTCCACATCGAAGTTCTCCGGCTTGTCTGTAGCGAGGAAATAGTTCACCACTGCATTAGCATCCGCCATGGTGATGGAACCATCGCCGTTTACATCTCCCTTGTCACCACCAGCCAAATACTCGGCATAGCCTGGGAAATCGGCCTTCATCTGAGCCTGGATTTCACCTGCAGTCATTGCACTGTTCTTGATAAGCAGGCGAGCAAAATCGAATGGAGCATCGTTGACACCGGCAACGGGAGAGTTACCGCCAAGACATACATATTTCAGAGCGTTACCATTGCTATACAAGCTTGTCTGTGCATCGCCGGCAGCCCATTCATTCTGCAAAGTACCGTCAATATATACCTTTGCATTCTCACCTTGGAATACAGCAGTGTAATAGTGCCACTTCTTGTCGGACAGCCAGTCATTGGACAATGCACCTGTATAGTCATACTTGGTATTATTGTCAAGCGTCATGGTTCCGTTGAAGAAAGCTGCAAACAACGGGGCGCTATTTGTACCCTCCTGTGCATAGGCAGCAAAGAGAGGAGCATTCTGATAAGAAGTAGCACTTTCTTGAGCACGAACCCATACGGCCAAAGTCATAGCCTGCGTTTTGGCAGAGTGTGCCAAAACATCCTCAGGCAACAAACAATAGCTGGTGCGTATAGCAGAACCATCGTTCTGGAAGTAATCACCAAACGGGGCACCTTCCTCTTCTGTGCTGGTAAACTTACCAGCACCAACAGCCTTCTCGCCCTTCCATGTAACAAACTCACCGGTTTCCTCATCCTCGTAAGTAGAGAAGTTGGTGGTATAGACATAAGCAGCCTCAATACCGTTAATCAACTCGTCAGCAGTCTTGCCCTCATGAAATTCGAAACCACCGAAGCCAATCTGAGATGAGTGCTGGAATACCCAATATTCCTCACCAGCCTCAACGTCGAAGGTCAGCCAGCCCCAGAAGTTCTGATTACCATTACCGATAACATACTGTCTGGCAATAGAATTAGCGTCAGCAGTAGCCTTCAAATTAGCAATTCTCGTTTCAAAATCCTCCTGAGTTTCGTCATCTGCCTTTCCTTTCGCAACGGCAGCCTCATAGTCGCCATATATATAAACATGGTGTACAGAGTCAACCTGCTCAATGGTCAGCAGTTTCTTTTTGCCATCAGTATCGTTCACGCCATTGATATAGCCAGAAGCCAACAGACGCTCGGCCTTCTTGGTTTTAGCATTCACGACGAAAGTCTGACGGTTACCTTTGTTGGCCCATACCTTTACCTTGAAAGCACCGGCAACAGAGGCTGTAAACTTGTAGTAAAGACCGGTAATAGGCATGCCAAGTGATCCGTCGGGATTATAATATACATAGTCTGCCTTGTAGCTGTTTGGCACCAATTCACCGTCCTTACTATTCTGAACACAAAGCATGTCAACGTATGGATTGCCTGTACCTGTAATATACCAGAAATCGATATCGCCCTGATTCTTCAGTCCCCAGTTAATGTCGTTCCATGCACCTACAGAAGCTACCTCATAGGTATTTTCTTTACCCTCTACGGCAGCACCAGGAACTATCTGCTGGGCACCACCACCAATAGTTTCATCATTAGCTGGTGTAGTACCACCGACAGCCGTTACAGTAGCCTTTCCCTTAGTAATGGTAACTTTCGACTTTCCATCAGCAGAATTGTTGGCAACGCCACCATTCTCACCAGCCACGGCTGCAAATTCCGAAGCCAGTTTGCCGTCTACGATAGCATTGTAGACGTCCTGTGCGTCCATACTCATGGCAAATAATGCCATGCTGACAAGAGTAAAAAATTTTTTCATAAATGATTTGGATTTGTTTTATTAATATGTTAGTTTGTAGTAGTTTCAAAATTGGTTGTTTCGTAGCAGTTTCTCTATGTATTTTCACAATACTCCTTTCCGTAGTTTCGGAAGAATCTTATGACGGATGCAGTTTTTAATGGTTTTTTATAATAACCATTCTAAATCTCTGATTCGTACAATTTTGACGCAAAATTAATTAAAAAAAAATTAACTGCCAAAAAAAAACATCATTAATTTGCAAAAAAATGATAAATCAATCATTTTTACATACATGTTTCGGATGGTCATCATTTGACAAGCTATATCTTTGCTAATTCCACGACAAAGATACAAAAATAATGCTAAATCAGCAAATAAAACCACAGAATAACACATGTGTTATGTTTTGTTCAAAAAACATCAGGAGTTATATGAGTAACAAAAAAGGGACTTGCTCAGAGTGAACAAGTCCCTTATTATATGTAAGATTGACAATTACTCCTCTACGGCTGCCTGCGCGGCGGCTAACAGATGCTGATTATCAGGGGGGTATCTATTTCGGGAAACATTTGGGAAACATTTCGTGTTTATTCTGCACGTTCTGTATCCGTATCCCAATATCCACAAATTTTCTGATTATATCTCCTACGTCACTCTATTGTTTATTTTATACTGTTATTGCATTCATGCAGGTGCATAAAAGCACGTTCTACACATTCTGCGTACAAAAAGTACAAAAAATTCTCCCACTTTCAAGATAGAAATGGAATCCCGTTGCAAATTATTAACCTGCATTGGGACAATATATTTAGTTATCGTCCTCGTTTATTATATATTTATCAATACCATAAACCTGTCTTGTGTGAGAGTCTATAAAA
>ODAJ011923989.1_pt1 | contig 17597 bp, 11 predicted proteins | sample 1539241 | NCBI WGS metagenome assembly ODAJ01 (sample SAMN02144231, study PRJEB22623) | gut metagenome | biome: sheep rumen | host: Ovis aries | place: New Zealand
CTAATTTAAGTTTTATCGCCGTATGATCTTGGTTAATCTTGAGTTTTGATGATTTAACAGAATAATTAACTCTATCATGAATATCATAATTTTTTTCATCTTCATCCTGGACTCTATTTCTTCTAACATCAGACTTATCAGCTAATATAAGCGCAGCTGCGATATCACTTACCGGTACTCCACTTCCTTCATCATGATTTCCTATCGCTCTAATAATTGGGGCAATATCTTCAGCTGGAATTCCCATTTTATCTAGCAAATAAAACGTCATAAGTGCACCAGACTGACTATGATCAACACGATTTATTACATTTCCAAGATCATGCATCCACGCTGCAGTTAACGCTAAATCAATAGTATGATCATCTACACCAAGCGTATCTAATATATACGCAGTTCTATCAGCTACAACACCAATATGTGCAAAACTATGTTCAGTAAACCCCATAGCATGCAATGACTTATTCTGCTCTTCAATATATACACTAATTTCATGATTTTGTTTTACCTTATTAAATAAAGGAAATCTATTTTCATCATTCTGAATATTACTCATACCTTCTATCCTTTCATAAGAATTCTTAACCTGTATAAATGTAATCAAGATTATGTTTTTTCATAACACCAAATTTTATATAAGTATTACTTTTCTATAATATATCCCTAAATTTACCAACTATTATATTCTTTGGCTTATACTAATATTAGTTCACTATAATATACCCTTAATGCTATCATATTTCACAGTTCCTAATCTTTAAATATTTTTAGTTCACTATAATATACCCTCAAGGCTTTCATATTTCATAATTTCTAATCTTTAAATATTATTAGTTCACTATAAAATTATATCAAATATCTATAGCAAAAAATACTTAATTTTATCCTTATTTTTCTCTAAAAGCCCTAATAATACTAATATTATTAGTTTAAATAATGCTTAATTTTATCCTTTACATTTGAGGTGTTTAGAGGATGAAATCTCGTTTCTCTAGATATTATAAGATTCTCTCCTTCTCTAATATTATTCTGTTCATATAATTCCAATTTGAGTATAGTGTTATTTAAATATTCCTCCTCATCAAGCATCCCCAAATGTTCCCAATAATATTCCTTTCTAGTTTTAACATTTAAAACTGTAAAATCTGGGTATATTACTCTATCTCCTACTTTTATAGGTTTCTCATAATGATATGGGATATTTGCATAATATAATGCATCAGCAATAATAACTTCCGATTTAGATCTTACAATCTCACCTCTCTGAGTTTCAAAACCTACAGTCCCCACTTGAATTTTCTTTCCTACAAACTTTTCTTCTTGCCATGCTTTAGCATATTGTTCATCAGTTAAAACGATAGGAGTAACTACTGCTTTTCTTCCCATCGATAAACCATTATATATATCTTCATAACTTTTATCAGGAAAACCATTAACATACTTACTTATACATTTCAATTCTTGTACAATAGCTTTCATAACCTGTTTTTCATAATCCCTTTGCGCAAGCTTTCTAGCGATATCTAGTTCTGATTTTTTAAGGTATTTAAACTCTGATGGTTTTCCTTTTTTATAAATGATATACTGTGAACTTTTATTTCTTTTTTCGACTTTCAAATTAATATCATCTCTATACTTATTTTTTGCAAGCTTTCCAGTCAATTGTTCAAGATATAAACGTCTTTTCTTTAGATATTCCAAGAATTCATTTTTATTTGTTGTTTTCACTTATTTATTCCTCCTATTTTATCAATTATAAATAAAAATAGGATTAGCACGTATAGTGTTATTATATAATCAACACATCGGAAAGTAAATATCTTTTTGACAATTGTTTGATTCTTTCTTTTTTTACTTTTTTGTTTTAAAGGAAAGCATACGGCCAGCTACTCTCACTAAATCAAGTTTCAACTTGCTTTCCTTTCTGCATTTTTCGGATAATAAGAAAGCATCTGGCATTCCATACCTACAAAAGCAAGTTCTAACTTGCTTTCCTTTTTACTTTTTCGGCTAATAGGAAAGCATCTGGCCGGCTCAACATACAAAAGCAAGTTCATATTTGCTTTCCTTTTTAAATTTTTTGGCTAATATGAAAGCATTTGGCTTGCTACTCTCACTAAATCAAGATTCAACTTGCTTTCCTTTCTGCATTTTTCGGCCAATAGGAAAGCATCCGGCCGGCTCAACATACAAAAGCAAGCTCTAACTTGCTTTCCTTTTTACTTTTTTGGCTAATAGGAAAGCATCTGACCGACTCAACATACAAAAGCAAGCTTTAACTTGCTTTCCTTTTTACTTTTTTGGCCAATAGGAAAGCATCTGGCCGGCTCAACATACAAAAGCAAGTTCAAATCTGCTTTCCTTTTTACTTTTTCGACAAAAAGAAAGCATCTGGCATGTCCCACGTCAACCTCGAATCCTCACCCATTACTGACTTATTGATTGCCAATACTTTTCTCAATATAACTATAAACTAATTCAAGGCAATCAATAAGTGACGTAGACATTCATTAAATGTCTACGTCAAAACATAAAAAAATAAGTCCAACAACAAGCAAGCTTGTGTTGGACTTATTTTTTTTATGTTTATCAGTAAATACTTAACTCAAAGTCATTACTGAATAATTGTAGCAACTTTACCTGAACCTACTGTTCTACCACCTTCACGGATAGCGAAACCAAGACCCTGTTCCATAGCGATTGGGTGAATAAGTTCAACTGTCATTTCTACGTTATCACCAGGCATACACATAGGTGTTTCTGCTGGTAAGTTACAAACACCAGTTACGTCAGTTGTTCTGAAGTAGAACTGTGGTCTGTAGTTGTTTGTAAATGGAGTATGACGTCCACCTTCTTCTTTTGTAAGAACGTAAACCTGAGCAGTAAACTTTGTATGACATGTTACTGTACCTGGTTTAGCAAGAACCTGACCTCTTTCGATCTGGTCTCTGTTGATACCTCTAAGAAGAGCACCGATGTTATCACCAGCCATAGCTTCATCAAGCATCTTTCTAAACATTTCGATACCTGTTACAACTGTCTTCTGTGTTTCTTCCTTAACACCAATGATTTCAACTTCATCTGAAAGGTGAAGTGTTCCTCTTTCTACTCTACCTGTAGCAACAGTACCACGACCTGTGATTGTGAATACGTCTTCTACTGGCATAAGGAATGGCTTATCTGTATCTCTTTCTGGATCTGGGAAGTAGCTATCTACTGTATCCATAAGTTCCATGATCTTGTCGCCCCATTCTCCGTTAGGATCTTCAAGAGCTTTAAGAGCTGAACCCTTAACAATTGGAGTACCTTCGAAACCATATTCTTCAAGTACTTCTGTTACGTCCATTTCTACTAATTCGATAAGTTCGTCATCATCTACCATATCACACTTGTTTAAGAAAACAACGATCTTAGGTACACCTACCTGACGTGAAAGAAGGATATGCTCGTTTGTCTGAGCCATAACACCGTCTGTAGCAGCTACAACAAGGATAGCGCCGTCCATCTGAGCAGCACCTGTGATCATGTTCTTAACGTAGTCAGCATGACCTGGGCAGTCAACGTGTGCATAATGTCTCTTTTCTGTCTGATACTCAACGTGAGCTGTAGAGATTGTGATACCTCTTTCTCTTTCTTCTGGAGCCTTATCGATGTTTTCGAAATCTACCTTTTCATTACCTGCAACTCTTTCAGCAAGTACCTTTGTGATAGCAGCTGTAAGTGTTGTTTTACCGTGGTCAACGTGACCGATTGTACCAATATTACAATGTGGTTTTGTTCTGTCAAATTTAGCTTTTGCCATTTTTAATTCCTCCGTTTATTAATTATAATTTCCCCCGTGGGGTGACTAAGACTTGATCATTCATAAATCTTAGTAATGACAATAATCTGGGAGGAAATAATTTCCTCACACTAATTACCATTATATTTAATAAATCCATAATTTTCAAGCCTAAATTATAAATATATTTGTTTTTGTATCCGCTGGTTATTACCAGCAGATACATCGTTATTTTTTTTAATTATTTAACTTTACTAGCAATAACCTTTTCCTGAACTGACTTAGGAGCTGGTTCATATTTTTCAAAGAACATTGAGTAGTTACCACGACCCTGTGTTCTTGATCTTAAGTCTGTTGAGTAACCGAACATTTCTGCAAGTGGAACGAAACCTCTAACGATCTTACCACCACCGAGATCATCCATTTCCTGGATACGACCACGTCTTGCATTAATATCACCAATTACATCACCCATGTATTCTTCAGGCATTGTTACTTCAACTCTCATGATAGGCTCAAGTAATACTGGATCAGCTTTTGCCATAGCATCCTTAAATGCCATAGAACCAGCAATATGGAATGCCATTTCAGATGAATCTACTTCATGGTATGAACCATCCCATACTGTAGCATGAACACCAAGTACTGGGAAGCCTGCTAAAATACCAGACTGAGCTGCTTCTTCGATACCTTCACCAACTGCTGGGATGTATTCCTTAGGAATGCTACCACCAACAACTGTTGAATCAAACTTGAATGTTTCTTCACCGTTTGGATCCATTGGTTCGAACTTAACTTTACAGTGACCGTACTGACCACGACCACCAGACTGCTTAGCATACTTGCTATCAACATCAACAGCCTTTGTAAATGTTTCTTTATAAGCAACCTGTGGAGCACCTACGTTAGCTTCTACCTTGAATTCACGAAGAAGTCTGTCTACGATAATCTCTAAGTGAAGCTCACCCATACCAGCGATGATAGTCTGACCTGTTTCATGGTTAGTATGTGCTCTAAATGTAGGATCTTCTTCAGCAAGTTTAGCTAAAGCTTCACCCATCTTACCCTGACCAGCTTTTGTCTTAGGCTCGATAGCGAGCTCGATAACTGGTTCTGGGAATTCCATTGATTCTAAGATAACTGGATGCTGTTCATCACAGATTGTATCACCAGTAGATGTAATCTTAAAACCAACTGCTGCAGCAATATCACCAGAGTAAACTTTATCAAGTTCCTGTCTGTGGTTTGCGTGCATCTGAAGGATACGACCAACTCTTTCCTTCTTACCCTTTGTAGCGTTAAGTACATAAGAACCTGAGTTCATAGTACCTGAGTAAACTCTGAAGAAAGCAAGTTTACCAACGAATGGGTCTGTCATAATCTTGAATGCTAAAGCTGAGAATGGTTCTTCATCTGAAGAATGTCTAACAACTTCGTTACCAGCATCGTCAACACCTGTGATATCAGGGATATCTGTAGGAGCTGGCATATACTCGATAATAGCATCAAGTAACTTCTGAACGCCCTTATTTCTGTATGCAGAACCACAACATACTGGAACTGCTGTACATTCACATGTACCCTTTCTAAGAGCAGCCTTAAGCTGTTCAATAGAAACTTCCTCACCTTCAAGGTAAGACATCATAAGTTCGTCATCAAGTTCACAAATCTTTTCAACAAGTTCATCATGATACATCTCAGCATCATCCTTCATATCATCAGGAATATCTGTGATTGAAATATCATCACCCTTGTCATCATTGTAAATATATGCTCTCATTTCGAAAAGGTCGATAATGCCCTTGAACTCATCTTCCTTACCAATTGGTAACTGAGTTACGATAGCATTCTTACCTAATCTTGTTTTAATCTGATCAACTGCTCCATAGAAGTTAGCTCCTAAAATGTCCATCTTGTTGATGAACGCCATTCTTGGAACGTTATATGTGTCAGCCTGACGCCATACGTTTTCTGACTGTGGTTCTACACCACCCTTAGCACAGAATACACCAACAGCACCATCAAGTACACGAAGTGAACGCTCTACTTCAACAGTAAAGTCAACGTGACCTGGAGTATCAATGATATTGATACGATGCTCAAGTGCACCTGGTTCTGGTTTATTATCTTTCTGACGTGTCCAATGGCATGTTGTAGCAGCTGAAGTGATTGTGATACCTCTTTCCTGCTCCTGTTCCATCCAGTCCATTGTAGCAGTACCTTCATGAGTATCACCAATTTTATAATTAACACCAGTATAATAAAGAATACGCTCTGTTAATGTTGTTTTACCAGCATCGATATGAGCCATAATACCAATATTTCTGGTTCTCTCTAATGGATATTCTCTTCCAGCCAATTTAGTTCCTCCTTTTCACCAATAGGTGAATAATCTAAAAATTTAATTAGAAACGATAATGAGCAAATGCCTTGTTTGCTTCTGCCATCTTGTGCATGTCTTCTTTCTTCTTTACAGATGCGCCTGTGTTGTTAGCAGCATCTAAAATTTCGTTAGCCAATCTCTCTTCCATTGTCTTCTCTGATCTCTGACGAGAATATAATGTAAGCCATCTAAGAGCAAGAGCCTGTCTTCTGTCAGGTCTTACTTCGATTGGTACCTGATATGTTGCACCACCGATACGTCTAGCTTTAACTTCAAGCTGAGGCATAACGTTATTCATAGCTTCTTCGAATACTTCAATAGCATCCTTACCAGCCTTCTCTGCAACCTTATCAAAAGCTCCGTATACAATCTTCTGAGCTACACCTTTCTTACCATCTAACATAATGTTATTGATAAGCTTTGTAACTACGATATTATTGTACATAGGATCTGCTAATACTTCTCTTTTCTGAGTATGTCCTTTACGTGGCACGGTACTTCCCTCCTTAATAATAATATTAGATCTTCGGTACTCACTTATTTATTTGTGTTCGCGCACGGTTACAATCTATTGTCAAAACAATACTTTCACTTAACCGGCACACAAGTAAGTCTCAAGTGACCTTTACTTTTTTACCTTAACTTTTTATTCCTTTGGTTTCTTAGCGCCGTATTTTGAACGAGCCTGACGTCTCTTAGCTACGCCTGCTGTATCAAGTGTTCCTCTAACAATATGGTATCTTGTACCTGGTAAGTCTTTTACTCTACCACCACGGATAAGAACTACGCTATGTTCCTGAAGGTTATGACCTTCACCTGGGATATAACTTGTAACTTCCATACCATTAGAAAGACGAACTCTGGCAATCTTACGAAGCGCTGAGTTAGGTTTCTTAGGTGTAGCAGTCTTAACAGCTGTACATACACCTCTTTTCTGTGGAGAAGCCGTGTCTGACATTTTCTTCTGAAGAGAATTGTAACTCTTTAAAAGTGCTGGTGCAGTTGACTTCTTTACAGATGCCTGTCTACCTTTTCTTACTAACTGGTTAAATGTTGGCATTGTTTCACCTCCTATATTATTTCTTTTTTGCACACAAAAATAAACGATATAAAATCGCGTGCCATTAGAATATAACAATTCTAAAGTCAAAAGTCAAGTATTTGCTGAAAATTCATATATTTTTCTATGATAAATCACTTATGTTTTTATCAGGCCAAACTATATTTATTAAAAATGGACCAATGCAATAAGCATCAGTCCATTTCTTTTTGTTATTAAATAACTATATTATTCTTCAGAACCTGTTACATCACCTTCAAAATTTTCATCAAATACTTCGTCATCAACAACATCATCAACAACATCGCCAATCATGTCTGTACCGAATGAAATCTCTGCATTCTGGCTAAAATCAATAACATCTTCTGTTTCAGTATCAAGTTTAACGCTTCTATATCTTCTCATACCAGTACCAGCTGGGATAAGGTTACCAATAAGAACGTTTTCCTTAAGGCCGATAAGTGGATCAATCTTTCCGTTAATAGCTGCTTCAGTAAGAACTCTTGTTGTTTCCTGGAATGAAGCTGCTGAAAGGAATGAGTTAGTTGCAAGAGATGCTTTTGTAATACCAAGCATAACCTGTGTACCAACAGCTGGTCTCTTTCCTTCTGCTTCCATCTGCTCATTAAGTTCATTAAAGTCAAGTACGTCAACCTGAATACCTGGTAAGTAACCAGTATCACCTGGCTCATCAACCTTAATCTTCTTAAGCATCTGACGAACGATTACTTCAATATGCTTATCGTTGATTTCTACACCCTGAAGTCTATATACACGCTGTACTTCACGAATCATATAATCCTGTACTGCACGAAGACCTTTAACCTTAAGTAAGTCATGTGGATTAACACTACCTTCAGTAATTGGATCACCCTTTTCAATAATATCGCCATCATAGATCTTAATTCTTGAACCATATGGGATTAAATATGTCTTAGTTTCACCATCTTCAGGATTTGTGATAATAACCTCACGTTTTGTCTTTGTTTCTTTAACTTCAGCTCTTCCACCAAATTCTGCGATAATAGCAAGACCCTTTGGCTTTCTTGCTTCAAATAATTCTTCTACTCTAGGAAGACCCTGTGTAATATCATCACCAGCAACACCACCAGTATGGAATGTTCTCATAGTAAGCTGTGTACCTGGTTCACCGATTGACTGAGCAGCGATAATACCAACTGCTTCACCAACCTGTACGGCCTGTCCTGTAGCCATGTTAGCACCGTAACACTTAGCACAAACACCAACATGTGATTTACATGTAAGAATTGTACGAATCTTAACAGATTCAACACCTGTTTCAATGATAGCTCTTGCTCTCTTAGGTGTAATCATATGATTTGCCTTAACAATCATGTTACCGTCTTTATCAAAGATTGATTCAGCAGCATATCTACCTGTAATTCTTTCTTCAAGACTTTCGATTACTTCCTTACCATCACTAAATCCCTTGATTTCCATGTAAGGAATATCCTTACCTGCACAACAATCTACATCACGAATAATAAGATCCTGTGATACGTCTACAAGACGTCTTGTAAGGTAACCTGAATCGGCAGTTCTAAGAGCTGTATCTGATAAACCTTTACGAGCGCCGTGAGCAGAAATGAAGTATTCAAGTACGTCAAGACCTTCACGGAAGTTTGACTTGATTGGGAGCTCGATAGTTCTACCTGTTGTATCAGCCATAAGACCACGCATACCAGCAAGCTGTTTGATCTGCTTGTCAGAACCACGGGCACCAGAGTCAGCCATCATGTGAATGTTATTATACTGGTCAAGGCCGCCTAAAAGTTCGTCAGTAATCTGATCATCGGCCTCTTTCCATGTTTCAATAACCTGTTTATATCTTTCTTCATCAGTTATAAAGCCCATCTTGTAGTCATCTGTAATTTCTTCAATAACTCTTTCAGCTTCATCAATGATTTCCTGTTTCTTTTCAGGAACTGTCATATCTGAAATTGAAACTGTCATAGCAGCTCTTGTTGAGTATTTATAACCAATTGCCTTGATGTCATCAAGAACTTCTGCTGTTCTTGTAGCACCATGTGTATTAATAACTTTTTCAAGAATCTTCTTAAGCTCTTTCTTCTTAACTAAGAAGTCTACTTCAAGCTTTAAGAAATCTTCATCTTTTTCTCTTTTAACAAATCCTAAGTCCTGAGGAAGGATTTCGTTAAATAAACATCTACCAAGTGTTGTTTCAATAACACCTGTTACTTTTTCACCCTTATCGTTGAAAGCACTAACTTTAACTTTAATCTTTGCATGAAGTGTAATTACACCATTTTCATAAGCAAGGATTGCTTCATTAACGCTCTTGAAGCATTTGCCTTCGCCCTTAACACCATCTCTTGACTGTGTTAAGTAATAAATACCTAAAACCATATCCTGTGATGGAACTGCAACTGGTGCACCATCTGATGGCTTAAGTAAGTTGTTAGGTGAAAGAAGTAAAAATCTACATTCAGCCTGAGCTTCCACTGATAATGGAAGGTGAACAGCCATCTGGTCACCATCGAAGTCAGCGTTGTAAGCTGTACATACGAGTGGGTGAAGTTTAATAGCTTTACCTTCAACTAAGATAGGCTCAAATGCCTGAATACCTAATCTATGAAGTGTAGGAGCACGATTAAGCATAACTGGGTGCTCTTTAATTACTTCTTCAAGTACATCCCAAACTTCTGTCTGGAGTCTTTCAACCATCTTCTTAGCACTCTTAATGTTATGTGCTGTACCATTTGCTACTAATTCTTTCATAACAAATGGTTTGAAAAGTTCGATTGCCATTTCTTTTGGAAGACCACACTGATAAATCTTAAGTTCTGGTCCTACTACGATAACTGAACGTCCTGAGTAGTCAACACGCTTACCTAAAAGGTTCTGACGGAAACGTCCCTGCTTACCTTTAAGCATGTCTGAAAGTGACTTAAGAGCTCTGTTACCAGGTCCTGTTACTGGACGACCTCTACGACCATTGTCGATAAGAGCATCTACAGCTTCCTGAAGCATTCTCTTTTCATTTCTTACAATAATTTCTGGTGCAGCAAGATCAAGAAGTCTCTGTAATCTGTTATTTCTGTTAATGATTCTTCTGTATAAATCATTAAGGTCAGATGTAGCGAATCTACCACCATCAAGCTGTACCATAGGACGAAGATCAGGTGGAATTACTGGAATTACATCTAAAATCATCCATTCTGGTTTATTATCTGATGTTCTGAAAGCTTCAACAACTTCAAGTCTCTTAACGATTCTTGATCTTTTCTGTCCTGTAGCTTCCATGAGTTCTTTCTTCAATTCTTCATAATCTTTTTCAAGATCAATAGACTGAAGTAATTCTTTAATTGCTTCTGCACCCATGCCAACACGGAAAGCATTGCCCCATGTTTCAAGTGCTGTTCTATATTCAAGTTCTGTAATAACCTGCTTATACTGAAGATCAGATTCACCTGGATCTAAAACAATGTATGAAGCAAAATATAATACTTTTTCAAGTACTCTTGGTGAAAGGTCAAGAAGTAATCCCATTCTACTTGGAATACCCTTGAAATACCAAATGTGTGATACAGGTGTAGCAAGTTCAATACTACCCATACGCTCTCTACGAACGTTTGACTTAGTGATTTCAACACCACACTTGTCACAAATAACACCTTTGTATCTAATCTTTTTGTACTTACCACAATGACATTCATAATCCTTGCTTGGTCCAAAAATCTTTTCACAGAATAAACCATCTTTTTCTGGTTTTAATGTTCTGTAGTTAATTGTTTCTGGTTTTTTAACTTCACCCTTTGACCAAGCTCTGATCATATCAGGTGATGCTAAACCAATTTTTATCTTATCAAATGATATTGGCTGATAATTAACTGTATCTGGCATTATTCCTCTCCCTTCTATTCTTCTGAATCACTTTCAAATGAATCTTCAATAGAATCATCGAATGAATCACTAAAATCATCTTCAACATTTTCATCTTCAACTGCAACATATTCTTCACCATTGAATTCTTCCTGAGTAAATCCAGTTGCATTCTTGAATTCATCATTATTTCTTCTAGGTGAACTATCATTTAAAATTGAGTTGAAGTTTGTAGGTCCATCATCAACGCTTTCCTTAAGTTCTACTTCTTCGTCATTTTCATCAAGAACTCTTACGTCTAATGCTAATGACTGAAGTTCTTTAATAAGAACCTTAAAGCTTTCTGGAATACCTGCCTGTGGAATATTGTTACCCTTGATAATAGCTTCAAAGGTACGTACACGACCAGTAACATCATCAGACTTAACTGTTAAGATTTCCTGAAGTGTATATGAAGCACCATAAGCTTCAAGAGCCCAAACTTCCATTTCACCGAATCTCTGTCCACCGAACTGAGCTTTACCACCAAGTGGCTGCTGAGTTACAAGTGAGTAAGGACCAGTTGAACGAGCATGAATCTTATCATCAACAAGGTGATGAAGTTTAAGATAATGCATGTGTCCGATTGTAACCTTACCATCAAAGTATTCGCCTGTACGGCCATCACGGAGCTGAACCTTACCATCTCTAGTAAGTGGAACACCCTTCCATAACTCTCTATGATCGCGATTTTCATAAAGATATGTTAACAATTCTTCGTCTAAAACATCTTTATATTTATCTTCGAATTCCTTCCATGATGTGTTAACGTAGTCATTTGCTAAATCAAGTGTATCCATGATGTCTTTTTCGTTAGCACCGTCAAATACTGGAGTAGATACGTTAAAGCCAAGTGCCTTAGCAGCAAGACTTAAATGAATTTCAAGTACCTGTCCAATATTCATACGTGAAGGAACGCCGAGTGGGTTAAGCACGATGTCAAGAGGACGACCATTTGGTAAGAATGGCATATCTTCAACTGGTAATACACGTGAAACTACACCCTTATTACCATGACGTCCGGCCATCTTATCACCAACGGAAATCTTTCTCTTCTGTGCTATGTAAATTCTAACTGTCTGGTTTACACCAGGAGCAAGTTCATCACCGTTTTCTCTAGTAAATACCTTAGCATCAACAACGATACCATATTCACCATGAGGAACCTTAAGTGATGTATCTCTAACTTCTCTAGCCTTCTCACCGAAGATTGCTCTAAGAAGTCTTTCTTCTGCAGTAGGTTCTGTTTCACCCTTAGGTGTAACCTTACCAACTAAGATATCGCCTGCACGAACTTCAGCACCAATTCTAATGATACCTCTTTCATCAAGGTTCTTAAGTGCATCATCACCTACACCAGGAACATCTCTTGTGATTTCTTCTGGTCCAAGCTTTGTATCACGTGCTTCTGCGTCATATTCTTCAATATGAATTGATGTATAAACATCATCCTGTACTAATCTTTCACTAAGAAGTACAGCATCCTCATAGTTGTAACCTTCCCAAGTCATGAAACCGATAAGTGGGTTCTTACCAAGAGCGATTTCACCGTCCTTAGTTGAAGCACCATCAGCGATAACCTGACCCTTAACAACATGTTCGCCCTTATCAACGATAGGCTTCTGGTTGTAACAGTTACTCTGGTTACTTCTTGAGAATTTAATTAATTTATAATCTTCTGTTTCACCATTATCATCATATCTAATAGTGATTTCTTTTGAAGTTGATCTTTCAATAACACCGTCTCTCTTTGCTACTACGCAAACACCTGAGTCAACGGCTGCCTTACCTTCCATACCTGTACCAACAACAGGAGCTTCTGTTGTCATAAGTGGAACTGCCTGACGCTGCATGTTAGAACCCATGAGCGCACGGTTAGCATCGTCGTTCTGAAGGAATGGAATCATGGATGTAGCAACTGAGAATACCATTCTAGGTGAAACGTCCATAAGGTCAATATTCTTCTTATCGTACTGTGATGTTTCTTCACGGAAACGTCCAGATACGTGATTATGTACAAAGTGACCTTCTTCATCTAAAGGTTCATTAGCCTGAGCTACGATGTAGTTATCTTCTTCATCAGCTGTAAGGTAAACAACTTCATCTGTAACCTTTGGATTTTCAGGGTCTTCTTTATCTACTTTTCTATATGGAGCCTCTACAAAACCATACTCATTAAGTCTAGCATATGTAGCAAATGAGTTGATAAGACCGATGTTAGGTCCTTCAGGAGTCTCGATAGGACACATTCTACCATAGTGAGTATAGTGAACGTCTCGAACCTCGAATCCGGCTCTATCTCTACTAAGACCACCAGGTCCTAATGCTGATAAACGTCTCTTATGTGTAAGCTCACCAAGTGGATTGTTCTGATCCATGAACTGAGAAAGCTGTGAACTACCAAAGAATTCCTTAACTGCAGCTGTAACTGGCTTAATGTTAATAAGACTCTGTGGAGTAATATTCTCAAGTTCCTGAGTTGACATTCTTTCCCTTACAACTCTTTCCATTCTTGATAAACCAATACGATACTGGTTCTGTAAGAGTTCGCCAACTGCTCTAATTCTTCTATTTCCAAGGTGGTCAATGTCATCCTTATTGCCGATACCATATTCAAGGTTTAAGCAATAGTTGATTGAGGCAATAATATCCTCTTTTGTGATATGCTTTGGAATGAGCTCATGGATTCTTCTCTGAATAGCTTCCTTAAGTTCATCTTCGCTATCACATTCTTCTAAAATTTCTTCTAATACTGGATAGAATACTCTTTCATTAACTCCCAATTCTTCGCAATCAACATCAACAAAGTTGTTGATGTTAACCATCATGTTAGAAAGAACCTTAACATTCTTTGTTTCTGTTTGTACCCAAACAAAAGGAACTGCAGCATTCTGAATTTCATCAGCTGTTTCCTTTGTAAGCTTAGTTCCAGCTTCAAATAATACTTCACCTGTTGATGGATCTATTACATCTTCAGCTAAAACACTCTTATAAATTCTATGTAAGAATGAAAGTTTCTTATTAAACTTATAACGTCCAACCTTAGCAAGATCATATCTCTTAGGATCAAAGAACATTGCTGTGATTAAACTTTCAGCACTTTCTACACTTAAAGGTTCACCTGGTCTAATCTTCTTATAAAGTTCTAATAAACCTTCTTCATAATTTGTAGAAGTATCCTTCTCAAATGTTGCTAAGATCTTAGGTTCCTCACCAAAGAGTTCGATGATTTCTGCATTAGATCCAATACCTAAAGCACGGATAAGTACAGTAATAGGAACCTTTCTTGTTCTATCTACACGAACGTTAAAGATATCGTTTGAATCTGTATCATATTCAAGCCAAGCACCACGGTTTGGAATAACAGTAGATGCGAAAAGTTCCTTACCAATCTTATCTCTTGTTATATCATAGTAGATACCTGGTGAACGTACAAGCTGTGAAACAATAACACGTTCAGCGCCGTTAATAACGAATGTACCGGTTTCTGTCATGAGTGGCATATCGCCCATGAAAATTTCATGGTCAACGAATGAGCCAGTGTCATTATTGTGAAGTCTTACAGTTACACGAAGAGGTGCTGAATATGTAGCATCTCTTTCCTTACACTCCTCAATAGTGTACTTCTTGTCTTCTTCACAAAGTCTGAAGTTGATAAATTCTAAGCTTAAGTGTTCTGAAAAGTCTTCGATTGGAGATATATCATCTAATACCTCTCTAAGACCTTCGCTTAAGAACCACTCGTAAGAATCTCTCTGTACCTCAATCAAGTTAGGGATATCAAGAACGTCTTTACCTCTTGCATAACTAACTCTTGGATTTTTACCTTCGTGAAGCTTGCGAATTCTGTTTTTTTCCATTGACATTTCACCTCTATCTTCAATATTTAGGTGCCACTATTGTAAAAATTTAACCTTCATTTTTATAAATTTTTATAAAAGGGCATAATGCGCCTATTACGACACAATAGTGCATCTGACATCATATCATATTTAAGTCAATAGGTCAAGTGTTTTTTATTTTTCTAAAAAAATAATTTACCACAAGCAAATACACCTCTAATTGCTAGAATTACTTATCTAACAAATAGAGGTGCACTTTACTAATCTAACCAATTATTTATTAATACTCTACATCTTCAACTTTTTTGCTTTTATAAAAATATTTCTTTGCACTATTATTTCCCGGTTCGTCTACCTTATCATCATGATACCAAAAAACAGCATAATCATCTGTAGCTTTTACTGCAAATATATCCTGTTCAGTAACTCCTAGATCTTTATATGATATAGTGCTTATCTTCTTTATTTCATTTTTGTCCATATCATAACACATAATAGTTGTTTCTGAAAAATCGGTAAATCCTTTTTTATCAGTCTTTTCATGATTTTCATAATATAGTTTACGTCCATCTTTAGAATAATTTAATCCACCATAGTAAAAATCACATTCCGAACGTTCACCAAGATATATTATTTCTGTTATTTTTCCACCGTCAAGTTTTTCTACATATTGAGGTCTCTCACCCGGATGTCCCGGTGGATCGTATTTATATTTTGGGACTTCACTAGTAATAACATATTTATCATCTATAAAATCTTCTATCTTTCTATTTTTGTAGAATTTTAATTTTTTATTTTTTCGGTTTAAAACAAATGAATAATATTCTGTACCCGACCAGTCTTCACTATCATAAGATTTCTCATTAGGATATATTTTTTGACCTGTTATATAAATATAATTTTCATCCATTTTTACTATGTTAGGCATAAAATTTTCAGTTAATTCTTTTTCAAACTTAGCTACATAACTACTTTTTAGATTATCAGCATCAAAACTTTTCAATCCATATGTATCAAAATAATATAGAGTATTTCCATATTTGTAAATATCACCTATCATCTTATAATATCCTGGGACTATAAATTCATCGACTGTTGTTTTAGATTTGTCAAGATTATTCTCAACCTCAATTTTATATTTCCCTGTTTCACCATCAACAATTTTAGTGTTTACTACATAATCTCCAAACTTAAAACTATTAAATTGCGGCTCAAGTATATACTCATATCCATTTCCTTCTTGTACAACTTCCCCAACCGACTCCTCTTCAACAAACTCTGTTTCTTCCGTTATCTTTTCAGTATCTTTTACAATTGTTTCTGTTTCCTTTTCAGTTAATCTTTCAGATGTTTTCTCAATATTCTTATTTACGAATTTATTTCCATCCCCATTATTATTTGAGTAATAAATAACTCCAGCAATCATTGCACCTGAAGCGATTAAAGAAAAAGACGCAACCGCAACTTTTTTAAGTATATCACCATATTCTTTTTTCTTCATAATCTGTGACCTTTTAACATCAAGTTCCGATTTGTTATTTTCCGAACTTTCCGAACCTTTCTTTAAAATTTCTTCAACAATACGTTCCTGTGATTCGGTACTAAATTCAAGATTATCATATATTTGGTTTTCACCGTTTTTCCAAAAATCCATTTATAGCACCTCCTCTAAATAAAATTTCTCGTAGGTTTTCTTCAACTTTTCCCTACCTCGTTTCAATCTCATTTTAACAGCCGATACCGAGATCTCTAAGATATCGGCTGTTTCTTCAACAGAAAAGTCCTCAATATAGTGAAGTACAATTGCACTCTTATACTTATAATCAAGTTTTGCTAACTCAATAAATTCTTTCATATCTTCATTATCGTATCTTTTCCCAATCGAGAGGCACTCTTCTATCTTTTCCAATTGTATGTAAGAATGTCTTTTCTTATATTTCAAAAGATTCTTACACTTATTCTGGGATACTCTAATTAACCAGGCCTTCTTATGAATTTCCGAATCAAAATCCGGCCTATCCACATAGTACTGAAGTAATGTTTCTTGGATGATATCCTCAGTATCATATTTGTTTTTTACCATGATAAAACATACCTTAAATAGCATTTCTCCGTATGTCTTCATTGTTTCTTTTAAATCTAATTCCCTATCCTGATTATTCATAGCGTCTCCTATAAAAGTTTTACCGGTTTAACCTTTTCACCCTTAATACAACCGAAAAAGCATTTAGGTCACAAAAATTTTTTATACCTCTCATTTTATAAATCATTCATTATTCTACCACATAAAAAAGACCATGGACAATGTCCATGGTCTTTGTAAACTCTAAACTCAGATTACAATTATTTAATTGTAACAACTGCGCCTTCATCTTCAAGCTGCTTCTTAAGAGCTTCAGCTTCTTCTTTTGTAGCGCCTTCTTTGATAACCTTAGGAGCTCCGTCAACAACTTCCTTAGCTTCCTTAAGTCCAAGACCTGTAGCATCCTTAACAACTTTGATAACCTTAACTTTGTTAGGACCTACTTCTGTAAGTTCTACGTCGAATTCTGTCTTTTCAGCTGCGCCGCCTTCAGCACCGCCTGCTGCTGCAACTACAACACCTGCTGCTGCTGATACACCAAATTC
>ODAJ012186189.1_pt1 | contig 17579 bp, 17 predicted proteins | sample 1539241 | NCBI WGS metagenome assembly ODAJ01 (sample SAMN02144231, study PRJEB22623) | gut metagenome | biome: sheep rumen | host: Ovis aries | place: New Zealand
ATGAAACATCTCATCTGACCGGTAACGTTTCTGAAGTATATTGGACTTCCAAGGATTAATGCATCACAGCCCCATAATTTTGGAAGCAATTCGTTCAAATCATCCTTGATTGGACATGTTCCATAGTATTTTCCATCTATTTTTTTACAATGCATGCATGATTTACATCCTTTGTAATTTAATGCGTATAAATCTATTATCTCTACCTTTGCCGTCTTGTTCTGTTGTTCTAATTCATCGGTTATTCCTTCGGCGACAGCATCCAATAGTTTTGCTGTATTGTATTGTTTTCTGTTACTGCCGTTGATTAAGTAAAATTTCATAATGTATCACGGGGATATGTTTTAATGGATAAAATTGAAAAATGATTTTTCTTCCCTTTCAGGTGTTTCTGTATCTTTAAGGTTTTTCAGCATCCAAGACATGCTTCTTGCAAGGTCTCTCATTTGTTGCATTCCCTCAATATCCTGTTTTACTTCTTCAGGGGTGTTACCGTGCACAGCATTCCAGTATTGTCCTGATGCTATTGGCATCCTTAATATGGTGAAATATTTATTTAACCTGTCAAAAGCAGAACCGGCACCTCCCCTTCTGCAGCTGACTATTGATGCCCCTATTTTATTTTCATATGCTGCGGAGTTTTGGTAGAATGCCTTATCTAATGCTGCACCAAAGGATCCGTTGATGTTTGCATAGTATACAGGACTTCCCAATATTATACCATCTGCTTCCTGCATTTTTTGTGCTAGTTTGTTTGATACGTCATCATATACACATTTGCCTAATTTGTTACATGCACCACATGCCCTGCACCCATATACTGGTTCCGTTCCTATTTGAAATATTTCGGTTTCTATTTCTTCCTGATTTAATATTTTTTCTATTTCTTTTAATGCTGTGTATGTACATCCTTCCGGCCTTGTACTTCCATTTACTAATAAAACTTTCATTATAAATCACCTCATTCTAATTATATATCTTTAATTGATATTATTTAAAAATACTTTAAGAAATGATAATTTTTATTTTATACATTACCCTAATGAGAGTATGTATTTTAATTATCTGTTACTAATTGTTAAAAGTTGAATATTTATACAAGAACATGTATATGTTTTGATTATAAAACTGTAGTTTTTAAGAAAATTTAAAAAAAATAAACAAAGCCAGGATTAACCTGTACTTTGTTTTCCCTTTCTGGAGGTGTTAAAAAATGAATAACATCTGTCAATGCTCAAGTTCTATCCGAAGCTGATAAGTATTATATTTCCAACAATTAACGCGAGATGATTGAAAACATTTTATCCGAGATGATTACAATGAATTATACAGAATCTAATGAACTGAACATTGACCATATGTTTAATGAACTTTCTATAGCTTTGTGATAAACACTTTTTTTGGATTTTTCAAAAGAAAATTAATATGTAAAACTTGGAACTGATAAAAATGCACATAGTTTAGTACTTAATTAAACAGAGCATATTAATCTTCAGTTGATCTTCCTATGAATATATTTATTTTTCACACTAAAAGTGATTGAACTTATTTATCCTTGAAATTCTGGCAAATCCTAATATTTGATTCTCATTATACTTCCTTTGGAGCTGAGTACAAATGAACATATTCACGAGATGATTGAAAATGAATCGCATATTAAGATTATGAATTGAAATTATTGGGAAATAATTTTCCGATTTTCAAGATGTTTACAAATGATTTTTCCCTATATTTGATTATACGAATTTATTTTAGAGATTGAATGAAATGAACTATTTAAATTTCGTTTTCCCACTACTATTTACATGAAAAATATATTAGGGATATATTGTGTATTAATTTATTTTTAAATCATTTTTTTATGAATTAAATTTTATCATGTTAACAGTTCCCACCACATATATCCGTACTTAAAGTACTGGATTATATGGAACACCCATTTTTTTGAATTTAATTGTTGTTCATCATATGTTTGTTATACTAGTATTTGGAATAAGAAATATATATACTTTACTATTAAAATATTCCAATATAATAAATGAATTAAAATAAAATATATGAATTTACCAAAAGTTAAGAAAAATCTATGTAAAATCAAATGAAATTAGTTTTAAAACCTTAAAATCTTTAAAATATTGGAATATAATAATTTTAAAATTACCAAAAAATAATTCTAAAATTACCGATTTAAAAAAAAAGTTAAAAAAAAGGAATGATGATTATCCTTCAATTTGTGATAATTCCTCATAAAATTCATTCATTACTTTCTGGAACTTTGACCCTTCAGATGCCGATACCCACTCATGTTTAAATCTTCTTTGATCAATATTCATTTCATCAAGAATATGCCTGATTAGATGGGCCCGTCTTCTCCATTTATAGTTTCCTGCATCATAATGACAGTCACCTATGTGACATCCACCAACGAACACCCCGTCTGCACCATCATGGAATGCCTTAAACACCATGTCAGGATTTATTCTTCCTGAACACATTACTCTGATAATACGGATATTCGGAGGATAAGCCATTCTACTAGTTCCAGCATTATCTGCTCCACCATAACAACACCAATTACAGCAAAACCCTATTATTTTAATTTCCTTATCATCTTTATTCATATTACAATCCACCTTTCTTATTCTGCAAGTTCCTCTTTCATACCACTATACATTGGAGGTTTATCTTCACTTACTCCGGAAATATATCCGGTTTCTTCCTTATATTTTAACTGAACTTTCTGGTACATTCTGGCTAAAGGTATTTCCATTGGACATACATCTTCACATTGACCACAATTTATACAACTAAATGACATGTGTCCCATCCTGATTCCATGCATTAAAAGTGGATCAGGCTTTTGAGTAGGCTCTTCCTGCAAATATTCGCTTTCTAATGAACAAACCTTACAGTTACATACAGGACATACATCACGACATCTGAAACATTTAATGCATCTTGATAATATCTGATTAAATTCTTCAGGAGTAGGATATTCTTTTTCCAATTGTTTTTTCTGTGCTTTTTTTGCCATCTTTTTCATTACATTCTCTACTTTACCCCTAATTGTAATTTGTTTTTCGGATGGTTCCTTAACTTCAATGTATCCCTTGTCAATGGCATTTTGTATTAATTCTTCACCTTTAGGGGTGTTTATTTCCACAAATGTGTATCCCTTACTTGAACCCCAGTTACCACATGCCACATCAGCCTTTCGAGGTATTTTCAGTTCACAACGTTGACAGTTGTTCCTTCTACCATATCCTTCATCTTCAAGATCATCTATTTTAACTGACTTTTCTTCCCCGTTTTTTAATTCAATTATAAATTGACCCTTGTTGATTTCTTCCTTAATTACATCATCAGGATCCACATCATAGAAAAGTCTGATCATTTTTTCAGCAGTTATTGGACTTACTGTTCCTCCACAGTTTAATCCTATCATGTAAACCTTATTTCTATCAATACCCCTTCTTTTTAAGATTTCATCAATGGCCATTGCATCACAAGGCTTTGTTGTTACTGCTATTGTTTCATCCTTTAAGAATTTTGCAATGATGTCTGATGTCAATATTGGTGCACAGTGCAATGAACCAGATGTTTCCAACAGTTCTTCCTTGGTAGTTACAAATGTTGGAATTCCATCATAAACATTTTCCTGTTTTTTGAGGTTTAAAACACCATCAACCTTTCCTTCCTCCAGTAATGACAATAGTAATGAAGTAACTGCACCACCGTTTTCACAATTTTTTAAGATATCCTCATTAGTAGACTTGATTTGTAAATATTTCATTAACATCACCGTTTATAATAATTCCAATACTTCTGATATTGTTTTTAAAGTGTTTTCCTCATCAAGTATTGCATCAGAATATTCCTGGGTTAATCCTTCAGAATTTGTGAATGATAAATCCTTTTGACACCATACCCGTAGTGGAACTGTTAAACCTATTTCTGTAGGTTCCTGAGTAAATGATATTATTTCCTTGTTTTCTAAAATTTCATCATCCAGGTATTCACATGGATTTTCGTTAACTAATAATATCAATTCTGAATCTTTGATTTTGCTTGCCAATTCTTCTCTGGACAAAGATTCTGTTTTTTCTAAAATAGAGTAACTGTTTGGGTGTTGAAGTAAAGGTAAAACTCGGATATTTTTTTCTTCAATGAATTTAATAATGTTTTCATAGTCCTGTTTTGAAGATATTTCATTGATTATGACTACTGTATTTTCACTTATTTGTATTGAATCGAGTATCTGATTTAATTGATCATATGATTCAATTTGTTTAAATTCGTCAGAATTAAATCCTGTTAAATTGGTTTTTGTGTAAATATTTATGGTTTTTGCACCGTTTTGTTGGGCATGAATAATTCTTCTTCCTATTAAGGAATTTTTTCTAAATATATCACCTATTGTAATTATTAAATCGGCTTGTTCTACATCATCATAAGCTGCAATTAATTCCGGATTGATTTTGGTAAATTCATATTCATATGAAACAAGGTCATACCCTTTATCATCCGCAAACTTAATTAAATTATCTAAATCGTTGTTATCTGTGTTTCCTGAAGTTATTATGGTTATTTTATCATTATCTGTGTTGTTTATTTTGTCTTTTATATCATTGATTGCATTATCGTAGTTGAAGCTTTTGTTTTCAATTGCAGAGATTTTACTGATGTAATCTGTACAGTTTTTACAATTTTTTCCTTCATTAATTTCATTATTCTTAAATGGATTTATTCCTACTATAATTCCATCTTTACTAATTACATTGAAACCACAGCCTATGCTACATTCGGGGCATATTGTGTGATTGATTGTTAACATATCTTTTTCACCTACAAGAGATTATATTCATATTTAATTTTTAACGGGTGTGTCATGTAATAATAGAAAAAAATAATTTTTCATATTTTTTTTTACATATGTTCGAAAAGATTTGTATTTAATCAATATTTGATTAAAATGTAATGTTTAAATTGAATATTTTTTAATTTTTATTGGATAAATATAGATATCTATATATGATTATATAAACATTATTATTAATCATGATAAATTATTATGTCAAAAAAAAGAATATCCCTTTACCAAAAGATAAAATGACAAAAAATATAAAATCAAAAAATTTTCTAAGAATTTTTAGAAATTATGTAGAATAAAATAATATTAAATGAAAATTATATAAAAAATCTACGATAATAATAATTTAAATAAATATAAAAATGAAAATAATGAAAAAATATCAATTTCAATTATCTATCCACTCTTACATTGAAAAATAATAATATAAAAAAATGAAAACATTACTTGAAAAACATAAAATCATTCAGTTTCCAATATAGATTAAAATAAACCATAAAAAAAATAATTCTAAAAAATAATAAATTAAACATAATTTCAATCAATAAAAAAAAAATAATTATTTCTTATTAAAACAACAAACAGTAATATATACAATCCAGGAGACCATATATGAAGAAACTATGTATTTTTGACTTTGACGGAACACTATTTGATTCACTGACAGATGTTGCCAATTGTTTTAACCAGACATTTGAAAAATTAGGATTTGAAACATTTGACATTTCATTTTACATTAAATCGTTGGGAGGAAACATCAACGAAATAACCTCCAAAATATTAAAGGACAAAAATTCTCCAGAAAACGTGGAACTGGTTAAAAAAGTCTATGGAGAAATATATTCCAAAGATTCAAAAGAGAATACCCGTTTATTTGAGGGAATGCTTGAAGTATTAGAACAACTACAGGAAGAAAAAACAATATTGGCAATAAATTCTAACAGAAACCCGGAATCAATAAAATATTTTCTGGAAAGATATGCAAATCATATTGATTTTCTGGACATACAGGGCCATGTATATACAAAGCCTTCAAAACCGGATCCTGAAGGTGTAAACACAATTATTCAAAAAGCAGGTATGACCAGAGAAGACGCCGTTTATATAGGAGATTCCCTTACAGACATTCAAACTGCAAAAAATGCACAAATAGATTGTATACTTGTTAAATGGGGTTATGGAGTAGGAGATGTTTATGAAAACGAATATCCAATAGCAGTTGTTGAAAACAAAGATGAACTATTGGATGTAATAAAAAATAGCTAAAATAATAAACATTATTAAAAAAAAAGAAAAGAACAGGGTTAGAAACTTTGTGTACCACTTTCTGTTTCAAGGTAAACTATTCTATAATCCAACTGATTGCCCTTGGCATCATATATTGATATGAGACATTCGTCAGGATATAATTTGTAACTATCCGCAGATGGCAGTGTAACATAACCAGACGAATCAACTGTTTTAGCTACAAGTCTGCCTGCATTTAAATCTGTACCGTCACGACTATACAATGTGCTCATTTTAATTTCGGCTCCGGCATATTCTGCTCCCACATATATCGTGCATACCGTTTTTGAAGACAAAGAACTGCCTGTGGTAATTGTACCGGACAATATAGTCATTCCATCGGTTGACGGTGCGGTTTTTTCTTCCGGAACGGGATTATTATTTTTTGAATTATTATTTGTATTGTTAACGGTTGTATTGCCATTAATCTGTGCTGGTTTTGTTTGATTGACTGTTGGTAAAACATTTCCTGTTGTTGAAGGCAATGAGGAATCCATGGAATTTAATTCAGCCAAAGCACCATTTGCTGCATTTGCAACATTTTGTGTGGCAATCATATTGGCGGCTAAAGGAACAACTAAAAACAATAGCAGCAAACCTATTATTACACCTGCAACAATTTTCACCACATAATTTTCATCCACACCATAATCATCCATTTAAATTACCTCCTCCGTTTGGATTAAAATTATTGTTCATGTTGTTATAGTTTATGTTCTGGTTGTTACTATGGTTTAATCTGATTATGACCTCATAAGGCTTAGAAATATAGTAATAAATGGACAATATCAACATTACAACAAATAATATCAACAATATTAATCCAAAATCCCTCAAATACCGCATTGCAAGAACAAGACTGAAAAAATTCAGCTTAATAAACAAATCACTGATGGCCAGAGGATATAAAACCAATTCAGACAAATAAACCAAGGCCCCAATCAATGAAGTAATCAAAAGTGCCAATACCCATGACGGACCAAAATTTTTCTTTTCGAGATGTGTCTGAATATTCATACTTGATGCCGATTTAACTTTAAACCCATTCATCTTATAATAATCAATTTTGCTATTATATTCCTCCCTATTATTAGTATTAACTATAATACCCATTTTCATCACTTTTACAATTCTTTAATTAAATAATGATATTTATATCAGCCATGATTATAATGTTTTCTTTAAAAAATTAAAAGAGTATGGATAATTTAATAAAAGAAATATGAATTATACATTAAAACTTTTTGCCCATTTCATAGGCTTCCAGAATTTTATTTGGCTGATTGTAAACACTGCCTAAATTTCCCACATCCAATACGTCAACCACTTCATAATTCATGTTCAGTTGGAATGGCTGTATCTTTGTCAAATCAATATATGAATCATAGTATCCTTCTGGTCCAAGATGTGTAAATATCAACATCACCTTACCTGATAATGATATCAGAGGATTGTTTGTAATTCCAAAGAGCCTGTCTATTAAAATCTTTAAAGATTCTGTCATCTGACCATAATATATTGGAGTGGCAACAATTAATCCGTCAGCCTCTGCTATTTCATGGGTGATTGTTAACCCGTCATCGTTTAATACGCAGTCTTTACCTGCCATACAAGTTCCACATGCCTTGCATGCTTCAACATTTAAGTCACCGACACAATATTTGCTGACGTTATGACCTGCTTCCTGTGTGCCTTTAATCATATTATCCAGTAAAATATCCGTGTTAGAATTCTTTCTGGGACTTCCCATTAATGCTACAATATCCATGATATGCATCCCCATTAGTTAGTTTATAAACCTCTTTTGTTTTCACGTATCCCTGCTAAATATTCCATGTCAAAATTCTTTATGCCATATTTTAGTGAGGAGACTATTTGACTTTTATTCTTGTTAAAGTGCATTGTGTTTAAATTCATTGAAGATGTATGATGTGTGATAAATCGTCCCTCTAAATCCAGATTTTCTATGAATGTTAACAGTTCAGTCATTAAAGCTTTTTCATCCAGAGGATTGAATTTTCCGGCCCGGTATTCTTCAAGCAATTCTGTTCCTTCAAACAAGGTTAAACCGCCTGTTCCAACCACTATCGGATTACATTCACTGAATATTTTTGCTGAATTAATTGCATGTTCATTTGAATGTTCCACACCGGCAACTCCATTCAAATAGGTTAGCCAATAGTTTATACCAGCCTTATCTAACTTATTGCATTGTTCAAGAATATCTTTTGACTGATAACCTTTGTTTATTCTTTTTAAAGTCCAGTCATCTCCACTTTCTGCACCTATGTTAACTTCCACCATTCCCCTTTCTTTGAGAATCTTCAATTGTTCTACCGTCTTGTTTTTAACGTTTGTAACCCTTGCGGCCATGGTCATGATTTCTACATCGGGCAAGTGCCTGTTTACAAGGTCACATATTTCATCCAATCTTTCAAAGCTTAAACAGAATGGATCAGCACATATAAGTTGTAATCTGTTTACATCAGGATAGGAAGTTGCTATTTCCATTATGTCCTCTTCAATCCATTCTATGGGTGATGGACGGAATTGTACATTTTTGTACATGTTACAGAATTTGCATTCGTTGTGTGTGCATCCCTGTGTTATTTCAAGCAGGGGAGATGGTGGTTCATATGGATTTCTGTATAATGTTCCGGTATAATGCATTTTTTTATTAATCCTCCTATTAAAATAAACTATATATTGATTTATAGATGAAATTATTATTTAATTGTTTTTTATAATAATATTAAAAAAAGATGGATGGGGATTTTATTGAATTAAGTGAGGATTATAAAAATACTTAAATATTAATGGTTAAATTGTATGTCTATTCAAACAATTCTGCAACTTTTTTGAGTAATTGTGGAATGTCTAATTGTTGTGTGCAATACTTTACACAGTTTCCACATTCTATGCAGGATGATGCTGGTGCTTTATGTGCGGATGTGGTTGCATATAATGATGATGTAGCCTGCAGAGGATACATTTTTTCAGTATTGTAAAGATTGAAAAAGTCTGGAATAGGTATGTTTTGTGGACATTCTTTTACACAGTAGTTACAGTAGCTGCATGGTATTGCTACTCTCTTTCTTATTTCATCGGCCATGTTCATTAAAAATTGATTTTCCTCTTCTGTAAGAGATTCAAAGTCTTTTAGGGTTTTACAGTTTTCTTTCATATGTTTTAAGGAACCCATTCCACTAAGTACTGTTATAACGTTATTTTGTGAGGCAGCAAATTTCAATGCTTCTCCTGCCGGACTTTTTTCTTCCCTGACAAAGATTTCTGTTATTGCTTCCGGCAGGTTAACCAATGTTCCTCCCTTAATCGGTTCCATAATAACTATGTCAACTCCGTATTTTACACATACTTCATGACATTTTCTTGATTGTACCCTGTTGTCTTCCCAGTCAAGGTAATTTAACTGTATTTGAACAATATCAATAATGTCATGATATTTAGCCAGTATTTCCTCTAATAAATCCGCTTTGTCATGGAAACTGAATCCTACTTTAAGGGCCTTACCTTCTTTTTTTGCTTTTTGAAGGTATTCGAAACTTTTACAGTTTTCGGCCAGTGTTATAAATGTCCTGTTAATATTATGTATTAATAAAACATCAAAATAATCGATACCCAAGCGTTCCAACATTATATTAACCAATCGTTCATTGTCTTCTTCTTTTTGCAACAACCATGTTGGTATTTTATCCGCGATTTGGTATGATTCTCTAGGATATCTGTTTACTAATGCTTCCTTTATTGCATTTTCTGATTTTTCATCGTGATATGCGTATGATGTGTCGAAATAGTTATATCCCTGTTTAATATAATAATCTACCATTTTTGTAAATTCTGTCATGTCTATTGATGCCGGGTTGTTTTTATCTGTTTGTGGCAGCCTCATTGCTCCAAAACCTAATTGTGTTTTTCTGTTTTTTGCCAATTAAATCACCGTTAATGTAATATTTGCAATACAAAATATATATACTTTCATTAGGAAAGTATTTCATTAATAAAGATTTTGATATTGATTTTTATCAACATCATTGAATGAAAATAAAAAATACATTCCGATAAAAAAAATTCAGAATGAAACTCACCACTTTACATACTCAAAAAACAGTATAAAACTAGTAGAAAGAAAAACAAAATATAAAGTACTATACAAAATTAAAACGATAAATACAAAAAAATAATATTAAAGAAATAAGAACAGTAAAACCTAATCGGTGATTTCTATGAGTAGATCTTTCATATCCAGAATTGCAGAGTTTATTCTATGGAAAACCAAACCAACATATATGACTTCAACAGAAGAAATTAAAAGATTTCTAGATAATAAATCCGAAGAAAAATTTAAAAGCATCTTCAATAGTGAAAATATTTGCGGTATGGACGTCGTATCTTTTGGTGAAGAATATGATGATTCCAGGATAATTATTTACGTTCATGGAGGAGCATACGTTAATCAGATAAACATGCAACACCAGCTTTACTGTTATCTTATTAGCAAAATACTTAAAATACATGTAATCCTGCCTGTATATCCCCTATGCCCACAACATGACTATAGTGAAAGTTACAAAGAAATCACAGAATTGTATGAGCATATCTTACAGCAACACAACCAGATAACACTGATGGGTGATTCTGCGGGCGGAGGTTTTGTGTTGGGATTTACTCAGCAATTGGAAAAACTCGGTCTTAGAAAACCCGATAACATCATTGTCTTTTCACCGTGGCTGGATGTTAGCATGAAAAACGAATATGATGACACTAAAGATCCAATTCTAGGAAATGCCGGACTCAAAGAAATAGGAATAAGATGGTCCGGAAACTTAAGTACAACAGACTATCATGTAAGTCCATTATACGGCGATAACTCAGGCATGCCAAGAACATTGATATTTACGGGAAGTAATGAAATATTCTACAAGGATATCTTGTGTTATTATGAAAAACTGGTTGAAAATAAGGTTGATGTTGAATTAATTGTTGGAGATGAAATGTTTCATATTTATCCACTCTTTCCCATACCTGAAGCCATGGGCGTGTTGAAAAAAATAAAAAAGGAGATGAAAGAATAATATTATCGCATGTATAACAGAAACTTACCGAATTTTGGTATTCTGTATATAATTGCAGCCATAGCATAACTTAAGATTATTAATAAGATCCATAATATTATTGCCTTAACTGGTTCGGAAAATGGTAACTGAACAATTGCCGGTAGTAAAGGTAATCTGAACAGGTTATGTATTAAAAACACTGCAAATGAGTATTTTGACAATACTTTTACCTGACTGTAGAACATTACACTATCCATTCTTGATACAAGTTCAAACAATGCAAAAGATCCGGTTAATATAAACGGAAATTCATACCATAAGAAGAAGTTGTAACCTCTGATAAATGCATAATACTGGAACAGTACACAAATTAAAAAGGACACTATTGCTATTATTCCCCAGATCCTGCTGGAAATTTCTTTAAACATTCCCTTTTTCACAAGGTATCCCAGAATAATGTATATACCATATATTCCACCACTAAAACCAAGACAATACTGTATTGCAACATTCTGAATACCCTGCATATCACACAATACTGATATAAACGGTAAACAAAATGCAAGCAATGAGAATACAATTGTTGCCTGCAGAATAGTTCTATTTTCAAAATTCTTTAAAGCAGTTGCTACAAACGGCATAGACAAATACATTCCTATAATCATAGGCATATACCACATATGACTAAAGAAAAGATTACCTGCTTCCACTGTATTTACCTGAGTATATCTGTTGGATATCAGGGTCAATGATAATGCATATATTACTGACCATAAGAGTGTAACTACGATTAATGTCTTACAGTTGTTATTCCAAAACTTTTTAACCTTCGCATCATCGTATACCCGGTCAAGTAACAGATATCCTGTTATCATCAGGAAAAAAGGGACACCTATACGTCCTATGAATAATGAAGCAAATTCAAATATTCTGGAAAACATTGTGAAATTCATTATTGCATCAGAAGATATTATGTATATTCCGTCAACTGAATGAATGTATAAAACTGTCAATATGGCAATTGCCCGAACCAAATCTATCCATTCAATTCTTGTTTTGTTCATAATTATTCCCCATTATCTAATCATTTATTTTACATAATAGATAAATTTACTTATGAAAGTACTAAAAAAAGAAGTAATAGTATACAATTGATAAAATAATTATAAGAAAGAGAAAACAAAGCGGATTGTTTTAAAAATGAACCCCTCTTTTGTAAAATTTTAATTTTCATCATATCCCAGTTTTAATCCAATATAAATACTTTTAAGTATCAACAAAAACATAATTAGATTAATAGAAAAATATGCTTTAAAATGAGGCCCGTATATTTTTATCTGTTTATTTAAACAACTAGAAAATTTATTATTCCTCGTTTTTCTAAAATATAAATTGTGAGATGATTTTTATGGACTGTGAAGAATTCAGGGTTGACATGAGAAAACTGTCAATGGAAGATATGGAAAAATATTCGAAAATGAATGAACTTGTTTTTAAACTTAATCACACATTACCTGGTAGTGAAGAGTATGCCAAATTATTAAAGGAATTGTTTGGTGATAATATTGGCAAAAACAGTACGATTACCGCACCATTTTCCGGTGCTGCTTTTGATCAGATTGTGATGGGAGATAACGTTTTTATAAACAGCAATTCACTTTTAATGGCTCGTGGAGGAATTACTTTTGAGGATGATGTGATGCTGGCTGCCAATGTTCAGGTGATTTCAAATAATCATGATGTGTATGATAGACAGGTACTGACCTGTAAACCTGTTCTGATTAAGGAAGGGGCCTGGATTGGTGCAGGTGCTACTATTTTACCTGGAGTATGTGTTGGAAAATATGCTGTTGTGGGTGCTTGTGCTGTTGTAACCAAGGATGTTCCAGATTATGCTGTTGTTGTTGGTAATCCTGCAAAAGTAGTAAAAGAATTAGATAAAAATAAGTTTGAATAAAAATTTTTTTCTTTTTTATATTAAAAAATAGTTTTAGTGGGAATTATTCGAGTTTATTGGATATTTCATCCAGTTTATTATTAATTTTTGATAATTCTTCTTTCAATTCCCTATTTTCCTCTTCTAATTTATTAACTTTATCATTAAGAGTGATAAATTCTGATTTAAATAATTTGTTTGTTTTTTCTAGTTTTTTAACATATTTGAATATCGTTTCCCTTGTTTCCATTTCAGGTTTTTCATTGTATACTGCAGAAAGGTATGCTGTAAAAATTGATGCAAATATGATTCCTATGAGGATTGTCAGTGCAGATAATGCCTTTCCCTCAGGACTTGTAGGAACAATATCACCGTATCCTACTGTTGAAGCCGTGGCAACCATAAACCACAGAGCATCGGGGATGGAATTAACGGCTCCATCAACTATTATGAGCAATACTGATGATACTGCAACATATATAATTAATATTACAAACAATAATTTAAAAAGGTGATTCTGGATAAAGTATACCAGTGAACCGAAATCACGTTTAACGTTGTAAATACGTATTAATTTAATTATTTTTACTAGCCTGAAGAGTCTAAATACTGAGAAATATCTGAATATCAGGTCGTACGGCAATATAGATATTAGAGCAAAGATGTTTTTATCTTTTATTAAAAAGTCCTTAAGTGTTCCTTCATATTTGTAGTAATCATATGAAAGGTCTAGGAATAAGAGCAGACAGACTAAAAAATCGTAATCGGCAAAAATATTTTCTAATTTGAAGTTTACAGAATATGTTATTGAGAAAAATATGAATACCAAGTCAATAATCGTTAAAATTAAAAGTATAACGTTCTTTAATTCCGTGAATACTTCCCTATTTTCCTCAGTATTATATTCCATTAACATGATAATCATTAAAATTAGATATTAATACTAGTTTGTTGTGAGTAGTATTTAGATTTAATTATTTTTTATTATAAGATGGACTTGTTTGATATTGATTGTGATTGGTATCTGATTGATTATATGTAATCCCTGCTTTTTTTGGATTTATATAAAAAATTTTAAAAATCTTAAAATCCATACATAATTATATAATCATTAAGAAGTGATAGCATATGTACTATATTATTGGTGAAAAATTAATGGAATGTTCAAAAGAGGAATTATTGAGTACGAACGAACAATATGTTGCACTTCTTACATCGAAGCAATGGGAAGAGGAAAAAAACCTATATAAGATGGGTATAGATTTTGAACCAAAAACCACCGACATTCACGTTACTAAAGCAGAGGAAAACTATGATTCCATTACAGGATCTTTTTTCATTCCGGACAGAAAGGATATTCAATCAAAAGAAAAGAAATTTGCTTTTGCTTTAGATGAAAAAGGAATAGTTTTTATTGATGATAGTAATGAAGCCAGAAAAATGATTCGAAAGATTAGGGCACGCAAAAAATGGAGATTACCTAGTCTCGAACGTTTTATTTATGACTTTTTAAATGAAATCATTAGGGATGATTTCCGCCTGATTGAAAATCTTGAGTTGGAACTGGATCAAATGGAAGATGACATCATTGATGAAAACGATGACCCGTATTCCCATCGAGTTAACGAAATACGTGCAGACATCAGGGATTTGAAAAAACATTACGAACAGTTGCTTGACCTGGGTGAAGTGTTTGAGGAAAACGAGAACAGATTCTTTAGGGAAGAAAACCTGAGATATTTCAGACTATTCATCAACAGGGTGGAACGTTTACGTGATCTTTCAAACAGTATTCGTGATTATACAATACAGATTCGTGATGTATATAAAACTCATCTTGACATTAAGCAAAACCATATCATGACCCTTTTGACTATGGTTACCACGGTTTTCACGCCTTTGATGTTAATCGTAGGATGGTATGGTATGAACTTCAAGTACATGCCTGAACTTGAATATCAGGTCAGTTACCCCATAGTTTTCATATCCTGTATTATCATAAGTCTGTTGGTTTTATGGTTTTTCAGAAAGAAAAAATGGTTATAATAAAAATCATAAAAAAATAGTAGCTTGTTAGATTATACATCTAACCTTTTTCTAATTATTTTGATAGTGTATCTTGCGAATATGAAGTTCAGAATACTTGGAATTATCCTACCTAAAGCAAGTCCTGCCCATATACCTGTTAAACCCCATCCAAACATTATTCCAAACATATAAGTAAATGATACGGCAAATACTACTTCTCTTATTATTGTCCATGCCAGACTTATCGTTCCCTTACCGATTCCCTGGTAGAAGAAACTTGAAACCATTCCTGCACCAGTAAATGGCAGGCTTAAGCATGCTATCTGTAAAAATCTTGTAATTTCAGGTATCAGTACCGCTGTTTCAGGAGTATAAGCAAATAATGTTGATAATTGTGGTGCAAATCCTATTAGTATAAGGGTTACTGCTGTTCCGAAGAGGACTCCAAATTTTGCTCCGTAAACGTGTGTTATGGATAGATTTTCCCCATTTTTTGCCCCATATGAACTTCCCGTTACTGCTGCAACGGCACTTGCTATTGCAGTTAATGGCATTATCGCAAACATATATAATCGTTGTCCTGATGTAAATGCTGCAATTCCGAATTCTCCACTTATTGATGAAATGAAGACCAGATACATACTCATTGCTATGCTCATAACAAACATGTCCAGACTGGCAGGAATACCTACTTTTAGAATGTCTTTTGCTATTTTGGAATCATATTTAAATTCATGTAGATTTACGTTGACGTAAGTGTCTTTTTTGATTAGTATCCAGTAGAGTATTACTATTGCCGAAATTATTGAACTTACTATGGTTGCAAGTGATGCTCCTGCAGACCCAAGCTGCATCACATATATGAATATGGGATCGAGGATTACGTTTAGTATTACTGAAACTATAACTGCATACATTGCCCTTTTCATGTCTCCTTCTCCACGGAGTATTCCACTTGCTCCGTTTGCAAACATGAATCCTATGAGTCCTGCAAATAATGGCGTTCCATATTTTATTGCTTCTGTAAGTGACTGTCCTGTTGCTCCGTATGCTTTTAAAAGTGGTTCCTGTAGTATTAGCAGTATTGCAGATAGTAATATTGAAGCTGCAAGAAATATTAGTAATGAATGTTCTGCGGATAGGTTTGCTTTTTCATGGTTTTTGGCACCAACAAATCTGCTTATGCTACTTGTTGCTCCGCTTCCCAGCCCCACACTTACTCCGTTTAGTATCATGAATATTGGTGTGACAAATCCTATTCCTGCTATTGCTGCCTGTCCAAGTCCTGCCACCCATATTCCATCGATTATGTTGTATGATGCTGTCAGTAACATTGAAATCATTATTGGAAGGGCTAGTTTTCTTACGGCGATTTTCGGATCACCCCTCATCAATTCAACATTCTCGTTTGACATGACATTTTCTCCTTTAATTTTATTGTTATTATCTTTGTTATAGGATTTATATGTAAATAATTATTTTATTGGTTTAAATAAGATAAAATAATGATTTTTAATGTTTTTTTAGGAATATATTATTTTTTTATTTTTTTACCAAAAGCTTTATATAACATTGTTAATTAATAGTATATTGTGAAGAAAAAAATAACAATGTTATAAAAAAAAATAATAGAAATCACAAGAAAAAAAGGAGGAATGATAAGAAAAAAAGAGTAATGAAAATGATTTTGCCTTAAAATCATTAAAAAAGTAATTATAATCACCCTTAAAATAGAATAAATGTTAATTAACCATAAAATATCGTCTTAACCTCCCCATAAACTCCTATTAATAATAATTTAAACATAATATCTACAAAAATTGACATAAAGTTAAAAACTCCATTATGATGGTGGATCACTCACCACCATCATTTTATTAAAAATATTATAATCAAATCCTATTTTTATCATTATTCTTTAACTCTCAACAAAAATAAATCATTTAAATAATAAATTAATTTTTTAAACAACCAATAGGTATTACTTTAACACCATCCTTTCTAGTATAAGCAAATTCACCACCAGTTAAAATTGCTAAAAATTTAGGTACTGGAATATTTATTTTTTCTTTTAATTTTTTTTCTTCTATTAATTTTTTCAGTTTTAATAAATTTTGAGCCCCTTTTTCTATTTCTTTACTTCCCAACTTGATTTCTATTAATGCATAATCACCATTCTTTAATTGTAATACAGCATCTGCTTCCAAACCATAATTATCATGATAATAAATTTTAATAGTATATTTACCGAACCAAAATAACATAATTTACCGAACCAAAATAACATATTTTATTATTGGTGAAAAAATAGTTTTTGTAATTTAAATGTTTAAAAAAAAGAAAGGTGGTTAAATTGTTATACCGTAATGTTTTGGGTATAATC
>ODAJ011632961.1_pt1 | contig 17560 bp, 45 predicted proteins | sample 1539241 | NCBI WGS metagenome assembly ODAJ01 (sample SAMN02144231, study PRJEB22623) | gut metagenome | biome: sheep rumen | host: Ovis aries | place: New Zealand
TCCACCTTGCGGCGAGTTTGTATTTATAACCATTCTCCCAAATATCAAAAGCCTTTTCCGCTTCTTCAAACGTTAATGCACAGTCATATGTAAATAACTGATCCGGTCCATCTTCTGTTGCAATAATTGCCATCGGCCAATATTTTTTCATGTTGATCATCTCCTTCCAACCATATAAGCAGCTTCAAGTGCTTTGTAAAAATCATCTACCTTATTCGTAATTTCCTGCATAAGAGCCGCATGTTTCTCATCATCCAACACTGGAGCAGTTTTTATCCCAACTTTCAGTTGGTTGATTAACCAAGCAGCGTGGTCGCATGTATCAATAATCTTCATTTTATTATTTCTAGTCTGCTTTTCATATTTAGGTAGACGAAATTCTTCATCGACTGGCAGCGGTTTAATCCCATAACTTTTGCAGAATTCATCGTATGATGCCATTTGCGTCCCCTTTCTTTTATTACAACTCAATATCATATCCGAGCCTATTCTTAATCGTACTAACTACGTTACGATCAAACAACTCTTCCGCCTGCCGTTGTCTTGCTTTACCGGCTCTGTTACAAGGAACTAAAATTTCATATAGTGATGGAGATTTATCACACAAGTTAAACGCCCGCATAACAACATCATCGAATCCTTCGCTACGTAATGTGTACCTCCCTTCTCTACAAATTCTCCAGGAATATCCATTTCCTTTATCATATCCGAGAACGGCGACCACATAGTTATCAGTGCATGTTTCGAAGGCATCATCTTCCCTCGGAGTTCCTTTGATGTGATAATTAGTTTCTTTAATATATGCCATGTTGAGTTCTCCTTTCTCACGCAATACTCACGTAATGTAGCCAAGTATAAGCATCAACTTTCTCATTCAGTTCATCTCATCAAACTTGATTTTCATTGGGTGTATAACTATAAGGAACGGAAGCAATTTCTTCATCAAGTCGATCAAGTGCTTCATCTGTCATACTGTCTGTATGAATATCCCTATAAATACTGACTTCCAGAGGCTCACTTCCATAAACACCAACGATTTTGCCATCAAGAACTTCAATAATCACTTTCGTCATAATTGTGATCTCCTTTCAATCATTACCATAATAAATATAATCATCTTCATCTGTTTCATCTGTTTCCTCAATATCAATCTCGTCATAATGAGTATCAGCGACTGGGTATCTAGCGTCTCGGCAAAAAAGTTTATAAGCTTTATCTTCCGCTTCGTTCTCGTCTTCTGCGTTCACACAATACTCCATATACTTTGTAAATGTAACAATATATTTTGCCATTTAATCTCCCTTTATCGAACGCGACCTTTATTAAACCAATAATTCACACATATAGTCACTCATTTCTTCCATATCATCGAACCATGAATTATACGTAAAGAACAAATCTCGGATCAGGTAATCCCAATCAAATGTATCAACCTCGATGTTTAATAACATACAGTAAACAGTAATTGCTGCTCTTGCTTGTTCTTTTGTTGCGTCTGTTAAAAGTTCTGCAAGCATTGTGTTTGCGTTGTGTTTCCCTAACCATTCAGCAAAAGATTTCATATGTTTTCTCCCTTCATCAAATGTGTCTTTTATTACAGTTATAACCAAATTTTCGCATTATCACAAATTCCAAAAATCCATTGCCTTACCAAGAAATCCATTTCACTTTCCCTCGCTATCTTTATTGCAAATAAATCCAATTTCCACTTCTAACCTTGTCATGATTTTTCCATCCAAACATTTTGTTCATTCCTCGAACACTTCCAGTCCGATGAATACAAGGTGTATTCTTAGAAAAATTTTTCCCTGTTTTAGATTCATATTGTTTCGGGCTGTTATAATAAGCCATTATCTACCTCCATAAAACTAATTTTTAACATAAACCAAGTTCTTCGAATTCTTCATCTGTCATGTCGAATTCGTTTTTGACCCATTCCTTCATTAAACGTGTTTTTATCAAAAGTCTCTCAGTTGATACTTGTCTCTCACGATATATTCCTCAATGTTGATATCAACAATTGATTTAACTCTTGCTTTCTTGATTGCCTGTTCAACCGTTTCCGCTTTTATCTTTTTTACTTTATATGTATTGCCAACAACATAATCAATGATGTATGTTTTCATATAATCATCTCCCTTCATAAAGTTAATTTATTGCTTTCTGTAATTTTTTAGCAATTTCCATTAGTGTGTCTTTCGCTTCCTGACAATCGTTAATTAATTCTCTTACTGTATTGGGGACTCCGTTCTTTCCTCTCATATTTACATATACTTCAACCTCTTCGTCTATATCATAATTTTCCGCTCTTTCTATAAATTGCTTTACAAAATCTTCGGGTGTGCCATCATAATCAAATTCCGTTGGAATATCTTGATCTGCTGTATTTGTCCAAAATTCGATTAAACCTTCTGTTTCTGAACCACAATAATTAGTGTCATATTTAACGTTCATGTTATCTAACACATCATATATTTCTTCCCATTTTTCTTGTGGTGTCATATCATTTACCTCCCTTAACAACATGTTATTTTATTTACCAATTATATGTTTTTAAATTATCAAGTTTTTCTGCATCTCTGTTTAATCTAATAATCGGACATCCTCTATTGGGATTATCTTTATCCAACCAGTAATAGAATTTTCTATACCAACCATCAGTATTAAGCATTTCTACCTTTATGGAGTTATCCATAAATTTCCGCTGCGGTCGTGTCATATTTGTTTCATAATTTCCATAACCATCAGGATATATATAACGATCATACCCGCTTGAATAATGAACCTGTAACATATTCTGACCTTCCAACTGAAGAATCCATTCAATCATTGGTTCTATCTCCCTTTTATCAAAGCTATTTTTTATTAGATAGTTTCATCAAGAACTCTCAATGTCCAGATTGGTATTCCTTTAAATTTCTGTTGGCAAACACCATTACAAAATGTCCAATCACTTGCTTTCCCAAATGCAATCCATGATCCTTTCCCATTGTTGCATGTACTAATTTCACAGGTTGGATTGCCATAAATTCCGGTATACATACCATTTGTTTGCAATACCTGAACCACTCTCTTTTCTCCATTTCTCTCTGGTTTAATAAAATGCTCAACAATTTCAAATACATGACCATCTTTCATAGCTTTCTTAAACTGAGACAGATTGTTAACTACCATATCTTTTATCTCCTCTCATCAAAACCGTGTTATATCATCACGCAACTCAATCATCTCCACCTTTATGCCAAGTTTCTCTTTGTATTTATTAATCAAGTTTCCATGATAACCAATAAACAAGCCAGGATACTTAGTAATCAGATATAATTTATTCCCATCTACATGAAATACTGTTGTGTCTTTATAAACATTTCTAAGTCCAAGTGCCTCCTTTTTCCATTGCTGAATAATTTCTTCCATATCATTATCTCCCTTCAAACCTCAAATGTATAAATACTCTTCCTTGCCCCTTTGCGTTCCTCAACCATACTCAGCAGCCTCTGCTTAATCATTTTCCAGTTATCAACAACCGGGAAAATTTCGTAAGGACTATATACCTTTTCAAACGGGTCATGTAACCCACCGAATTTCTCTCCGTAACCAATAAAACCGGAACCACGCTCGCCCATAAAGTAGAAACTATGTTTTCTTCCATATACTGCAAGATGGTAAGTTTCTATTGGCGTCCCTGTTCTCGGACAACGGTAAATAGGGCCAAAGTCAACACTTAATGACGCGTCGTCGTCTATAAATGGTACGATGTTTTCCATAACCCAGGAGCAAATTGCATCCCTATTTTCTTTAAGCCGCGACTTGTCGTTGTCCGTAAAAATCATATCCTCGTATCTCATTTTGCCCTCCTTATTTCCTTTCGATGATCTCGAAATCTTTCCAGTTAAGATATGCATAATCAGATAATCCATTGTTACATCCGTCAATCCCACATTTTACCAATCGTCTCCATTACTCCAAGTTGACGGGTTATTAAGCTCCTGGCCCCAGATGTTATACCACTTGCCACATCGAGGACATTCACAAGCACCAAGGTACTCATTGTAAAGTTCCATTTCCTGACCACAGTGACAAGTCCCGGTGTTGTTTTCGCGGTAAGAATGTTCATGGGAAACAACCCGATTAAACCGGAAGAATTTATCAGGATTAGTTAAACACCATCTGTAGTTCTCCCAAGCCGCCGGATTCTCCATTTCGCTCTGGAGAAGATTTCCATCCTTATCACATGGGAAACCAAATCCATTGTTGCGTCCATCATCGAAACACAGTGAATAATCAATTTTTGTGACGTGTTCGCCACGCTTAAAGTTATTAATCATTTAATTACCTCTCGCTCAAGATTTCCAACTCATTTCCGTGATACTCCCAGTCGTTTTCCTTTCCGAACTGGCGGCATTCGTCATATGTTCCTTCAAATACTATGTATTTAAAGTTGCAATCATCTCTGTAAATAACGGCATCTTTTTTATCAATTCCGAATACTGGTGTGTATCCGTTTTTCACAGCGAAATCATATAATTCATCTGTATCTTCCGCTGTATATACAGCGGTGAACCAGTTATAAAATGTACATTCATTAATAGGTATCCCCAGCTCATCAGCTGTTTCTCCTTTAAAGCAATCTTCGTTTTCTTTGTAATATTTTATTACAAGCGACTCAGGAAATAACAAATCAATCAGATTATCACGGCCGCATTCGTATTCGCTTAACAAACCTGTTGTATCTGCATAAACTGTTACATAAATCATTTTTTCCATACTCATTCTCCATTCTTTATCCATCCTAATTGATAACATTTAAGTTTTCATCATAATGGTACTGAGTACCTACAACTGCGAGATCTTGATATTTGTGGTGGGAGAAATCTGGATCTCGATTCTGTTGTCAGCCATGGGGTCCCTCCTTTCCATATTCTTCGACGGCTCTGTTGATCGCATCATATTCCGTCTCAATATCGCAGTACGGATAACTCCCAGCCTTACAGTAGATTTTATAAGCGAGAGCCGCGATCTTATAACATACATCTTCCGGATAAGCCAAATCAGGATCGCCCATCAATTCACTAGCCATAAACTCAATTTCGCTGTCCATAACAGCTGCCGCTTCTCTTTCTCTCTTGTAATCGAGGTACTCTTCTTCCGTGACCGCCCGGAAGTATCTATTCATATCGCTATCCATTGCCCAGGCAAAGCAACTCATTGCGTCATCGGCATTAGCAGAGTGGATCTCCATTGCAACATCATTTTTCGGTATGATATAATATTTCTTAAAGTTCTTTACTTCATTTGTGATATCTTTAAGCTCCTTCATGATTATTCTCCTTCATTCCTTCCATGTCCTCATGAAGAATGAACCATCCGATCTGCTTTTTCATTTCGTTTCCTCGCTTTCCTTTATAAGCTTCTGTACGTACTCTTCTCGCCAGGAAATATATTCTTCAAATGGCACATTCGGGAAATGTTCTTTGACATCATTTCTGTATACTGGACATTTTCTCCAGTTGTTGCAAATCATCGTCGGCATATCGTCAGATTCACTGTCTGGTTTCGCTTCCTCACCGTAAGGACATTTGCGACATTCATCCGGATAAAACCGGATTTCATCGCATCCATCAATGTATTTCTCCTTTCTGTATTCTTTATTTTTACGGTACCACTCGTTTCGTTCCATTTCGATTTCGCATTCGTGATCGTAATCATCCTGAAGGCTACGGTAATACTCTGGCACACAATTAGGAATTCCGTTCATTTGTGATTCTCCTTTCCTTTGTTTAATGGGATTTTCAGTGTCAACCAAATCTCATTTGTGTAACTACATTGACAATCTGTTTCTCTTCATCCTACCTGTAAGAACCACGGGAATGATCTGCCTTCTCTGTCTTTTACTGTTGTATAGAGAAGACTACTTGTTAGATGCAGTTTCTTGACACCTAATAATTTCTTTACGTAATCAAAACATTGATTAAACGTATTCCCTTCAAACATCACTTCATCCTTGCCGAAACGATCAGAATCAGCGAGGACTACCATATAATCCCTACGCTTTGCCTCAATACGAATATTACGGATCATCAGACCATCTCCTTTCTTGCGAATCTCGGTACAAAAGTTCCGAATGTGCATGGGTATGTTTCCCTATTTGAGTGTTCCCAGAGGCCGAGAACATCGTGGTAGAAGTTTTCATCATCCGCATTCATGAGATCATCCAACCGCAGATTAAAAACAATATCGGCAGATGCGAGATCCATGAGTCGGCTAAATCTCTTACCATACAAGCGGTCAATCTTTTCTTTCCCAATTTCCTTTTCAACCTTCTCACAGATCGATACGTGTTTCAGGAAGTTTTCCATTACCATCGTGGACTCCTTTCTTAGATACACATCCAGATAATTCCTACACACAGCACCGAAAGTACCAGCAACTGAATCATGTCTACCTCCGTTATTCATACATTTTTATAGGTCAATCTTATTTAGCAAATCACGGAGTTCCTTCAACTCCGCCGTACTCATGGTGATTCCCTTTGAGTATTTCTCATTTCCATCACGATCCACGTACCAGTTACGCAGATCATATTTCGCTTCCGCTTTATTCCAAGAAATCGATTTCAATTTGTATCTTTTGCCAACGTTACCGTATTCCTTAATTACTTCCATTGTGATTTCCTTTGCCATGTTGATTATCTCCTTTCATCCAGATCATCCAGATACCTAATTGATTCATCGAGCGGAAACAACCAGTGATACATTTCATCCCCGACTCTGCGGCGGATGATCCAGATGTGAATACTTGCGACTGCATTGTGAGCAATGCTATATTCGTATCTCCCTTTTTTCACGGTCGCATCATGGTTTTCTTTGTAGGTTTCGTAGACTTTTCGCTGAAATTCAAGTTTCACAGAACCACCTCCTTTGTCTGCCAGATGTGTTTTACATAATTACCAGACTCAACGAAGAATCTGATTGAACTACCGTTTGCCTTTGCGGCTGATCTAAAATCTCTACATCTCAGCTTGGCTGCCCACTCGGACTGGAATGGAATGTAATCTCTACGGCTACCATAATCAATTACCAATCTGTAACTCATGAAATCACCTCCATTTCAAACCTGATATTGTCAATGTGTTTCCAGTTATAGCCACCTCCAGCGATCAACTTCAGATCTTCCTTGATGTAGTCCTTGATGCCATCGATACAATCTTTGATATCATCTTCTCCCCAGAACCGATTAGGATTAATTGTATAAATATCTTCATAGTTATATACTTCATCAGGATTCCATCCGCCAATCACACAATCCTTATCAGGATGCGTTTCTTTCATAGTGTAGTAGATCTTCGCTTTAATCTTCATAACCGTATTCCTCCTCAATCTCCCTTTTGAACTCTTCGTATTCTTCGTTTTCTCTTGTTATCCGATCTGCTTCATCATTTGCTTCTCATGGTAAATCCCATTCGTTAATGCAGAAATATGATTTCTCTTCTTCGTTGAGATCAATAAACCGATCTTCCAAGAATTCACCGATCATTTCTTCATCCTTGAGATAACTGATTGCTGCTTCTGCAAGTTCTCTCATCCTTGTGTCTGAGATCACTTGTCGTGGTGCTTTGAATTCATGCCATGTGTAATTCCCTTCCTTATAAATATCAATGTGAATGTCATCCATATATTCAGTTAACAGTTCCACGATCTTCTTCCAGTTTCTGCATTTCGCTTTGTTTAGCCGAATTTCTTTCAGCGTGTCAACGCCAGTGAAAATTCCATCCTTTAAACATCTTTCCATGTGTCCATCATCAACGAAGAAGCAATTCAGCTGCTCCATATTTTCTCCGGTTTCCGCATCTTTGTACTCATAAACCATGATTAAAAAGCAGTTTCCAGTGTAGAGAACAGTTTTATACAGTTCCTGCTTTCCTTTATAGTTCTGAATGAATGTTGCTTCACCGCACTTCTCATTTCTGTTGAATGTGATAGCCATGTTAATTTTCTCCTTTCTGTTTCAAATTCCATGCTACTGTTTCCGTGATTTCCTTTGTAAGCTTCACGATTGCGTCAAACTCACCCATACAATAATCAATGGGCCGATTCATTTCATGCTCGTACATCTGCTTGAGATCTGTATATAAATCATTTATTGCCTCACCAATGCGCTTAATGATGAACTGACGCAATTCCATTTTATCTTTGTCGGTCATGTAATCACCTCCTGTTCAACCATTTCCCTTATCTCATCAACATCGACTGGCCGATTATCCATTTCCCATACTGTCCAGTTCTCAAACAATTTCCATTTCTGGAATATTCCGAGAACTGTATCATACGGCATGTCTTTGCAGCAGATATCATTTGCTACTGATCTCTGCATATGGTTAACCATCCATGGTTCTGCCGGTCTGTCAGGATTGTTCATGTTACTGTCTCCTTTTGCTTTCTCTTGCATAACTCATTAATTACATCTACACCGTCAAGATTTCCCTCGGCGGCATAGTCTAACTATGAGTTAATTATTTACATCTAAAACAAATCGTAGCAAATTAACGTATCAAGTTCGTTTACGTTCTCAATCAGGCGGTTAATCTGACCGAGAGTAGCTGCGTCATCTTTGTATTTATCTTTTTCCTCCCTTAACTTCTTGGAGTAATAGAACCTCAGCAGATGCCACAGGTAGAATTCTTTTGCGTGGTCATCCATGGAGTCAATCTTCTCCCCCATGATCTGATACTGCGGATCACCATTGCCAATTATCGGGATATTCGCAGAACCAATGCACTCTTTTGGCCCATCCTCCTTTCCCTCACGAATTAACCAATCCAGTTTCTCTATAGTTTCTTCGGATGTTTTTGCATCCACTTCGTAATATTCACCATAGGTTTCTTCATAATAAACTCTCATGTGATCACGCTCCTTTCTTTTAGCCGCCAAATATTCCCGGAAAAGCTCTCTCTATCTTTACGCTGTCGTCACTCCAAAAGTCTGCGATTGCTTCTCCCCTCCGCCACAGATTACCACGGTATACACCTTCATTAGGATAAAACGTAACTGTAACTGCATCTGCATCTTTCTTGCGGTATCCATACCAGTAATCGTAATGCACCCTTTGACTCCTTTCCTCACCAGGTTTCCATTACCTTGCGGAGTGGAATGTAAATGGTGTCATATGTGTTTGCTTCAGGAATAAACTGCATTAGTGTGGACTCTGCCATGTCAAGGATTCCATCAATGTCATGTCCTCTGTAACCATAACCAATCATTGCACCATAAGCAATATTTCGGATGATTGTCTTTTCTGGTTCAGTTGCTTCACGGCGAGTATCTCTTGAGCTTCCGCGAATTACTATTGATCCTGCTATGTCTCTGGCGATTTCTTTAAGCTGTGCTTCGTTGTACTTCTCTGCAAATTCTCTTTCAGTCATGTGTTTGATTTCCTTTCTTCTGCAAACTTTCTGTACATCTCTTCTGCGTGATACTGTTTAATAAATTCACGCATTGAATCGATTTCCGTTGAGAGCGTTTCAAGTTCATTTTCCAGTGTGATGTTGCGTTCCCGCATTTCATCATTAACCACCAACCTAACTGAGTTACGGGATGTCCCTGGCATATTTGCCGTGACTTCCGCCCCATTTCCGTTTGAATCCTTAATGTACATTGTTAGCTGAGGCTCATTAACTGTATCTGGGTCGAACATTCGGATCAACAATTCATGAATTGCATCGCCGAATGAGTCTGTGAAGAACTGATCGAACAATTCCCACGGCTCGACCATTGATCCCCTCAACTGGCTTCTTTCAAATGCCTCCTCATTTCTCTTATGGAGTGACTCAACAATATATTTCACTTCAACACCGGCTGGGTTGTAGTTAAACTTCTCATTGGGAGCAAGGCGGTCTGTGACCGTTTTTTCTTCGCAGAATGACTTACTCGACTGCACTTCTTTAATACTACCGAATTGATTCTTAATATGTCTTTCCCACATGGTATCTTCCCTTCTGCGTATCTCCGCCGCGTTTCCTTTAATGGATTCACGGCAGAGATTTAATTTGTTACATCTTCACGATGACTGTCTTGCCATCATCTACGAAGCTTCCCTTGCCTCCGAAGTTCTTGCCGTGGATGTCATACATCTGCTTTCCGTTGCTGAGTGTTTTAATTTCGCACTCGGCTTTCTGAAGCAAGTAGAGCAGTTCCTTTCTGGTGTTAGGGTTATCAGGCAACAACATCTTGGTGAGAATCTTTGATGCAAAACTCTCTGTCTTGTTAACCAATGATGTTTCCACAAAAATATCTTTCCCTTTGAGCACAAACGTGAATCCTTTCATATAACCACTCTCCTTTCACACATAACTCATTTCTCTTCCACGCTGGACATTCTCACCACGGAAGCAATCTCCGCAGTATTCATAAACGCCTGGAGCAATCCGCTTAAGAGTCAGGTAAGTAGTTCTCCATTTCCCTTTCTCTTCATCAAACCGGGAAGACTGTGGTTCGCCGAGCTGAAGACAGTCCGCTCTGGCACAAACTGGAGGAAGTGCGTTATAAATATTATCTGCCACCTCCTGATCTACAAGATCACCGGGACGCATCGCATCCCACCAGAGAGTGTCGGGATTATAGACTGGCTTCCCGTTGAACTCTCCGTTTGGCTTCAGATTAAGCGGCTTGTCTGTTTCCCTTTCGGTGAGATACAGTTTATGTACACGGAAGATCCGATCTCCCTGACGATTCTCCATGATCCGCTGCGCCGTTTCCCTATCGGGGATCCAGCAAGGATTGCCGACTGGGATCTGATAACCTCTGTAGTCGTAAACTACCTGATATTCTTTTCTCATACGATTCCTCCTATCTTTGTGTCATAATAACCAACTGACTCATGCCAGTCGGGATGCTTTGCCTTAAGTTCATCCCAAGCATCATCAGAATAGCCAGCACCACAAGCGCAAATTCTCTTTTCTCTATCTCTGAGACAGCGATCACCTTCACCAAGATAACGATCAATCGGATTCTTTGGGATGCTACGACAGTTCTCAAATGGTGTAATCATGAAATCCTCTCCCTTCTTTTGACTACCCGGACAGCCGCTCCTGCAAGTCTGTATTCCCTTGCGTCCTGATGAGCAGAACGCTTTGGATCTTCGTAATCATCTTTGGTATACTCGCTTTCCGTTTCCCAACCGTAGCCCCAATTGGTATCGATGCACCACACATCACGAGTCTTTCTTACATACATGGTTAATTATCTCCTTTCACTCCAAGAATAAAAGCGTTATCCTCTTCATCAGTTACGTTAATGAAATCGGCAAACTGATTTTTATCTTCATTTGCCTTATTCCATTCTTTACAAACAGCTTCGGCTTTTTCTCTTGTGGAGAAATAACCACCATACAAAAGACCACTATCTTTGTGAATGAATACTAAATATACATTAGGCATCTTTATCTCCTTTCCTTTAAAAAATCGACTTCTTCTTTTGCAATAACATAAGCAGATTTCTTTGTACGACAACAACAACGGTGAAGCGCAAACCGCTTTCCGTTATCGCTATAATCTGCCTGCCAACCGTTGTTCCAGAAAAGAATTATGTTCTTGTACTTGTACATATGACCCATTGATTCACTTTTTATCTCCTTTTTTCGTATTTGAGATTCCTTATTGCGTTTATGATTCGCTCATAAGAAATCGTTTCTGCATATGTTTTTCCGGAATCTGTTGTCCATCCTACGTTATAGCTGTCAGAAACAGCTTTACATTTGCAAAACATATCACAGCTTCCATTGATGCCTAATGCATCAACTACCATCTGCCCCATAATCTCAATATCATGGCGCTCTGCGTGGATATCAAGCATCCACTTTTCGATAAAAAAACCATCAATCATTCTATTGTCTCCTTTTCCTTGTTAGTATTCCTCTTTGTACCATCTGAGCGTTTCTGCCTTTTCCATTTCGTATGTTTCCCTTGTAGAGAACATCTGCAAGGTTGTGTCACCCTCACAGTATGTATAGATCAGCATTTCCTGGTCATTGTAGGCCCACCAAGAACAACCGTGGTCATACGCCCCGACCACAAGATTCAGCTTTTCCCTTTCCATCCTGGGATTCTGGGCAAATCCACGTAGCATATAATTTCCCTTTCTGTCCGTGGTTTCTTCATCGAATAGGATGTTGATCCACTTCTCCGTCTCCTTTGTGATCGAGGGGTACATGGTGAGATCGAGCGGAATGTAATCAACGTCAATCGCTCTGTACTCATCCATGGTAATTTCTCCCTTGTACCAGCGGTTTGCTTGCTCCTGAAGAAACCGTTTCGCTTCGTTCCTTGGCATTGTGTACTTCATTTCTAGGCTCCTTTTGCTGATTGTATATAATTAAGTTGCATCTTTGATCACGGCTGTTCTTCGAACTCCACTTAGCTTCTCCGTTCCATTTTCGTTCCTGTTTCCCTTTATGGAAAACTCCCCTACTACCTTCTTTCCATGTGTAGGCTACGGAAGGATTATCGCACCCAGCGGTTAAGATTTCCCTTAACGGCCACCGTCAACGGTTTGTACTCCCCTTTCCTTTGGCTTGTGAAGCACCGTGATTCATAGATACATCTATACCGACGAAATTTCCTTTACGGTGTTTTTCGCCGGTATGGGGTATCTACGAATTGTTTAATTATCTACATCAATGACATAATCAAAGCGGTCTGCTACATCATCTGTGTAGCTATTACCGGGATTGTAGATGCATAATGTCATAACTATATCTCCCTTATGCACTTCCTTAACGCCTCTGTAAGAGATGTAATCATACGCCGGATCGGTAGTGTTCAGGATCTGTCCGTTTCCTTTTGAGTCAAGGCAGACGCCGATGATCCTCTCAATGATGATGTCATCATCCCGATTCTCAAGGATTTCTCTTGTCAACTGGGAGCAGTCGTACTCGCGGATTTCTCCGATCCGTTCCCGGTTGATCAGGTTACGGTAGAAGCCAGCCGGTTCCGTGGCTTTCGCTTCCATTGCTGCGAATGGGAGCAGGGCGAAGATGGCAAACTCGATGGTGATGAAGAACATAATGACGAGTTTCTTAATTTTATTGGTTTCCTTTGTCTTTCTTGTTGTGAACATAATTTTCCCTTTCTTTAATTATTTACTTTACATTCGTACTGTCGTCAAGTCTGACTTAATAACCGATCACAAGCCAGTGTAAACACATTAACACTGGAGTAATCGTGATTAGCAGACAACACATAGTTTCTTTTATGTGTTGCCTGAATTTTGCTTGCCTTTCCCTTGGCGTTTCGACCAACGGATTTCTCATAGCACCACCTCCCCATCGTCGATGAGGAACCAGTCCTCGGTTTCTGTTCCGTCCGCCAGGTGAGCTGTGTGCCCGGTGATGGAGATGACCTCCGTTTCTGGTTGCGGAATAATTACCTGATCAATAGGGGTTGTGGTCAACAGTGACAAAGAAAGCATGATTGATAGCAGCATTTAAGTTTCTCCTTTCCCTTGCAGAATCAGTTTCAGTTGCGGGAATTGATTGCTTTCACAATCTCCCAATAGATGTCTTTGTATGACATATCGCGTTCACCTCCCTTCCTTAAGCAGCTTTGCGTCGGTGAGTAATATCGGCATATCCTCACTTTGCGCTGCGCGGAGGAGTTCTTCGTCGCTCATGCAGGCGACTTTCTCCTCACTGAGGTGGCAGTTGATCTCGATCAACTCTGCCGGAATCTCAATAGTTACTTTGATCATTCTTCTGTTTTCCATGGCTTTCTCCTTTGCCTTATGCCGCGTCAGTCCAGTTTCTTCGTCGCGCTGAAGTACCTGGACTGTTCTCTAATTACAGTTATCTTGTGCAGCGGCAGAGTGTAGAGTGACTAAACCCTACACCCTGCCTGGGCGCACAACACTACATCAGGTTATGATGCACGACCTACCGGGATTGAAAGAACAGTCTTCGCAATCTCAGCCTCGGTCGGTTCGCACTCCTGGAATGACCACTCATGATGGATCTTGACCGATCCGTCATCATAGTCAATCGTGAGTTTGAACGTGCCGTCCGCTAACTGCACGAGAGTTAGCATTGAGTTCACCTCCTAACTTGTGCCAATATAGTCGTGGGCACAATAAAACCCGCGAACGAAATGTCCACGGGCTCGATCTGCTCATAACTGTAACACGTTCCCAGATGGGAATAGTATGTTTACTGACTTGAATTTCTCGCGGAAGATCGTCAGCCATTTAATGGCAACCGCGAGGCATTCCTGCGAATCATAATTCACAAAAATGCGGATCTCCGTGTTCGGACGTTGCGGTTGGTAGTAGCCAACTATCTTCTTGATATTCCACCATATCCGTAATTCTGCAGACATTGGATCCTTGTCTGCGAATTTATAGACATAGCCGTGAATTTTAACACCGGGGATGTCTATCGGATCGCCTCCGAGTTCGACAAGCCCAAGATTAGCGATTGTTGTTGTTGACATAGTTGCTCCTTATTAAAAAAGCCCGGAGACAGACTCCCCGGGCGTTGACGTATAACCGCGCCTGACCGGACGGAGTCAGTCCTTCGCCGGAACCCAGTCGTAACTGATCGGGGATGCGTCCTGCCGGCGCGTCTCGCGACCGTCGCGGAGAGTCTCACCCCACCGTCGTTCCCAACGGTGAATCCACTCCCCCTCCGTAACACGACCGTGGTTATCCACGGAAGCATTTGCAAGGATGACGCTGAAGAAATCGAAACCGCAATGGTCAGCCGCATCTACAAATTTTAAGTATTCTCTCTCGGCGTTGTCACGGCCGAAGACTACGGTTTCAATGGTGGATACACCACCGTCTTCATTTGCATACTGTCTAATTACGAGATACAGGTCAACAGTTACAGGAATTGTATTCAACATAGTAAAGCCCTCCTTTAATTGATATATTATCATTTTTTAATTATAATTACAACAAAAGCCACGAGCAGCGCGGTTCATGGCTTCAATCTAATTACAATTAAATAATTGCATAACAATCCGTCAAATCAATGACGCTGCAATTAACAACGTCTTTAAACTTCTTGTTTGCATACTTATCGAGTAAAACTCGTGCCTTGTCTCCGCACATCATGCGAAGTTTTGATTCCACTCTTCTATAGATGACATCGGAAACTTCAGACATCTTCAGGGTTTGGTACTCCTCAGATGTCATCATAACATGGGAATTTTGTGCTAATTTTTTAATCATATTACACCTCTTAATTATATGCTTTATTGTCTAAAATTGTCTAAAAAAGAGTGGGAGGACTCGAACCTCCCCGCTAAAGCCAGGGTACTCCTGACACTATAAAAGCCCGACTTTCGCCGGGCTTTATATGCGTACCAGATTGCACTCTCCGCACGTTGGTTATTTATCCCACTTATAGTGCTGTAAACACTACTCTTCATCAGATTTATAGTCGGTATTGGCCCACTTCCGCGTCATTCGACTTTTTTCACTGATTCCCGACCAACTTGCAAAGCGGTAACCAATGAACGGACTTTCACCGTTGGACTTTAAGACGAATCTTAATTTGCCCAGCTATCCCCAGAATACCGCTGTCACACTGCCAAGGGTGGTATTCCACTGGCGACTCAACACAAACCAAGATTCGTGTTTCATAGTCTCCCACCTATTCTATGTGTACTGGCATAATGTTTAGGCGTATACCCCAGAGATAATATCACTGTCTGCTCAGTGACTTCTCACATGTCGAATGGCATTATTCACCGCAGGTTTTCACCTCTGCAGCGCTTTTCCTACACCCAGCTTTATTCGCTTAAACCGCCCCTTATCTCATGAGCAGGTAGGTGCGTATCTATACTTCCGCAACTTTGCCGCCTTACTTCATCAACGAAAATTACGCCTATTCAAAGTGGGTTCTTCCCAGTCTTTCGCCGCTTCACGGTTAATTGCCGCTTCACGGTTAATTACTTTCCGGTTACCCAGATAGTCTTACACTATCCAGCCAGAGCCAGTCGGTCTTAGTGCGCATACTTCTCCGAATGCGTTTATCTCGTCGCAGAATAATATTCCGCCACTCCTGTTATGTGCCGAACGCATGTTATCACACATACGAACCCCAGACATCCGTCAAAAATCCACAGAGACAGACCTGGGAATAGACCCCCACGCAGACACGTTGTTACACGGCTGGATTTGGTACGCACACCCATGTTTTGTGGCATGGCAATGCGCATGGTTCGTGTCACGGCTACTCTACACCGTCACGTTATGGCTACACCCTATTCTACTTCGTTACGCACAAGACTTTCGCCGCCGAACATAATGTTATGCACACTCCACTAAAGAGCTACACAGTTTCGTCACGCAACGCCCTCGAAAGTTCGACTTCTCGGGTATAGTCACGCCTATGATTTTTTCAAAGAACGGTTTAACACCATCCCACTGAACACTCTTTCACTCCCGCACGTTCACAAAACGGTTCAGTGAGGATACAAACACGCTCATACGTCGCTGACATCCTATAAACCGACGGACACAATACAAACACGCTCATACGTCGCTGACATTGTGTTTACCCGCCCTTATGCGGTCACAAAGAAAACCGTGTTCAGTTTTCAAGATGCTACCCCCCACCACAAGGGTGAGGACGCTCTGAGCCTAAAGCCTATTTTAAGTCGCTCAGACGACCACACACTTCTGCTGTGCGCAAGCATAAATTTAATTATTTTAATTCATACAGTGCAAGCCGGTTGATAAAGTATTCAATAGTGATAGATTGATAGTTACTTTGCAGACTTCGCTCTGAGTGCTTTTTTCTGCTCACGCGTCAAGATATTCTTGAACTTGTATGTTGGCAGAACGTTCCCCATGATATCACACACCTTGCCCATGAAAATCTGTCTCCAGATCTTTTCAGAGTAGGCACGATTGTGTTTGCCAGTCTCCGCTTTAGACGCACCAGTGCCCTTATTTTCGCCAACAGCTTTTATAAATGCTGCGACGGTATCTGCACACGGAGTCAGACCGTTATTAGTAAGGAAGTCGCAGATTGCGTCAGAGTACGCAGATTCATTGCCGTTATTGATATAATCGGCATACGCCAGGTACAGAGACTTTGAGAACAGAGCGGTAGCCTTGTCAACTGCAGACTTCTGCCCATCTGCCCACTTCTTTAGAGTCTCCCGAGCATCCGCAATCTTCTGCTCAAACTGTGCATTCTGTGCAGTCAGATCGTCAACGGTATAGTCTCCAACAATATTTTCACCCTTTTCAAGCTTCTCAATAAGCTCCAGATTCGTCGCAATCAGACCCTTGCAACTGGCAATGGTCTTGTTACGCTTCGCTACTTCGTCAGAAAGTTCGAAGTCATAAACGTGCCACACTGCGAGTACATCACGGAAAGACTTTGCCTCAGAAACGTTGAACTGTGTTTTGCCAGCTTTGATTGTTGTGTTTGCCATAATATCCTCACTTTCCGCCCACTGTGGGCAAGTAAAAAACTTATGGCTTGCACTGTATTGAGTTGTCAAGATACAAGGGTATGGGATTGTGAGCCCCAAATCAGTAGCGCCGGGATCGAACCGGAA